>Ga0065704_10000220_pt1 | contig 74495 bp, 84 predicted proteins | sample SwiRhicommuniRL2_FD_59091 | JGI IMG/M metagenome (GOLD analysis project Ga0065704, IMG submission 59091) | Switchgrass rhizosphere bacterial communities from Rose Lake, Michigan, USA - RL2 v2 (version 2) | ecosystem: Host-associated > Plants > Roots > Rhizosphere > Soil | place: East Lansing, MI | reverse complement strand
GTTCCAACGAATCCTCAAAGCCAGCAAGCCCAATGGATCAACAAAGATCGCTCTCGAAATCTCCGTCCCCCTCTTCCTCAAGATCACCATCGAGCACTCATTCCCTAATGAAAGGAAACACTGATATGGCCGATACAAATCAGACCGCAGAAAACGCCCCTGTAGCCGCCCTGGGTGGAGAAACAACGCAACAGGCTATCAGCGCCCCGGCCGGTGCTGGAAACGCCTACGTGAAGGCGCTGGAAGACGCCGTGCTCGATACTGAAGACGGTGCCGTAATGTTCAACTGCTGCACGAACCACGAGGCCCCTGATTGGAAGAGCTTCGATGCTATCGAGATTGGTGGATGCAGGAACGATGCCGACGAAGGCGCGGAGGATACCTGCATTTGCGGCGGCTACGCAGCAAACGAGGCAGAGTTCTTCACGGTCTACGGACATCTGATCGAGGGAGGCGTCGAGGCCATTACCGACGCTTCTACGTTCGAAGGAGCGCGGAAGATCGCTACCTATTTAGCCTCCCGATACGGCTTTCAAATCAATATTATTTGCTAACCTTTAATCGGACTTTCGGGAGCCCTCAAAAGGCTCCTGAGTTGAGTGGGCTTAAATCCCTTCGACCTCTTCAGGCTCAAGATCCCAACTGACGAGATGGAATCTCCGTAGTGCGATAGCCTTCTTCATGCTCGTGAGCGTAGGGTATTCGTTAGGCGAAGTACCAAGCCATAGCTTCATCTGAGCGCCTGTAGCGTCGTCCTCATATTCAAACGCCTGACAAAAATATGTCTCCAGCGCATTGTCATAACCAATAATAGCATTCTCATCTCTAACCCCATCAACATCCGCTATAACAGCAAAGTACCGTCCTGCGGGGATAGGCTTAGCATCACCAAGGGCATCCAACGATTTCACAAGCACTCTCTTTTGCTCGAACCAGATGGAATCTAGGATTTCTTTAAATAAAGAGTATGCGTATCCGCTTTTCACGTCTTGATCTACTAAGCTCGAAAAAGCTTCTTTCTCCAACCAAGGATGAAGCATATTTAGCTTTTCGATCATCATATTCTCGATGATTTCTAATTCATCTGAAATGCTGACAAAATCAGACGTTTCATTAATTTTCTCAACTACGGAAAGTTTATATCCTTTAGAATACGCCTGAGATAATATTGTTCGAGTTATAGCGCGCCACGAGCGTGAAACAGCATATGAACGCGCGTCATCTGCTATTTGGTTTATCTCTTGCTCAGATAGCCCCTGCGTCATCTATACCTCAAAATTCAAACACGGTGTCACCTTGAAACTTCATGGACTCGGATTTATCCAAGAAGCGTCCAGCCATCAGATGATGGACATAAAGTGAACGATTTCCCGCTGGCCGTTGCCGAAGACAACTCGGACTTTACCTGATCCAATGGCGCTCCAGCGACAAGAGCACGGGCCAAATCAATAGTGGGTGCAATCCTTTTTGGAATAGTGAGTGACAAACGCATCTCACCCCAATTCTTGTGCTTTGCTATATAAGCAGCAATCCAATAATCGTATTCGGATGGACTTTCCCAAACCGATCCTATTATGGAAAAATCCTCGCCGTCTTTTCGCGTATAAGTGCCAAAATTCTGATCATGCTTTGGCATCTTAGAAAGTAACATATTTACCCCTCAAAAATGTTAAATTGCTTGTCCAGCGACACTAAACTATGCCCTTGCGACAGGCAAATCCGATAGCCGCGTTGTGTAGCGCGGCGATCTCATGTCGGCCTTGGTCGCAAAGGGCTGTTTAAAGCCCTCTGACGCGAGAATGAGGGTCTTCTTGCCCCATCGGTCGTTTACTGCATCAAGTGCCGCTGACAGCCGTCCTGATCGCTCCTGTTCGTGGGCGAAAAGGTCAACGGGAGCAAGCTCGGCGGGAATGAGGTCGTCCAGTATGATCCCGGCCTTCGTATAAGCAAAACCATTCCCATCTGGATTGCCCTTCCATGCCCTAGTCGCGCAGGCAAGGGCGGTGCCGACGAGCGAGGTTGTCGCGTTTGACGGCGGAGAAAGGCGAGCTGTCCTCGATCCGCTATCGCGGGCCGATCCGTTGTGCGGATTGGTGTGAAAGAAAACCTGTATGTGGCTGGCAACGAGGCCATGATTGCGAAGCTTCTCGGCCGCTCTGGTCGCATGGGCGGTGATCGCCTGATGCAAGACGGCGAGAGATGTCATGGGACTGCCAGCAGATCTCGTGACGGCCATTCCTTTGCGGGTTGGCTCGATGTCCTGAATGTCGATGCAACGCAGCCCGTTCAACTCGGACACTGTGCGCTCAAGAACGACTGTCCCGATCTTTCGGGCAAGAGGAAGCGGCATATCGCGCAACTGAGAGACGGTGTGTATCCCGATCTCCCGAAGCTTGGCGGTGGTTCTCGATCCAACGCCCCACACTTCCGAAACATCGGTGCGTACCATGCAATAGCCCGCGATCTCCGTGTTCATCAGGTCCGCGACGCCATTAAAGACCGGGTTTTTCTTCGCAATGAAATTCGCGAACTTCGCGAGCGTCTTTGTCGGCCCGATCCCCACGCAGGTTGGGATTCCTGTGTTCTGGCGGACAGTTTCCCTCATCTCGGTCGCATGATCGAGCATTCGGCCACCAAAGCCTGACAAATCAACGAAAGTCTCGTCTATCGAGTAGACCTCCGTTCGCGGAGAAAAGTCAGAAATCGTTGCCGCCACTCTGCGGCTAATGTCGCCATAAAGCGTATAATTCGAGGAAAAGAGCCGAATGCCGTGCTCTTTTGTCTTCTGCTTGAAATGGTGCGCGGGCTCCCCCATGCCGATGCCGAGGGCCTTCGCTTCATTCGATCTCGCGACAGCGCAGCCATCGTTATTTGATAGGACCACCACGGGCTTGTCGCGCAAGCGCGGATCGAAAAGCCGTTCGCAAGAAACATAAAAATTATTGCAGTCGATCAGCGCTATCGGTTCGGCCATGGCTTCAATCGACAGGATAACGGCGGGCGATGCCCGCGACGATGCCGAATATTTCAGTAGTTTCGAGCACGGCAAGCGGCGGATAGCGTTCGTCGGAACGCGCCTCAAGCCACATGCGACCATCGCGCTGTGTCAGCACCTTCAGGAGCATGTCTCCGTTATGGTAGGCAAGGACCGTTCGTCCTGGCTTCACCTTGCCTGCCCGATCAATGGCGACGAAATCGCCATCAAGGATGCCTGCGCGACACAGAGAATTGCCACTTACGCGATACCAGAATGTCGCGTGTTCGTGTCGCACCATCCAAGCTATGAGATCTATCGGATCTTCTAAGTCATCGCCTGCCGGTGACGGAAACCCGGCTGAAATCCGCAAACCAGCAGTCTTGATCTCGCGAACGATATAAGCGACGCTAACAGGCTCAACGGCCGAAAAGTTGGTTTTCATAGAAAGCCCCAGCATTGCTGGCTGTTATATTCGTTCCTATTATGTTCTCATGCCAGATTGAGTCAACTGAGATTCGTTCGATCTCCCCGGCGGATTGATCGTGGCGATCTAAAAGGCAATGTTGGACTGGCTATATTCAGCGCAACGATAAAAATAATAGCTGAAGTCTTCGGCGGATTGATCGTTGCGCTGGATCAAAGGTTGAGCGAGTGCCTGCACGCTCGATATCGCGAGCCTCAGAAAAGCTCAGGCTCTCTGTTTCGCCTCGCGAACCAGTTCATAGCTGAATTACAGACGCCTTTTGCAAGCCATGCGCCGTGTGAAACCACAGCAACAATAAGTAGGACACCCCACCATCCACCGGGTGACATGCCATAAATAGCGATTGCTGCTAAGCTTGTAAGCCCGAGTGTCGGCAGCGTAGAAAGCACTGATAATAGAGATCTCTTTACCAACTCTATAAAGCGTGCATCCGAATCTTTCTTATTCACGGCAATCTCCCTCTACGTGGAGCCGTTTATATAGCTCAAAAGAATATTCGCTGCAATAATTCCGCCATCGCGCGGCAGCTTCTAGAACGATACGTATGGTTTCGTTAGCATCAATTCATCGCTCGCTCCGAGAACTATAATTCTCCCAATCGCAGGCGCCTTCGCAAGGCTCCGCGTTAATAGCGGCGATCCATCCGTCGCTGTTCATCCAAACGCCTCTGTTCTTCGCGCTGCATCTCTTGACGCCGCAAGTCGTCTGCCCGGCGCTGTTCATCCATCCGTCGCTGCTCGTCGCGCTGCTGGTCCTGTATGCGGCGCTGTTCATCCCTAAACTGGTCGTTGTTCATGTCGATACCCGTTTTCCCGTTGCTTGGCATAGAGAGATATAGGGCGCTGAAATGGCCCTGAAACCGTGCTAGGCTTCAGCAAATATTGCACTTTGGATCACTTTTCGCCAGATGGACTAGGATTTGCTAATGCAGACCGGAGACATACTGAGGTTACGACAAGAGGCTAGGGACGCGTTAGGTTCCCATGGCGAGGAGCTATATCAGATGCACGCAAATGCGGTCGCAGCTCTCTCTGATCCTTCAAAAGCCGAAGACGTGCGGGTAGATGCCCTTCTAACCCTACGAGCATGGGAAGATGCTGGCCTGTTCAGCGACGAGCATATCGCCTCATGGCGTCACATTCTCGCGATGGACGACGAGGAAGCAGCGCAGGCTATGCTCGCAGATACAGAGGAAGCCACGGCGTTGCGTAGAAACACCCCGTTTTCAAAATCAGCATTGGCGTATCCCCATGGATAGAGGCGTAGTCGGCCAACTGCTCATCAAGGCAAGCACTGTCATTCATCAGAATGATTTCGTCATCCTTGGGAGCATGGCGGCTTTGGGCAAGACGCCAAATCCTCCTCGCGCCATGTTGGACGCTGCGGATATCAACTTCCATCCGCTCGATGACGCTGCCGTCAGCTCCAAGAGGGTTCGTGATCAAGTCGGCCCAGGGAGCGACTTTCATCATAGCCATCATTTCTACGGCGAGCCAACCTCTCCCTATGCCGCCACGCTTCCGCAAGGCTGGCAACATCGAATGACGCGAGTGGATGTCGCGCCAAATCTGCGCGCATGGTTCCTTGACGTAAACGACGTTGCCATCTCGAAATACGCACGAGGAAACGAGCGCGATCGATCATGGATAAAGGCCGGACTGGAAGCTGGCCTTGTGTCCCTCGATGTCGTCAGGGAGCGCCTTCCTGAAACCGTCACCTTGCCGACAGAGAAGGCCAATATCGACAGAGGAATGTTCGAGGATACCGCGTGGCTCTCGCAAGAGCGTAGCGTCATCGGTTCGAGGGAAGCTCCTAAGCCTGTAGAGGATGATGCAGCGCGAGGCCGCAAGCTGCTCTCGGATGTCGAGACGGCAGCAAACCTCTTCAAGCGCTCCGTGGATCGCGGCCAGCTCAAGCTCGGCAATTACTACCTCACTGAGTATCAGCGTCTCATCGAGCGAGCTGCGCGCTCTGCTGTAGACGGTAACAAGCAGATTCTTTCAGCTTCCGGCACGAACCGCGATCTCAACGCCGCAATCGAAAGCCAGCGCCAACGGCAAAAAGTCATCGAATCCGCGCCCAGGCTTCATCTCAACTTCAATCAGGAAGGGGAGCGGCTGGATGCTCAGTATGGCAATACGCCGGAGGCCAGCCACGGCAAAACACGACGCAAGCTCCTTGATGGAAAACTCGACGCCCTACCGGAGTTTGAGGAGCTTTATCAGGATGCCACTCGCACCAGTCAGCATGTGACGATAGGTGCCCTCCACAGTCATGCGCTGGCGCGTCTCAGGCAAAGCTACGGTGTTCTTCTTCTTGTCGAAGATGCAAGAGATGCCGGGATCATTCCGAACGGTGCAACGTTCGTGCCCACGGGCGCAAAGGTGCAGGATAAGACTACGACGAAAGAGTATCCCGCCGCACATCGCCTGCCCTGCGATCTCTCGACGCGATCCCAAGACGGAACGCTTAGACGGCTCTCGGATTTCTTCACGCTGCCTGTAAATCGTCTTTGGGTAGACAAGAACCTCTTTGCGCCGACCGACAAAGTACATCGCCTTGCGAATGTCGCAGACCGTTGGTGCGAGGACGTTGGGATGATCGCGACGATGGCGAAGGCAGCAACGGCGGTTGCGCAACGAAAAATGACAGCGGACGAAGCCATGTCCGAGATCATCGAGCCGGGTTATGCGGAAGCCGTTCAGAAATCCCTCAGTAAGGTGGAGCGAAATTTCGATTTCATCGAAAGACAGGAACTGCGGCGCAGGATCGTTGACGCAAACGGCAATCCCTATGAGCGCCTACCGGAGCCGCTTGTGCTTCACGTCAAGGGTCTCGCAGAGCGAGCGGTAGCAAAAGACCTCGTAGAACAAACGTTGCACGCCTACACCGCTGTCAGCCAGCTCGCGCGCCATGATCGCATGGACACGGCAATAACCGTTGCAGCCATCGTTCGGAACGAGAAGCAGGCCAAGATCCGTGCAGAGCGGCCCGACATCGCTGCCAAATATATTCGAGTGCGACACTCCGACGACGCTTGGCCGCTCGTTCGCCAGTGGCTGACAGAGACAAAGGGATTATCCCCATCACTCGTAGACGCCTTACGGAAGTCGGACGTGATCGCCGCCGATGGGAGCGCGAATTTCGTTGCGCGCCGATATGACAGCCGTGGCCGGGAAACCGGAGCCGAAATCTTCGATACACATCCAGCGGCCACGGGTAGCCAGCTCGCACCTGGCACCAAGGAAGACGGGGTATTTTCCATCGAGACACTGCCTGCCAGCAGATACACGACAGCTTTGAAGTATCAAGAAGTGGCAGTGGTGAAGAACGTCATGGAAGCGCTCTCCTATGCCGACAAGCATCCTCATCTGAGAGAAGTGCCGGCGCTTATCAGTTCCACCAATGGCTTGCGCACATCCCTCGAAAACCATGTGATTGGTGATATCGCTCGCGAAACCGACAAGCAAACTGGTCTCTATACGCGCTTTGCGATTGCCTATGACGCAACTCCAAACGGCGATCAGGCGAGTGAAGCTCTGACAAAATGGTTCAGCGACGACAGAAACGTGTTTTGGGCTGTTCGCCGCGACCGACCGAATGCGCCCGAGTGGGCGCTTGATACCGGACCAAACCCTGTTGATCGGCAGGCTAAAGTGAGCCTGCCGGGCAACTCTTTCGCGCCCTAGCTATCACTGGTGGACGGTAACAGGCGTTCCTGCCCGAACCATCTCATACAGCTCCTCCACGTCTTCACGGTACATTCTGAAGCATCCGCTGGAAGCATTCGTTCCTATCGACGAAGGATCGTTCGTCCCATGGATTCTCAGCAGGCCATCAGCGAGATAGAGCGCTCGCGTTCCGAGAGGATTCGATGGCCCCGGATCTACAACGGCAGGAAGGTTTGGGTTCTTTCGGCGCATTTCCGCCGTTGGTCGCCATTCTGGATGTTCCTTCTTCGACACCACACGGGTAGTCCCGAACCATTGCTTACCTTCTCTTCCGACAGCAATCGGGTAGGTGAACTGTTCACCTGAAGGCGTCGTGTAATAGAGGGTGTGTTCGCTGGTGATGATCTCGATTGAGCCCCGACCACCCCTTGCGGGCGGCTGGCGGGAGCCCGGCGCACCCTCCTCATAGAGCGGCGCGCGATCATATCCCTGCGGATCAGAGTAAGGATCGTGGTATTGGTACTGGTCGCCTTCCCAATATTCGTTCGGGCCATCGTAGCTTGGCTCGTAATACTGCGCTGACGCGTTGAAAGGCAGTAGCAAATACAAAGCCGCGACAGCGATGAACGCTAGTTTCATTTTTACTCCGTACAATTGCCCGCATCGAGCGTGACGATTTACGCTGAATATTGGTTTTTTTAGGTGTCCGTCCGGACTCTCACGATATGGGATCGTCTTCTGGATCGGGATCTTCTTCATACGCAAGACCGTGATTTTTTGCGACCTCCTGAAGGGCTCTAAAAATCACGCGTGGCTTCCAGCCAGCTTGCACGGCTTGATCAACCAGATCACGAAGCGGAAGATCTAGTGCCTCCTCGCAAGACAACGCGTAGTCAGGATGTTCTGGAGCGAAATTCGGTGTGGTGACAGCCATCGAGAAACCCTTTGCGGGCAGGACAGTGGCCCCGCTTCAATCGTCCATCCTGTAAACGTCTGCATTGTCCTGGCGTTCCCTAAGTCCCTTGTAGGCCGCGTGTCGCAACTTGCTATCTGCCGTCCAGGCTCGATACTCGATCTCAGCGACAAGCGTCGGCTGAAGCCAGACAATAGACCGCTTTCCGTCATAGCGGACTGGCGGTGATTTCCGTTTCCATGGAAGTTTATCCATCATCGCCCGGAGATCGATCGCTGCGCGCTCCTTAAAGCCGGTCCCCACGCTTCCGACATATTGGAGATCTTGCCCGCTATAGGCAGCAAGCAAAAGGGACGAGAATCCGCCACGCGAGGAGATCGACGGCTCGTAGCCGACGATGAAGAACGCTTCAGATTGGACACACTTCAGTTTGATCCAATCTCCCATTCTGCCGCTTCGATAAGGACTATCGTGGTCCTTCCCGATAATACCCTCAAGACCTAGACGGCACGCATGATTGAGCAAGGCCGTAGGATCAGCGTCCAGCTCTTCCGACACACGGATCGCTCCCTCGCTGCCATCCAGCACGTCCTCCAAGAGATGTCGGCGCGACTGGTATTCGACGCCCCGCAAATCGTGTCCGTCCAAATACAGCAGATCGAAAGCGTACATCAGAGCTGGTGAAACGCCTTTCCCGCTCTTCCGACCGGAGGCCCCGAGGCTCTTCTGCAGAAGATTGAAATCTGACCGGCCTTCCTCATCGAGCATCACAGCTTCACCATCGAGAAGCATTGTGGCCGGTCCAAGCGCGCGGGCCGCGTCAACAATGGCTGGAAATCGATGCGACCAGTCAAAGCCACCTCTCGTGAGAACACGGACGCTCCCTGCTTCGACATGAACGTGGATTCTGTACCCGTCCCATTTGACTTCCCATCCATAGCGGCCACCCGAAGGCGGCTTTTGCCTAAGCTCGGCAAGCGCAGGCTCCACCCGCTCGGGAAAGGGATCGAAGGCCAAACGAGGTTGCGCAGGATCACGTCTGCTGATCCGGCGACTTTGGATTGTTCCGCTCTCCTCACGTAGCAGCGGTTTTGACTTCGGCTTTTGAGGCGGTTTCGTCATTCCGCGATTGCAGCAGCGAAATCTTAAAAACCCACCTACATATACGGTTGAGGACAGTAATTGATTATTTGCACCATATGTGTTCTATATTTGTTCTTTCGCATATGCGCTCAGCGCGTGTTGAGGTGAATATGTCAGGTAAAGCCGCAACGTCTGCGGTCATCGCGGATCTTCAGGAGCAGATTGATAAGCTTGGAGGAGGTCGGGCTAAAACACGGCCACATCTCCCATTTGGCATACGGGAGATCGATGACCATTTGCCCGGTCGCGGTCTGGCCTTCGGCGCTACCCATGAGGTTGCCGGAGGAGGCAAAGACGCCGTTGATGGAGCCACGTCGTCCCTATTCGTCGCTGGCATCGCTGCTCGAACCAAAGGCCAGATCATCTGGTGTCTGTCCCGCACAGATCTCTACGCGCCTGCCCTGGTGCAATCTGGCCTCGATATGAACCGTGTTGTTTTCGTTGAGTGCGATAACGAGGAAGCCATCTTGGAGAGCGCTGAAGAGGCTCTTAGGTTCGGCGGTCTCGGTGCGGTTGTCGCGGAGACGGTCAGGCTCCCAATGGTAGCTTCACGCCGCTTGCAGTTGGCCGCAGAACATACCGGCACGATGGGCCTCATCATCCGGCGCTGGCGGCGGCAAAGTGAGGCAACAGACTACGGCCAGCCAACGGCATCCGCGACACGCTGGCGCGTCTCGTCAAAGCCATCAGAACCACTTCCTGTTCCGGGTGTCGGACGGCCACGATGGCATGTCGAGCTGCTTAGAGTGCGGGCTGGCGAGTCTTTTGACGTCGAGGTTGGCGCATGTGATCATTCGGGTAATCTCGCGCCTGTCCACAACGAACACCATCAGTTGAGGATGGCGCGATGAACGAGAAACCTGCCGAAAGCCTGTTCGCATGAGACTATATCAAGCCCTTGAGCACCTGAAGGAACGCCGCTTCAAAGCTATGGAGCCGTGGGAACCGGGAGCGCTCGAGCAATTTGTCAGTCACCTTCAGAAGGCGGCTCCCACATGCGCCGAGTTCTCGTTTAGCTTTCTCGATCCAGAGTCTGCCGACGATACCCTTCAGACGTTCACCGACTTTTCCAACGAGCTTTGGGACGCGGGCATTGCGCCTATCCCCCACGATAGTTTCTGGATCTCGTGGGATCAGAAGGTAAGCGCTGATGTCGTTCACATGGCCGCTTACTGCGAGCGAAATCTCGATGGCAAAGGCAAGCCTGCCTCTCTGTCTGTTCGCTCGATGTACGAGACAAAGCGGCGTGACGGTGTGATCTTCCTAAATCAGCATGGCTTCAAAGCTATTGGCGATCACAAGCATATCCTTGTCAGCGACGCTCAAAATCCCTCAACCATGCACCTCACGGATCTCGGTTTCGAGGTTGCAGCCGCGCTGATCGGCGCGCTCGCCACCCCTCAAGCGATCCGCCGCGACGAGCCCGCACCTGTAAAGCTCAACAAGCAGCGCATACAGAAGGGACGGGAGCCGATTGGCCCCATGGTCGTCATTGACATTAGAGCCAGCCAGCAAGCCGCAGCGGCGAAACGAGGCGAAGGCAGCTATACGGTGAGACCGCATTGGAGACGTGGGCATATCCGTCATTTGGCGGATGGAAGATTGATCCCTATTCCGCCATGCTGCGTAAACATGGAAGCCGGTGTGCCCATGAAGCCTGAATATGTCATCAAGGCTTGAGAAAAACTCAAATAAAAGTGCATTATCCAGCGGGACGATGCCTTTTATATGGGAGCTAAAACCTAATTGAAGCCCAAGCAAGCAACGAATATTGACGTTCTAGTAGGTACTAGGATTCGGAAACGTAGAATGGCACTTGGCCTTACTCAGGGTCAACTTGGCGAAGCGGCCGGGCTGTCGCACCAGCAAATTGGCAAATACGAGGCCGGAACTAATCGCGTTCACCCAAGCGACGTTATGATTTTTGCCAAAGCGCTGGACGCACCTGTCAGCTATTTCTTTGAAGCGCACCTGGACGCGTTTTCCGAAGAGCCCGAATTTCTTCAGTACCTTAAATCAGACCAGTGCATCGAGCTAAACACCGCGTTCGCCCGCGTTACCGATCAGGCAAAGAGGCGAGTAATCCTGAACATCGTAGACAGCTTCAAAGAGCTTTCTATGCAGTTGCGCTAACATGCAGATCTGCACAACGACAATCTCTCAAAATCATCATAGGTTTTGCCTGTCCCTGAACTTGGAAATAGGGGACTGGTGCTCGCACCGTTAAGCGCCGTTCGTGTTGAAATCGAACGGCGCTTTTCTTGATCGGCCAACACCTGGCTAGACCACTGGTCCACTTAGCGTCCAAATCGCCGCAACCAGAAATGACAACCCGACAATTACGCAAATCGCACCTGCTATAAGCCATAGATGAGATAGCAAGAGACTTTTCAATAAGGAGAATTGACGCATACTTGACGCACCATGCGTTAACGCATCAATCTGACGCGGACCTATTCACATTGTTTTCATATCAAAAACTATTGTGAATTTCAAAGGTTCAAAGCCTCTGGAATTGATCCCAGATAGACCAAGCTAAACGGAAAACGCAGTCCCGCTACCTTGCTGAAATCGTCCGGTCGATAACGCCAGATGGACTACCGATAGCAGGATCTGCAACCAGCCGTAACGGCAATACATAAAATGACGAGATGGCATCCATCTCGATCTGCCCACTGCGCTCCGAGTATCGGGCGCTCCGCTTGTGGGCAGGCTCACCATTTCCAGAAAAGCCAAGTGCGGAGCTGTTTTGGCGGAGGAAGTCGGTCCCGGCTTCCGCTGCGCGGCGCAAGCTAAGCCTCCTGCGGCTTCCTTTTTCCCGACAAAACCGCGTCGAGAATTCCCGCTTTCCCGGCCTTAAAAGGCCGTCGCTATGCTGAAAGCTCCGATGCTCTTCATTGTCATTTTAGGTTCTCGGGGACGCATCTCTCTTCAGGATGAAGTGCGCGATCATGAACACTTCATCTATCGCTTGAGCCAGGTCGAGCGAGGCTTGCTGTACGTCAGGGGGAGTTGCAGGATCTGCGGCCAACGCACGAAAGCCTTTTCTGATCTCCTCGCAGGGATCAGCGATGTCGTGAACCGCCGCCAATAGTTGCTCTCTTGAAGTCATCGTTCATCCGTCCGTCTCGTGCCGTATCCTCTTTGAAATATCCGCCCTCTCACATCCCCATTGAAGGCCCCTTCGGGGCCGGGCGCGGAGGATCTACGTTTGGGGCATCAGCAGACGCGCTGGTAGGCGTTCTGAACTGCTGGCGCTCCGGCTCTGGCCGATTGTGACGAACCGCGTCAGCTCGTCCAGCAATGTCCTCTACGATGACATCGAGCAGCGGAGTGTCGCTCAACGTATGACGGAACTCCTCTCTCAGTGTGCCAACAGCCGCGCCGATCCGCGTGGTCATCTCATCGAGCTTCTTCAGGACGTGAGCGGCAGGCATTCCCATGTCTTTTGCAAAGTCCGCCCAATGGTCGCGCGTGATCCTTGTCCGCCAAAACTCGCCCTTTTCAGGATCGTCACGATCACGGCCGACCGCCATCGCCATGCGAGGTTTCACGTTTTTGTAGTTCACTGCGAACGCGGCCTGATTATTTAGATCGTACAAAGGCGACAGCGACATCTGACCGTTCGGAGAATACCTAATCGCATAGTTCTTGCCGTGGGCATCTGGATTGCCTGACAAATATTGAAATAGAGCCCTGTCGAGCAAGCCAGCCTGATCGACTGCCGGTCGCTCCATCATCTTCATGACCTCAGCCATATCTTTCCAGCCGGGGCCGGGGCTATAGCGATTGTCCTCGTATTTGGATTCAGGATGGATCGCCAGCGCCTGGCACATGTCCTCCTGATGGGCGCGGATCAGCACTGCGCCGCCGCCCTCACGAACCTGCAAGCGCCGGTCATAGCGCGCCACGCGCATGTAGACGACATCTTCGACCTGATGGATCGAGGACTTTGGGACACGTATCCCGCAGGCCTCAGCAAGACGCAGGCAGAAGTGTTCTGTCTTGATCGAGTCCTTCAGCCCGGCAATATCCACCTTCAAGATGTGGGACGAAGGAAACCCGTTCAGAGGCAATGAAACGACGCCACCTGAAATGACGACAGCAGTCTTGTCGTTCACCCCGGCAAGCGAAAGGCGCGTACCAGTCTCTGGATCGTCCACCAGCGGGCGAATTGGTAGATCCCGCAGATATTGCGCCAGCTCGGTGTCGCCAAGACGCTTGAGCTTCGGCGGCTCTCGAATACCGGCGTAAGGGTCGCTAGGATCTGTGAAGACCACAGCTCCCGCGCAGTCCCGCCCGATCTTTCTCAAAAACTCGAAATCGCTTTCATGGCCCGGATCGATGCCAAAGCTTTCAGCGATCTTGCGCCTGTGTACTGCGCTATCAGGAAGGAGCCCCGCTATAAATGGCTCGACCACCCTTGGGCCATGCTCGCGTTCCGTAAGAGGCATCGAAATGGACAAGGCGTGCCCACCACGGCCATTCCGAACGTCATCCAGCCAGGTGCTCGAATAGGTGAAGAAGACGCCATCACGTCCCCGCTCCATCGTTCCAACCTGCCGGTCGTACAGCAAGACGTTCAGCTTGTTGTCGCTCATGCCCCCTCCAAGTCGTCTGGAAGGGAGTCCATGATTTCATAGGTATCATTGTCTCTCGAAACGGCCGAGGAGCCCGCGATTCCGCTCGCGGTCGCCGTGTCGAGCACGCCGATGCTCAAGCCAACGGATTCCGCGATCTTCGCGGCAAGCGACATCGATATGTCCCCTCCGTCTTCGAAATCCTTGATGGCCCTACGTGTGGTGCCAATCGCATTCGCAACTTGCTCACGTGACAAAGACAACTCCTCCCGGCGTGCCCTTACAGCAGCCCGGAACCGTTCCATGACCGTGGATCGCGTAAACTGCTGTGTTGGCAGTGTCCCTTTGCTGCCAAGCTGCGCAAGCCACTCTTCCCTCTGATCGAGGGTCATCAGCTCCCACGCGATGATCGTTGCCACAACGTAGCGAGGCGGCTCACCCTTGCCGCCATACATTCCACGAAGTTGCTGGCTTACGTTGATCTCTGTTTTGCCGGTGATCTCAGCCAAAACTTTCTGCTGAAGACCGGCCGCGTGGGCACGGAGCTGCCAAGGCGTCAGCTCTCTGCTCTTCTTGCTTTTTTTTAGATCACTATCTGTCACTTATATTGACTTTGTTTTCGGATGAAAAGATAAGTATCTGTAGCTTATATCACGCGAAATGGAAAGGCATCCAAATGCGTCACTGGCTCCGAGAATTTCCAGAAGTGGATGATCGCTTCATCACTGAACACCTTGCGCCGGTCGAGGCCCTGTATGAACAGCGCAAGCGTCTAACACAGACCATCAACGAGGCTGAGACAGCCGCTGTAGGCGCGGCGTCTGATCGCTGGTCGCCAGTTAAGGTTAGCGAATGCCACGCCAGCTATATGAACAACTGACGGGTCGAATCCTCCCAAGCAACGCCTGTCCCTAAGAGAGCCGTGATCACATTCACGGCTCTCTTTTTTTGTGCCAATCGAGGCCAAAACAAAAAAAGCCCCGGCGCTGTGGCCGGGGCTTCAATGCTCGAACAATCAAGCGGGATTTAGCTTCCGCCGCCGAGAGCAACGGACTGCACCCAACCAACGAAGATGCCTACAATGCCGATCACGCCAGCGATACACGCTGCCATGAACGATCCGCCGGCACTGTGGCGGCTCTGCTCGTTGTTGACCGCATCCCACCACTTGTAGAGCGAGTAAAGCGCAAACATGATCGAGAGCGCGCTACCAGCATAGAGGAAAGTCGAGCCCACATTGTTCAAGCCGCTCTGCGCATCGTCCGGGTTTAGACGAGAGCTGTTCGCGGCCGACTGCGCCTGCTTTTGGAAATCGAGCGGCGCTTTGGGATCTGCACCCTGTGCGAACGCCCATGTCGTCAACGCAAAGTAGGATACACTCGCAGTTGCGAGGGCACCATAATATCTGTCCTTAACAGCCGTCATGGCCGCACTGACTCCACTCATTCCCATCTCCTTTTCATCCCTGTATCCGGGGGCGATAAATCGATCTCAGTGTTACTACAACCTGTTACCCTTCACAACATAACAGATAAAGTTTTCGTTGTGAAATGCAAACCCCTAAAAACTCACTCCGCAGCCTGCTCGTAAGTGTACTGCGCATCATACTGCATGACCTCATCCGCGAGAACCTTCGCCAGCGAGCCGTCCTTGCGCGTCTTAGACCTCGCGATCTCGTTCCAACGCGAGATTGCAGTGCCTTCAGGAAAGCGCCGAGCCAAGATATCGAGCGCCCGATCCAGCGGAACGCGGCGATAGATTTCGTCACGTACTGCTCGATCTTCCGCCTTGGTCGACAAGGCCCAAAGCATTCGAACACCTAGTGCGTTATTGAAAATTACCCACCGCTTCTCGTCGTTTCGAAGCTTGTACATCACAAGCACATTTGCGCCCTTCGACGGATCGGAAGGATCAGGACCGTTGACGTATGTGGTCAGAGCCCTGTCGATGGCTTCATTACCACCAAGCTCCTCGATGATCTTCTTTCGAGCATCCTGAGAGTCCGAGTTTAGGATCATGATCGTCGTGGCCTGTGAGGTTAGACCACGGAAGTCGCCTAGCTCCTGACTGACCAGGCATACCTCAAGGTTCCACTTACGACCGGTACGGCAATCGTGCCAGATAACCTCATTGATGGTGTCGATGGTGCCAGTCAGATGGTACTCATCCATCATCAGGCGCTTTGGTGTTTCGGCAATCGTCTGAAATTGCCTCGTCCAGTAGTCTTCGTACAGCGCACGCGTCGGCGGGTCCTGGGGGAACGTCATGGCGCGAATGTCGTCTTTGTCGCCAGCAATCTTTGCCATGAATAACTGACGCGTCATGAGGAACATGAGCGTATTCTTTCGGCTCAGCTCATCGTTCAAAGATCCGACCGTCAATAGATCTTGAAGATCGACAGCCATAACCCGCGCTGCGCCGGTCTCCATCGTCGTATGGCTGGCAAACATCGGGTAGGTCGCTTCGAGCGACTCGAGATAGCGCTGAAGCTTCTCGATCATCTCCTCACCGAAATCCTTCTTCATTTGCGGTTCGGCAATGATGGTGGCCATATCCTTGAAGCGTGGGACAGCATAGCGCTGCGCCCTCGCAGCCATCGTAGGCTGACCTCGCCTCATGAACTCGTCCACAAGCGTCCAGTAGCGCGTCTTGTCGCTCAGAATGATCCCGGCTGCGGCAGCCGCCTCATTGAGCACGGGATCGAGGTTCGCCTGCCACCTGTTCGGACGTGAATCGATGCTGAGATCGCTTTTGACTTCGTAGACGCGCGAGATGATGCGGGTCGCGAGCTGTGGCATCAGCTCGTCCTTCATCGGGATCGCGGTCAGCAGGAAATTCTTGATATAGACAAACTCTCTATCGAGAGGGCTACGCGATCCGAGCGCGATGTCGAACGGATTGACCGCCCATTCAGCCGTATTCTTCGGACGAACATAAAGAACCTCGTTCTGCCGTTCAGGCGGCAGAAGCTCCTTGAGCAAGTTCATGCAGCCGCTCGATGACACGCCCACGTCAGCGATCATCATAAACGGCAGCTCGCTGCCTGACCGGTATGCCATCAGGTCGAAGTTCATGCGATTGAACAGAACCGATTTACCAGAGCCCGTACCGGCGCTCCCGAGCGTGAGCCATGCAGGCTGTTCCGCTGCAAAGGCCTTGTGGGGCAGAAGAGAGCCATCAAGGCCGGTGAAAAGGCTATCCCCCGTCTCAAAAACCGGAGCCGTGCGATGCAAAGGCATGATAACGGACAGGTCAGACACGGGCGCAAGAACGCCGCGCCATCCTTTTGATGTCGCGTTCATGCCCGCAACTGTTTCCGCCAGCACCCGCACTGGATTTGCGGGACTGTCCGAGACAGAGCAATCGCCCCACGATTGGATATCGACCAAGAGACGAGACGCCCGCGTTGGAAGCAACTCCGGGCGCTCGTGCGGTTCGATCCACGTGGTGGCCTCAAGATTCGTTTTCACGACCGCTTCGGTATCCGAGCCTAGAGCCTGCGTTACGAGCTGAAGGTTCTGGCCGAGGAGTTTCGTTGTCGAATTGAAGATGCCCAAAAGCTGCGCGGCAACCTGCCGCAGTCCAATCGACCGCCGATCCGCGTGGTTCAGTGATTCAAGGTGAAGGGTGACACGGTAGGGCATCTTCTCTTGGCGAAGGCGTGAAACGAGAAGATTGAACGGCCGCAAGTTCTTTGGAAAACGATGGACCTGGCAGACGGAAAACGTGCGCGGGCCCCACTTGATCTGCCGCATGTCCTGCGACACGACAGGCGCTGACGACAAGATCTGCTTTGCGAGCGGCTGCGCAAAGAAATCGGATACATCGCTGTCAAAGGTCTTTTTGATCGGCGGATACTTCACAGCGCCTGGCTCATGCGGCAACCAGTCATCCGGCGTTTCATGATAGAAAATGCCCTGCCGAATAGCGGCGATGTCCGGACGAGATCCGTCTTCCTTTGGCCTGATGACTTCAGCCATCACCCCGCAGCGCCGCAGCGCCGTCAGAACGCTTTGCACATAGGCCATATGAGGGCCTTCAAGCCCTTTCAGTTCAAGGTATGGGTCCATCGCTGAACGCATCGGCGGCAACTCTGCCCTGGCCTCATCATTGGCCTGCTTTTGCAACATCAACTCGCGCTGTGGACCTGCAATGGGCCGTGACGTAAGCGCCATGATGACGCGTTCATTGACTGCCCGCTTCAGCACGACTTCGCGTGTTTCACGAAGGATGGTGTCGATCCGAAGTTGCTTCAGCTCGGCGTTATGGCGCGCTCGATCCAGATGCTCATCGACAATCTTTTCAGCATTGAACGAGCACTCGTATGAGATCGACATGTTGTGGCCGGGCGATTTCATGATCTGTGCCAGCTCAGCCGCAAACACCTCAACCATGCTCTCTGCGAACTCGGCGTCGGAGGTAATCGAGCGAATGCCCTTGATCTCGATCAGCGTGATATCAGAACCGTCATGCGCGAAAATGACAGGACGAGGAGTGTCAGGATCAAAACCACTCAGGTCGCAAAACTGGTCAGCATTCCGGTTGAAGATGCTCATGTGCGGCCCCTCTGAGTGTACGGATACAAGAAACCGCCGATCTTGGCGTCTTCAGGAAGGTCATCAAAATCAGTCTTAAACTTGCTGGAAGCATAGCCTTCTGCAATGCGAACCCGAAGCTCCAACGACTGATCAACTGCATCGCTGGCAGCGTCAAACTGGTTGTCTCTCGCTAAAGTGCGTATCCGATCGATCAAGCCCTTCATCGCCTCGCTTCCCTGAAGCTCTGGCATGAACGCGATCTTCGCAGGTTCTTTGCTAATAGCCATTCGCTACTCCATTGACGGTGCTGGCCGCTGACCAAGGGCCGGTCGCTGAGAATTTTGCTGGCCATAATCGTTCTGACGGGTCGCGCGCTGAAGCCTGTCCTGGGCGTCATCGATTTTGTTCACCGCATCAAGGACCTCTCTCGGTGGGGAAACGAGGCGAGCGTTGATAGCGGCCAAATGACCACCAGCATGTGGCCCAACCCGCTCAAGGCGATCCGACAAACCTTTGACGACTTCAGGTCCGGTTTCGCTCTGAAGCTTTGACCAAGCCGTCTTCATTGCCTCGCCATAGGCACCAGCGTCACCCATAGCCCGTACGCGGGCTTCCATGGGCCGGGAAGGATCAGCAGCGGCGACAGCGGCGGCGGACGCTTTGTTGCCGAGCTGAATGACCGCATCCATCTGCTTTGTTAAGGCCGTGTTCGCCTCGTTTGCGGCGCGGCGCGCTTCGACCATAGCCTCGCCAGGAGCAAGAGTGCGACGCGCGCTTGGACCCTCTTCCCGCAACCGAATTTCGTTGTCGATGATACCGTTGACCGTCAGATTGCTCATCATCCGCAGGCCCGGCGACAGCTCCTCCATGCGGCTATAGGCCTTCAACGTCCGCTCCATCACGTCTTTCGCAGCGGCTCGCTCGTCAAGACCCTTGATTTTGAGGACAGTAGGTTCCGGCACTTTGCGGAAAGCCTGCCCGTGCTGATCGACAATACGCTCCGAGAGCGCCTGCCGCTCGATCAGCGTGAAATTCCGCTCTACCTTTTCCAGCGCTTTAGCGTGTGCGGCAGCGTAGCCTGGCTGAACGATGTCCTCCAATGCCTCTTCTGCGGTCATCTTCCCGCTCGAAACCGCGTTTGCAGCATTCACGAAAGCGGTCTTCATGCCCCCGTCTTCCACCCACTGATCAGCTACGTTCGCCAGCCGGTGAATCCGATCAGTCGGCGCGAAAATATTCTGATCAACCCAAATCCGATCAAGATCTACATCGAGGTAGTCCGTAAGGCGACGGAGGGAACCGTCATCGGCCTGTATGGACAGATCGGCCGGTAGTCGGTGCGCAGCGGGATATTCTTTGCTGGCCCGCTTGTCCTGAACCTTTGCACCCGTCGCGACGAATTTCGCATTCTCTGGAATGATGTGTGCGGCCTTCGCATTCTCGATCAGAACCAATGCGGCATAGGTCTGCTGCAAGCGCCCTTCTGCATGACGTTCGAGGGAGCCAATAGGGAAATTGTTGGCAGTGCGAACCACGTCATCGTAAAGCTCCTGAAACATCTCCACGGGATCAGGCTTCGAATTATGGATCACCCGGCGTTCGCGTTGCGGCTCTGCTCTTCCAGCTACTGCATATTTCAATTGCTGCTCGATGGTATGGCCGAGCTGGATCGGGTTATCGAAGGAGCCCGGCACGGCTTCGGGGGTTTCTGACTTCTCTTGCGCGGGTGCGGCCTGACTGGCTGAAGCACCCGACAGAGCATAATGGAGTTGCTGCCCAACGCCGTGGCCGATCTGGATCGGATTATCGAAGGTGCCTGCAACCTTGTGGCGGGCACTCTCCAACTCGGCCTTCCGCGCAGCCAGGTTCTCCCATTGAGCTTCGGAGATCTCCTTGCTCCATCCAGTCGTAGGGTGTGTGGCCGTGGGATCTCGCTCTAAGCTGATTTCTTCGTCAGCTTGCTTCAGGCCAGCTTCCAGCTCCAAGAGGCCTGCCTGATAGTAGCCTAGAAGGCGCTCTTCTCCGAAAGCCTCTTGCGGTACTGCCTCACCTTCCCGGCCTGCCGTCCGCAGCGCCTCGAACTGCTTCCACGAAGACGCATTTTCAACGAGGTGGGAGAACAGCTCCGCATTCTCTTGCGCGACCTTCTCGACATAAGGGTTGCCATCGGTGTGCAGGGCTGCGAGCCGCTGCCAAGCGGCATCAATTTGCCGTTCGTTGTCCAAACGGGCTTTCTCAAGCCATTCCTGATTACTTTCATCGGCATTGTACATGTACATGCCCGTCTCATTGTCTAAAGACGGTTCCGGGCGCTCCATGTCAGCACCCATCTGATAGAGAGCATCTATCTCCTCAAGGATACCGTTGACCACTGAAACGTTCTGCTCCCCAAACGCTTCAACAGCGCGCTCGTAAGCTTGAACCTCGCCTTCCTCATCAAACCCGTCATCAAGAAAGCCGTACTCTGTCGGGAAGCGCTTAGCGTGATCGAGGACATAGGGATTCGATGATTTTGCTTCCGCTTTTGCAGCTACGACAGCATCGTGGAGCCTGAGAACCGCGTCATCGCGTGTGGTTGAATGCAACACCGGATCGGTCACATGCGCTCGCGCCAGGTCAAGCTCTGCCAGCACTTTTTTGCCCCGGCGTGCCATCTCATCTTGGTTGTCAGCCTCAATTGCCATGTCCAAACCTCCAAAAAACGTGCCGCCCTCGCCGGGGGATTATGTCAAACCCAAATGCTGGAAAGAGCGTAGGTAACGACCGCGGAAATACCGAGCAGGGCTCCGAAGCCGAAAGCGAGCACCTGATGGAAGATGCTCTGGTCAGCGCTGTGAGCGTTCATTGCATCTCCCCGGTCGACCAACCGCCAAATGTTGATCCCCGTCTTGATGCAAATGACGAGGCTCATAATCGCGAAGATAAACGGTATGAGGTTTGCGGCCGACGCCAGAAACTCATAGAACGAATTGCCCATGGTCTCTAAGTTTTGGTCGTTCGACGGGTTCATATCGCCTCCAAACTACTTATCGGACGCCCTGCGGGATCATCACAGGAGCCAAGAAGACAATGCCCAAGCCCATACCGGCAGGAGCCGACATCGTAGGCGGGCGGCTGAAATTCTGTCCGGCCGCTTGTGAAAGGCTCTGACCGAGCGGCTGCAACGCTGCGAGTGCGGCCTGCGGATAGTTCACCTTGTTAGCGCCAGAAGTGACCACGCCGTCGCTGACAGCCACCGTGCGATTATTCTGCACGAGCTGCTGGCCAACCTGCCCCACACCTTGAAGGATCGAGGAAAGGAAGAGGCCGCTATACCGCTGCAAGGTGTGCTTATCGACATCAGCCGCGATACCGGTACGCGCTTGGGTTTCCGAAACCGCAATTGCTGTTACGGGGAACTGCGCTCCGTTATTGGTCACGATCTGATTGAAGGAGATCGCGGCCTGATTATCAGAATAGCTGATCTGACCGACGAGGCGCATTCCGGTCAAAGGACCGTTTCTTGTCCCTCTTGCCGGGTCATAGATCACGTCATCGAGCGAGACGATGATTGGTGCACCCGGATCATCAGAGTTGAATGCGCGATCCAAGCGGGCGAAAATAACATCGCCAGTACGCGCCATCATCGTCATTTTAGGCTGTGGCGCTGTCCGTGGCCCTGCCTGTGGCTTTTCCTCTTTCACTTCAGGCGGGGCTTTGTACTTTTGGGAAGCCATCTGAACACGGGGTCCGCTGCCGCCGTTTCCGTTGCCACTTCCGCCACGGGCCAGCGCGTCGATCTGAGCTTGGATGGCAGATCGAGCCGTTTCATCAGAGACGGGCTGCTGCACGGGAACCTGTGTCACATAGACCGTCCGTTCCGTGGTTTCCTTGATCACCCGTTCTTCTGGCTCAGCCTTCTTTTCGGGCGGAACCGTTGGTTCCTCTCCCTTGTCAGCCGGGCCGACACCGGTAATCACCGTTGGCGCCTGATAATCGCGGCTTCCCTGACGAGCTTGTTGCGCGTCTTCGTTGTTCACGGTAGCGCGCCTGTTGGCCTCACCCGGATCGACCGGCGTCATCTGATCGTTTCGCGGCACATTTTGCCCGTTCGGCAGATTGCTCGCGGTTCCCGCTCCTCTATCAGGAGCGGTCTGGCCTGAGAGCATGAATGCCCCGGCTCCGATAGCTACGACAAGCGCGCCTGCTGCGCCAAGTACCAGCTTGTTCATGATCGACCCCTCCTAGTATCGAACGGTTGCAGGGCGCTCGACGCCCGATCTGTCTGAGAAAAGCAGACGGTAAGGCTGTCCCTTGAACCTGTATGCCGTCTCGCCATCCGGTGTCGGAGCCTTTTGCGCGAAATTTGGCGTCAGCATCTCAACACGCCCTACCACAACGAGATCGCCGCCAGGCGTCGTATAGCCGCGCAAGTCAGGAGCGCCCTCAAGAGCTACCGACTGCGCGCCAGCAGGGATGCGCCCAATGATGTACGTCGCCAGATCGCCCTCTGGCACTGGCCGTCTCGCTACATTCTTGCCAGATCTCGGCGTATTGCGCGCGCTCAATGGGACCGGCTTTACCTTTTCGGCAAGTGGCGAACGGCCCTCGATCACCACCGTCAGCGGCATGTCGATGCTGACTTTCTGACCACCTTGCGGGCGAAACCCGGATTGCGTCAGGAGGACAATTGGATAGGGCCACTTATCGAGAGCAACGTTGATGTTCCCAAAGACCTCGAAATAGCATGGGGTAAGATTGATCGTCGTTGGACGCTCCCCCGCTTCGCTGGCCTGCGCACCTGTCGCGTTTCCGCACCCTGCACCATCCTGTGCGATCATCTGCGGGTTATAAGTCACGTTGGCGACCGGCCACGGATAGCCGTCGCTATCGACAAACGTAACCGGCGTTGTCAGGCCGAAGGCCATCCGAACCGTTGGAGGCGTCTGCATAGGAGTCTTGGCCGCATTCACCACCCGAGGCAAGGCACTTGGATAAGGGTCCGTTGAGTAGGTTGGACGAACAGCCGCGCTTGTGGAGCCCAACGTGGCGTCTCTGATGCGGCCGACCTCATTCGGCTTGAGGATCATCCCCTCTGTCCGGTCAACCATTCCCTGCCTGATCTTTTCCAGCTCTTCACGCGTCAGCTCCCGGGCAGGAAGATTGGGCTGCTGCGAGTATGTCTGTTGACCTGGCTGCGGCTGGTACTGGCCGGGATCTTGCCGTGGGATACCCTGCTCCCCAACTGGAGCGTTGATATCCTGCTGTTGCTGCTGTTCTTGTGCGCTGACCGCGCTTCCCATCATGACGGAGAGTAGCAGTGCTACCGGAACCCCTTTGGTTTTCATCTTCATGCCCTGCTCCATCAAGACTCGCTGTTATTAAAATTCAAAGTCGCGCTGATACTGTCGATGCCGATCCCGTTCGGGTTGGCCTCAGAAGGTCGTAGCGCTACGATAAGCATTGTCAGCAGGATATCGGCCCGCCTCGTGTCAATATTCGACTGCTGAAACTGCACGATTGGCACCTCTACGCGCCAGAACCGCCGCCCTTGCAAAAAGCCTACTTCCTTGATGTTTGGCACACCGGATCGATACGCGGTCTGTGTGACAAAATTTTCTCGGAAAGCGATAGGAGAGCCCGTCCGGTTGACTTCCGCCACGTAGGTCGTCTGGCCTGCCGGGGTGAAATACTGCCGTAGCGCCGAGCCTATAATCGTTGCCTGATTGTAGTAGTCGTAGGAATTGATCGCCACGGCGGCATCCGACGCGAAATCGATCAATCGCGCCTGGCTGATCGCCGCCTCTTCCAAAACCGTTGCTTGGCAGGAACTCCCTGTGCCTGTTTCCTGCCATACAAACTGTGTGACGGGTTTCATGAGGAAGACATCGGCCGTCATGGCAAAGCTTGCCACGACGCCAAGACCTAGCAAGCCGCCAAGACCTATAATCGCAAACCGATAGGTCTCGACGCTCCTCATGGGCGAGTTCCCTCTTCCACCGGCTGTGTCGAGACAAGACGCCCGATTGCAATGCCCTTGGGATTAAGCGGAGACTTATAGGTGCGAACGATCGTTGCGTAGAAATCGCGGTTTTCTGACCGCCTGTCTTGCGCGTTTCGATAGATCAGCGTCATGGGAATGACGAACTCCCACTCGTAGCGTTCGGTGCCGTCCGGTTGACGCACTGCGCCCTGTCTTGTGGTCGAAGCTGGCCCGCGTTGAGTTGCTGTCGCGTTCTGATACTTCGACACGACATCCTTGATGATGCCCCACTCGCTCACGGAGAGACGATAATTGTTTCGGCCCTCAAGCGTCATGTAAAGTGATGTGCTGCTGTTGATCTGGTCGCGCCAGGACGTCCAGTCATATGTCTGGATCAAGCGGATCGCGTTGACGGCGAAATCTCGCGCTGTCGCGTCCGCGACCATTGGCTCGTTCAAACCAATTGGCGCACACACCGACTGAGCATCGGTTGTCCCCAAGAACGCAGTCGCGGGGAATTTCACATACCGCGCATAAAGAAGCTGCGCCAAATGGATGTAGACGAGGACGACCGCAACGACCAAGAGCAGCGTGAAAACGCGCATATTGCGCAGAATCGCTGCCATTGCCGCGTTGTCATTCAATATTGCCTCTTTCGATTTCACTGACCCGTGTTCCCCTGCAAAATCGGCACCGGGCACCCGAAGACCCCGCCATCGGCAACGTATGGTTCAGTCACGGCATTCGCCTGCAAAACGTATCCGAATATGAGAACCGCGAAGGTTCCAACGAAAAGTGCAGTCCAAAGGACTGTGATCTGCCTCTGTTTGGCAATGATCTGCTCCCGCGCAAGCGACGGCGCGACGGGATCTGGAAGGGTTGCCAAAGCGAACTTTGGCACCCTTACCTCCGACAGTTTTTTGCGCTTATCAAACAGCCCCATGGACGCCGATCACTCCTTTAGGAGCGCATCGACCACTGGCATCATGGAATTGTCCCAACCTTTGAGAACAGCCACTTTGCCAGAAGCCTTCGGCACGACGAACAGCGGGACGGCAGGCGCGCGATCAGGCAGGTTCGCGGCCAACGTCAACCAGACTTCAAGGTTCTGATTGATCTCCTTATCGAGGTTCGCATCGGGCGACATGTCGAGGCCCTGCGTCTGCTGTGCCATCAGATTGTGGAGCGACTTGACCTTATCCTGCTGCTTCAGGACGCCTCGAATGCCCGGCAGAGCATCGAGCTGCGTTGCCTGATCACCAAGGACGCTGATCGGGACAAACCGGATCGGGTATTTTCCAGCAAGGGCTTTATGTGCTGCCTGGCAATATGGGCAGCGAGGATCAAAGAACATGACAATCGTGTTCTTCTCCGTGGCCTGCTGCCCGGCCGGAGTGTCCGAGATGCTTGCCAGTGACGACAAGCCGTTCAACAACTGCCCGGCCACATTCAGATCCGAGATCTCGTAACCAGAATCTATCCCTTGTCGCGCTATCGGCTGCGCGGAAACAATGGCGTTCGGTTGCGCCTGTGGCGTCTGCTGAGTTTGCTGGACCGGAGATTGCTGGAACTGTTGCTGCTGAGCTTGCTGCGGCGGCTGGTAAGGCTGCTGAAGCGGCACCTGCTGCGGCTGGAACTGACCCTGCGGATATCCCGGCTGAGGGTAGTAGCCCTGCTGAATTGGTTGCTGCGGCTGTTGGTATGGCTGCTGTTGCGGGTACGCGCCCTGGGGGGGCTGCTGGTATCCGTTTTGCGCCATAGAGGGGTTTTGAGGAGCGAATTGCTTGGGAAGAACAAAGACGCCAAGGCAAGCTACACCGACCAGTGCAGAGGCCCAAATCCCCTGAATGATAACCTTCTGCGTTCCAGAAACGCTTTCCTTCGATGACGTGGTATCAGCCATGACAATCCCGTTGTTAGAACCCGATCAATTGGTTTTCGCGCTCACGCGAAAGCCCTCTACAAATCAATCGCCGTCACCTTAAACGACAACGATTTTAGAATCAATTTTTCTATCAAACATTTCCGGGTAGTTGTAAATGTGCCGCTTAGGATAACGAACCTCCAAAATTCTATTGGCTCACAACCCGCCAATCACCCTCGATCTTGCGCAAACTGAGGGCTCTTGTGTCCTTAGCGCCGGTCTTAATCCGCTCCAACGTCACGTCAGCGAGATAGGTGGCTTCGTCCTCTGATCTGATATTATCGACTGAGACAACCTTGACGGCTTGGGGTGGAATAACGTGCCACTCCGCAGCAGCCTGGCCATAAGTCGTCACAGCTTCCTGATACTGTTGCGCCATCCGGTTAAGGACGGCAGTTTCAATTTCTGCGTTACTTGGCCCCTTTTCTCCGCATCCAGCGAGAAAGCCGCAAATAACCAGAATACCTATTCGTTTCATTCGCATGTCCTCTCCTGTCTCACCGATTCCAACCAATAAAAAAGGCACCGGCCTATATGGCAGGTGCCTTCTATATCTCGCAAGTTGAAGTGTACTTTTATGCAGCGTTCCGCGAATTATTCGCCAGTCTCGCGGCGCGTAACTCTTCAACCAGCTCTCTTTGAGTTTCATGCAGAGCCCGAGTTGCCTCAAGAAGCTCAACCATTGTCAGCCTTGAGCACTCGCCCTGGATCAAAAGATTGGTCAACGTACCCTCAGCCGTCACATTCCCTTCAAGCAAGGTCATGCCGTTGAAAAGCGAAGCATCGTAGGTGTCGCGAACATCCGTAGAGCGCAAATGCGACGGCGTCTTTTTCCCGAACAATCCTAGCAATTTAGCCTCCTAAACTACGCTCGACAGTGTTTTTCGATTTCAATTGTATGTCAAAAACGTTGAAAACTCAAGTCTGTTCCACCTCAACTCGGGATGAATTGCTTACTCTGCCGCCGCCATTAAGGCGCTGGTATTCAAAGTCGCTGTTCGGATCGTTGTGTTGCGAAGTGCCGTTCTGCGGGCCGCACGTAGCGGCTGGTCTATCAATATTCCGAAAGCCGACAACGCCAGCTCACTTTCCTCATCAGAAAGCTTCGCTGTAGAGAGGCCATCAGCATACCGTTTTTTCACGGCGTCCTCTAGGTTATCAACCTCTCGGTTAGCCTTAAAGGCGCTGCTGCTGCTATCGAGAGCGGCCAAACTCGCTATTATCGCCTGATCGAGGTGAGCCTGTGAGACTGCGCCGCTCTCAAGCATATCTTTGAGCGTTGCGGCAATCTCTTCAATCGAAGTGTCCGCCTGTGGCTTGCTGCGACGGAACCGCTCTTCGCGAGTGACGCTGCAAACGCTGCTGAGAACGTTTCGGAGAAGCACCGCAATCGCATCAACCCCCTTGTGATCGATGTAGCGCATAGCGGGATCGGCCTGATTGAATGACCACTCTTTGATACCCGCCTCGCTAAGGCTTTCGAGCATTTTCTCTTGGCGATCCCTCTTTCGGATCGCTTCGATAGATGCCGGGTCGCGAGACTTTACCGGGACAAAATGGTTGAGCCTCCATTCGGTGACTTCAGGAACACCACCCGTATAAAATGCTGTGTAGCGGATGGTTCTGCTTTCGCCGCGCCGGGACTTGCCATCTCGTGTCTGCGTGCCGACGATCAAATGGAACTGGCCATCCTGCTGACCAGCGATGTCAGCATATTTGATCACGTCTTCCTCTTCGTAGCTGACCTCATCGCTCAGCCGCGTCGTCTTGAAAGCCGCCCGCTGATCAACCTTCATTCCGCGCGAAACGGGCGTCATTACCTTCGACCCCCAACCGCGTATAAGCTTGAAGGTGTTGCTATCCTCACCACCAACGAAACGGCCAATATGCCGCAGAGTGGTGTTCTGCAGGGTCTCTTGTGCCTCTTGTGGTGATGCTTTTTCCAAGGAATCTGGCGTCTGCATACCGAAAGTGCAGGATACGCCAAAAGAACGCGCCTGCGCTGCCGCTACCGAAAATCCCTCCACGACATAATACCCGTACTCATCGAAGATAAGCGGATATGGCATGGTCGATTTGCTGGGAGACGCATCAACGATACTACGCCGGTCGCCTTCAAGAGGCTTATGAAGAAGATTGCCGAGAACCTGTTTCACCGCAGCAACTGTAATCTTACCAAGCGCTGCCGTACTCTGAGGAGCTTTTTCGAGCGACGGGATCATGACGAATACAATGCGACGGTTCAGGAACACGTCGCTCATGTTGATTTCGCCAACCTGTGCATTGAACACGTGACCGAACGAGTAGGTCAGCATCGATGCGGGCTCTGACAGGCTCATGGTCATGTAGCCCCATTGACGATAGATCTCAGCTCTCGTTGTTTCTGCCGCTTGGTTGTGACCGTCGCCACCAGATCCACCGGAAATCTTCTGGTAGTTCTGCATCATGTCCCGCGAAAGCCTCTCGACTTCGCTTTTGCCGCCCAGGAGTGCCGAGGCGATGCGTGTGTCGTTGGCATCGATCATCGGCGGCGGCTCTTTCGGGAGCACCTGGCTGTACCCCGGTAGATCCATGAGAACCTGCTCAAGGCTCTGGCAGGCCTGCTTCAGGCGTAGGAAATCCTCATGTCGGTCATCTGTGAGGGTTACGACTTGCCCGTGCTTGTCACGAAACCGGCCAAACCAGACGAGATTTTCGACATTATTGAGCTGGAAGAACTCTGTCAGGAGCCGAGGATTGTAATCGACGTACCCACGCTCCTGAAGAAAGGTCAGAGGACGAGGGAGAGCTTTATTTAGCTGCATCGCTCGTTGTGCGAATACGCTATTCGAGCCTTCCGCTGGTGGAATGAACGTCTCCATCAGCGTGCTCTTTTGGTCTGACGACCCCATAGAGAACGGGTTAAACGTGTTGGTCATCTTGACCTCAGAGTGCCCGTAGAAGTCCTTCGCGCCCATCATGAAATTCAGGGTAAGAAAGTCCTCGTCCCTACCGAACAGGCGGGTTATTTTTTTCAGCGAGTTGAGGGTATCGGCGGACGCCTTACCATCAACCATGATCGCGCCGCTGTTGAGGCACAAGGCATTGAACACGAGGCCGAAGATTTCTTCCGACTTACCGGAGCCGGTGCCGCCCAACACCATCCGGTGTGTTTGGATGTCCTTTGCCCCTGACCAGACCTCCTGTCCCGCATAGGCACCACGACCCACGCCGTGGTAGATGACACCCGCACCGAGATCGCCGGTCGATTTATCTTTGAAGCCTTTCCGCCCAAGATCCATCGGCACTCGATATGGCGCGTCCCAAAGCTTTCGCCCGTAATTTCCCTGAGACAGGGCAAGAAAGACTGCACCTATAGCCAAGATTTCAGGCCAGAAGGGAGCCCACGACAAGAGCAACGCGATCACGGCCAGACCAATGTAAGGCTTCAGAACGTCCGCTGGATCGTTGTGGCAGTCCTTTACCCATTCCGTCAGGCTCTTCCGGCGTTCACGGCGAGACGATAGACGAACTACGTCCGTATGCTCGACGCCTTCAAACTCACTCGTGCGCTTCGCCATGTTACGACTTTCCTGTGCCACCTAAGCGCGGAGGATTGCCCCCACCGCCGCCGAGGCCCCCGCGCGGCTGGTTGCGCATACGGGCGATCTGACTTCCGGTTCCGGCAAGAGATCCACGACCGCCGATGGCGATCTGAGAAGCCGCTGCCGCTGCCGGGTTTCCAAGCATACCCTCGCCCCGCTGTGCCTGCGATCCAAGGAAGCGGCTCATGCCCGCCTCTACGCCGTCCATGACGGCATCACCAACGCCGTCGATCAACCCGCAGCAGATGGAGACAAGCGCAACAGCGGCAGAGGCGTAGATCATGAACCCGCCAATCGCCAAAGCAATGTTGCCCAACTGACCGCCTGCGCTGACCGGTCCCGAGTAAGCCATCGCAGCGTAAGCGTTCCGCGTCAGGATATTGAGGAAGTCGAGACCAACACGCATCAACATCATGCAGAAGATGAGGCCGATGATAATCAGGGCTGGCCGCACGAGGAGAGCCAGCAGCACCATCAACGCGCGCGCAATACTTGTCCCTTGAATCCCTCCCTGCCGGTTGGGATAGAACATTTGCATCAACCAGAACGGCGCTGTGATGATCGTTTGCACCGCTAAGATGAGCCAGGACAGCGCCGCCAGGAAGAAGTAGATGAGCGGCATGTAGGGAACGACCACCGCGAGTAGGAACCCGATGGCCACAAGCAGCCAGCCTAATGGACCTACCATTTCGAGCAGCTTACCTCCGACGAATGCGAGAGGATTGACCATCCCCACAGCGCTTTCCGACAGTATCTCTCCGCCCTTCGCAGCCGCGACGAGCGCTCCACCGGCACCGAGCATGGCACCGCCTGTCGTCTGCAACTGCGGGATCGGATCAGCCCAACCTTCGCCGTTCAACGAATTGCCCTCGTTATTCTGGCCCATCTGACCGAGAACCCAATCCGTCAGACGGCCCCAACCCATACCTGCTCCGCGAATTGCGGCGATGTCTGACGAGTTTGTGCCAAGTCCGCTATCGCGGTTCGCATTATTGAGGAACGTCCCTGACATCTGATCGAGGTTCGCCATGTCAGATGAATACTGCTTGAAGAAAACTTCAAGCTCATTGGAGCATGTGGATTTCCAGAAAGCCCAGGAACTGGAAACAACGCAGCCCCACGCCGCCGCAAGATCTCGGGAGGCCGGGGTAGCCGACACCGAGATACCCTTGCGGATGCCATCACGAGCTGATGTCGCATTCACAAGGATACGCTGATACAGAACCGCATAGAACCACCCGTTGCGGTTCGAAGCAGACATAGCCTGCCCCGTGATCTGCCGAAGCTCTGGTTCCGACTGCTGGAATTGCGTGTTGATTGCCGCCTTCGCCGCAGCAACAACTGCCGAGATCGATTGGCCTATCGCATCGACTTCAGCCGGTCCACGCTTACGAGTGCCGTTGGCCGGATAGAGGACATCCGTCAGCTTCACTGCTTCGGCATCAAGGGCTGTAAGGATCGCGTCAGCACCGGCTTTTCCAGTCTTCGCAGCATACTTGCTGATCGTGCCCGCGATCTGGTTTTGGATCGCCATATTCGACGGGTCAGTATTCGCATTCGCCTGCGCTTGCGGCACAGTCTTCTCGATGGAATAGGTTGCAGTCACACCGCCACACAAACCGATGCTATCGTTCAGAGAAGCCGGAGCTTTGAAGTAGATACTGCGTTGGGCAAAGCCTTCCTGCGTATCTTTCACTTCCGTGCCGGTAACAGGCGTGATCTGACCGTTTGAAGTCGCCATTGTTGACAGGCTTGTATTCAGTGAGCGCTTGCATAGTTCACCGCCAACACGAGCCTGCAATGCCTGCGTGATTGAGGTCCGTAGATCAGTCTCAGTACCGTCACCGCCGTCGCTCCACCATCCACTATCATTGAGGTTTGTGAACGTCTTGTTGACGGCATTGGCGCTGGCCATTTTGTCACCGGCGATCCGCCACATCGAGTCCCCGAGACCGGATGACCAGACAGCGACCTGCATCGTGCCCATCTGAAGCGCACTATAACCGTTGAAGGCCGGAAAGCAGAGGATTGCCCCAACACCGGCAAGCACCAGCGTCCAGCTTGGGTTCATGGATCGGCCACCAGCCTCTCCATCATTGGCCGTGTCTTTCAGCGCCGCAAAAATAAGGTATGTCGCGACAACGGCAATCACCGCAAGCATCGCCCAATTCAACGTTGTCACGAGCTGCGCAAGGATATCATTTGTGTTGTCGCACGTACCGCCTGACGGAGCGGCTTGCCCACCAGGCACCCAAAGATAATCGAAAGTGCAGCCGAGAATACGGCGCAGGAACACTAGGCCCGCGCTATAATCTTCGGGAGTGAATAGCTCTGTGATATCCGGCCGCTCAGCCATTGAATCCCCCTAAGACGTTACATTCCCATCCGTGGTGCAGATACGGCCCTTGCCTGCACTGCGGATGGACGATCCCCCCGGTCAAGATCAGACCGGCTTGCCATAATCACAGCCCGCATATTCGTCATGAACGTAGTCAGCTCCTCGCCGGTTGGCGTAAAGCTTGGAGCGCCGACGCTCGAAAGCGATCCACCCGTTTGATCAGGAGATTGCGAGGCAACCACATATGCTTCAAACGCCCGTGCGAAGATCTCCGCAGGTTCTGTTAGATAGGTCGCATATTGAGGAGAGATGATACCCTTCTCCTCTAGAGCTGAAACGATCCGACGCGTGGACTGGGCAAACTTATGCGTACGGACCTTCTCCAATATGAAATCTCGATCACCAACATTGTGGATCTGATGGCCGATCTCGTGAAGGAGTGCGCCAGGCCGCGTGGGAACGATGTGAATTGCATGAAGCTGCACATCTTCGTTTGCGCGATACAGCGTAGCCGAGCCACGATCTTCGCTTCGTCCTCTTCCCATATCCGGCGCAAAGAAAAACTTGACCGACTCGTTGCCGAACAAGCGATCACGCGGAAGGCCCATCGCTTTCGCGGAAGCCGCGAGGGCTTGAGTGATGCGTGCTTTCGCATCCGTCGCGAGGTCGAGCGACAACCCCTGTTGAACCGTGAACGTGTTCGGCCCTAGATCTGGTGCGCCCTTTGGATGAAAACTTGCGCCATCATAGGCACGGTAGCTGATGCGCTCGCCCGCTGCCTCGACAAGCCGACCTCGCAATGCCGTTGCGAGATCAACCTGAGCTAGTCCAGTCGCGTTAACAGTCGCGACTTCGCGGGTGACAGCTTCGACCAAGGCCTTAACCGTTGGGTCAATGGCGATCTCAGCCTCACGTCCACCGGCATCCCATTCCATCAACCGATCAAGTTTTTCCTGCCAGCCGTGCTTCGTAGACGAAACGGACAAGAGAACCGAGCCCCAAATTTCAGCGGCTCGCTGTTCCCCGGTCTTGGCAACAAGACGGTCGTAGACGCCGAAAGCATCTCCCTCAAACGGCAGTTGTTTCGCCGCAGCCGATCTGGCTCCCATTACCGCAAATGCGTGCTGTATCGACCTGTTAATGTGCTGCAACAACGGGGCAGGAGTACCATCAGCAAAAGCACTCAGGACTGAATCTGAAACATCTTGCGGGGAACGCGAGCGGGCTTCCACCTTTGTCGGCGGGCGCGTTGTCACAGTAAGAGCGCCCATAATGCGCTCTTTGTCGAAAAACGCCTCAAGCCGCTTTGCAACATCACTCAGCGACCGAACATCTTTCATATGCTCATAAACAGCAGGACGACCGTCCTGAGCACTCTGGACTAGCGCCCACTTGGCATCATGCACCTTGTTGACCAGCGCAGGGCTGAGCTTGTGTGCCATTTCAAGCCGAAGCAAATAGCCGCCATTCTTCTGTACAACGGAAAGCGAAATTCCGGGGCCGAAGTCGAACCACTTCTTAGAATTATCCGCCATCCTACTCACCTTTTCATTCATTGAAACTGAAGGGGGTCGTCGTTTCAAATTCCATGTTCATAATGCGTCTAGCCGTATCGAACTCGCTCAACGCACCATCAGGCGCAAACTTCGCCCCATCATGTTTCACCGCATTGCACTTCTCAAATCTCAGTTCGTCGCCGTTGCGATCCAGAGCCTCCAAAAAAGCACAGGCCTCCATCGTGATTTGACCAGCTTTCTCTCTCCCGAAAGCGAGTGTCACTCGATAGCCAGGTTGCACCTGGGTCGTTCCTGTTGGCTTCACCGCGATGATAAAGAGCCAATGACCGGCGTCTGGCCCGTCTCCCTTGTACCAGAGCTTACTGGTCCCCATCGCGACGTTTTCGCAGCCAATTTCCTGAAGGTACTCGCCAAGCGCCATGTGGCTCGGCTTGTCTTCCCTCATCGCCTCTCTGGTGGCCGCATAAACTGAATTTCGGGCTTGGTCCCTGAACGCATCCGCCTCGACTTGGGACAGCGTTTTCTTCTCGCTAGATTGTTCTGCCAAGGGAGCGATCCGAGCGGGCTCCTCTTCTGGCAGGCGCTGCTGAAACTCGCCGGGCTCGTCCTCGTCAGTAAACCCTACCTCCGCTTGCGCCTGCTTCTCTAAGATCGCATCGGTCGGCGCGTCTTCGTCCTGATAGGAGTATTCACTATCTCTCATAGCTCACTCTCCACACCTTTCCCGTAGAGATGCTCATCCACCAGCGCATCAACCGTCTTCTGGATCTCTTTCGCGGCGTAAAGCATCTTAGGCATTTCCTGAACGCGGCCTTGCGCCTCTGCAATGGCCGACCGCATCCTCTCAATGTCGAGCCTCACATCCGACTTGCGGCTCGCCTCTTCGTGCTTAACCGCAATCGCCATCTCACCCACGCGAATATCACGCGCCGTGGACGGGCGGCTCGGATCGTTGCCATCAACAGCCAGCTCGATATCGCCGTCCCCGATCTCCATCGACCCATCATCGCCGTCGAAGTCGTAATCAGGAACCTGCACGTCGATATCGACGGTCGTGGAGTCATGCGCGTCTAGCTGCTCGGGCGCGTTGATTGGCTTGTTTCCGCTCAATTTGACCCCTGCGCTTCCGCTGCCAGCATACCAGCGACAACCGCCGCTTTTCTTGCTTCAGATTCGGAGTGGTAGGTACGAAGGCGCATCGACAGCGCACGCAACCTGTTTAGCTCGGTCATCAGACCACGCTCCGACTGCATCTGCAAAGCGTTCGTCCACTTCTCGTAAGCAGGGCCACCGCCGTAGTTGTCGATCAGCGCATCCATGGCCTGAAGGACACTGCCAGCTCCATCGCCATCACCGCTTGCCTTGTTCGACATCGCGGCGACCGACGCCAGCGAGACCAGAGCCGGAGAACGCCATGCTTCCGCTTCGCGCGCTCTCAGCATCGAGAACTCGCCTCCGACTGTTCCGGTTTGATCAGCGCCCGGCTTCGCCACCGCAAAACCGGCGAGCTGCTGGATAACCTTGCGTTTGTCTTCCTCAGAAGCGCTTACGTCGAGGAGAAGAGACGCGTCAGTAGAGCGCGGATCACGGCGATCAGCGGCTTGCTGCGCGACACTCGGTACTGAACCGGGCGCGACATCGATCCCTTTGTAAACACGCGATGTCGAGCTGCCCGAGCCATCGATCGCGCCTGTCACCTTCTGAAGAAATGCCACTTGAGCACAGGCGTTTGGTCCTTGGCCGGTTTCGTAGGAATAGTTCTCCTTGATCGCCACCAGCTTTTCTCGTCGCATCTGCTCCGTGACGGTATTGGCATATGCTTCCTGGCTCTTCTTCGTGGACTGCTGCAAACGCTGTCCTTCGCCCGAGTTCTGACGATTGTAGACCTTCAACGCCGCCAAAACCTGCTCAAGCGTAGTCGCGCCCTCGCGCGCAACATCGTTCTCGAGGACTTGTGTTTCCATGATCAGATGCTTCTCAACCTGCTCGTGGGTCGCAAGCCATCCAGTGCTGATTGCGCACCAAGCCGCATATGCACTGTTGGAGCTGAGCAGAATGCTTCCACCGAGAACTGCCGTACTGACAGCGAGGCGCATATTCTTGTTCATCGAGCTAGCTCCTATTGAAGTCCGGCGCGGCGCTGGCCTGCACCGACAGAGACAGCGCTTTCATTTCCGTTGAAAACGCGGTTGTTCACGCGAGACAAGGCGTAGGAAGCGAGAGCCAATTCGGTTCTCGCGTTGTCCTTCACCTGAAACGCCATGAGAGCGATGTTCGCGGCCTCGATCCGAACAGCATCGAGCAAAGTCGCGCGCAGAGGCTTATCGGCACTGGCTTGTGCCCATTTCACGCCGCCATCATCGCCGGTCCAGTGCTTTGTCAGCTCTGCAAGCTTTTCCCGAGGACCGCCAGGGGCGTTTTCGGCAGCAATCGAAGACAAGACGTTCACGACCACTGATCGACGGACATCGTTGCGGTTCTTTTCAAAGGTTTGAAGATCAGCCGCCATTCCGTTGCCAGCTTGTTTCGCAACTGGCGGACCCGCTACGAAATTGATGTAGTCGGCAGCGGCCGATGAATTACCGCTGAAAATGGCTTCAGCGTCGAAATTCGATCCGTTCTGAGCAAGCGATGCCCACTGTTGAGGCGTGCCGTATTCCCCTGGCTTAAAAAACGTGCCGTTTCTGTATGATGCAGCCCTGTTTTCCATAGCCTTGTTCGCCGCATAGAAAGACGCGCTCTTGGTCTGGACGCCGCAGCTATCATAGCCAGTGACGCCATATCGCTCCTTAGCGTCGGCTATCGCATAGGCCTGCCTTTGTGCAACGTTCGCACTCGCAGCGGCCTCCGCAGATTTCTTGACGACAGTCGCTGTCTGTTGCCCGGAACCGGATTCCTGCTTAGTCAGCACCTTCAGCGCCGCGAGCAAAAGTTGGCGCTGCCTCAGCTCTTCCGTGATGAGAAGACCTTTTGACTTCAGGATTTGGGCGGTCACAGCACCATCGAGCTGCAACGTCCGCTCGATAACATGAGCCTCCACCGCGCACGTTACAGCAAGAGCCGGCGATCCGGCACAAACCGTCGCAGCCGCCGTTAGATAAAGAGCAAGACGTTTCTTAGAAAAAACACTCATTGCATATCGCCTCCCATGCCAGAGACAGCCACACCCATCATTGTTGAACGTGATGCGGAGAGCGCGGCCCCGCGCATACGTGCGCCCATCAGCTCCAACTGATCCCCAACCACTTCAGCGCCAGGTTTAATCGTCGGAAGAGGAGCCAGGACATCGATATAGTCCGCAGCGGTCACAACCTCTGCACCACCGTAGTTCCGGTTCACCAAGAACGGCGCTGCGTTGGAATCACCCGCATTCCGCTCACTCCTCACGGTCGATTGGCAGTATGTTGGGCCAAGCTCTGCCCGCTCCTCATCGGTGCAATAATGACCAATCCGTTTTAGGAGCGAGTTCTTGATCGTCGCAGCCGCGTTTCCGCCTCCCGACAGGTATTTCTGATCGGACGCACGAAACGCCGTCAGCATCTTCTTCTCGGAATTGTCCACGCCCGAGAGGCCGGAGCGAGCATCAACAACAGCACAAGACGTTTCGCCCTGCCCGGTTTCGTAGGAGTACCGATTTTTGATGTCCGCCATGCGGAGGGCCTGCTCTTGGGCAAGCTCAGCGTTGACCGCCGCCTCTTCAGATTTCTTGATGACCTGTTGCGTTTGAGATGCCGAACCGGATACCTGCCTATCGACGGTCTTGAGACCGGCCATGAAGCGTTCGAAGCTGGTAGCCCACTCCACCATTGTCGCGTTAGCCGTACCGGGCAAATACCCGGCTAAGCAGACGCTGATCGTCAATGCTGCTGCTGTCTTTCGCATTCGAACGGCCCTTTACTGCTGGAAGAGATTTCCGAATGCGTTGTTCGAACCGTTCGTCGCACCCGATCCAGTGCCGTTACCAACCGGTGTACCGACCTGATTTCCGCCTGCCTGCGATGCAGGAGGCGTCATGATCGGCTGGTCGATTCCGTTGCCGGTGCTGACGGACGCCAGCGTAAAGTCATATTTTCCGATGCCGGGAATGTTGGGCATCTTCAATTCAGTCACGCTGTTGCCCGAACCGCCAAGCAGCTCGTTCATCTGACCGCCCATGACGGAATCGAACTGGAACATGTTCGTGTTGATCTTGCCGACAACTTTTTGAAGCTGATCATTGAGAACCTGGCAGACTTGCTGTTGTGCTTTCTGCATTAGCCCGTTGATCAAGGAGTCAGCAGCGCCGCCGAGGAAATCGAAACTGGTTGGAATGAGGTTTGAAAGATCCAAGGAGTCGAGAAGGTTTGAGCCGAGGCAACTGTTGGCACCGTTGAAAAACTCAGAGCTATCTACCTTGGCGGCATCGAGCAAAGCGATCTGACGCTGAACCGCAGCATCAGCCGCCTGCGTGATCCCGCAGCCGCCTCCTGCTCCCTGCGCTGCCGCAGGCGACGCCATCGCAACAGCCGCCCAAACTGCTAGTCCTGCAAACGTTGCCTTCGTTGTGACACGCATGTCCGTCTCTCTCCTGTTAGCCTTCTTCCCACACGGCAACCGCCGCCAATGCTATCTTCAAATTCGGCAGTGCAAGAACCGCCGCGAGGTTATCAGCGCCGTAAGCGGCAGACTCTTTGTATCCTCGCTCCGGATTTTCGATAGCGAGGGGCTTGTACAGCTCTTCAAGGTCCGACGACTTAACCGGATTTACTAGCGGTTGCGCTTCAGTGTCGGTCTTTGCGTTGTCTGCTTTGTCTGGCAAATCGCTCGGCCTTTGCATTTCACTGTGAAATCAAAATCAGATTTACTGCATAATCGTCAATTATCCAAGCCCCTTACGAGCTTGCGATACATGCAATCCCGTAGAGTTGAGAGCCAAGAGAAACACGGCAAAACCGCCTAGATGCGGAACTTCTGGACGATTTTGATAAAGCGATCTTCGATCTTTGGTGCATCAAGGGCGATATTTTTCTCTTTGCAGAACTTTCGGAACGCGTTTGCCACAATGTCGGCGTCTGGTGTGACACCTGTCGAATGCGTTCTCACGAGATCCCGCCAACGGGTAAAATAGATAGAACCTGTGGCAGGGAAGACGACTGCTTCAGTCGCATCTTCAGGCTGGTCTCTCCCCTCTTTCTGCCCAAATCTTTTATTTAAAAAATAAGAATCTGATTTCTTCCCATTAATTTGTGTACCCCCTGCGACGGACGCCGATCTGTCGGCCTCACGCATTTTTTTCTGTGTTTTTTCCAAACGCGCGCGGCACCAGGCTACGACCTTCGTGAGGTATTGTTGTGCGGGTCGGATGATCGACGTGACGCCCGCAGCCTTGCCACTTTCGATTTCGATGAAGCCACCAGCCTTCAGATGATGCAGAGCCTGTTCAACAGCCGAGCGGCTGCATCCTGCGCGGTCTGCTATTGTCGCAATGGAGGCGTCGCATCGGCCACGCGCTAGGGCGCAAAGCTCGCATATCGTATGGAGAACTGCCCTGACGCTCGCTCGCGGAAGTTTCTCATAGATCTCGGCAACGTTGGCCCCGGCCTTTTCCAGCTTTGCCGAGAACCAGCCCGCGCAGTTATGGCGCGTCTTTGCCCGGCTCCGCTTCTCGTCCAGGGACAGTTTCGGTCCTGCCGCTAGTGGCAATCCCCACTTAGCAGGCCGACGCGCAGCCGATCTCTGTTGAGTGATCAATGCTGCCCGTCGATCCGTGACTGCAGAATAGACGGACTCGACAACACCGTCGCCAATCAGGCCACGAGCATGGGCACCGAGGACGGTTTTGATGCAGTCGTCCAGTGCGCCTTGCGACCACGTATTGCTGACTATGGATAGGATATTTCTCTCGTTGTGTTGGCTCATCGCCAACGCGGAAACGCTCATCTTTCTCTCTTTCCGGTTAGCCGGAAACGCCGAGAAAAAAGACAAAAAGACTTGCATTTCGCCTCAAAGGATTTTACCTTCTGAGGAGAACGACGCCCGACCAAAAGCGTTCTTTTCTATCTTTATTTTCGACCCCGGACGGGAGACCGTCTGGGGTTCGGCATTTCTGGGGTTAGCTTTCTAGTCCTTGATGATTCCCTTTCCCAAAATTTTTCACAATGAAACCCGAACAAAAAAGTATGTCAAACTTTTTAATATCGGGTAATTCATTCTAGACTGCTGCAACTGCTGGTGCCGACGCTCGATCAGAGCGCACCGACGCTGTTACCTCAGTACCTACCTGCAACTGTTGCGCAATCAGCTCGCGCGACAGATTCGTCATCACCTCATTGTACACGACAAGCGCGCCTTTAAGCCCGATCATTCCATCGAGGGATTTGTCGTGAGCGGCAGCACACAAAACCTCTGCCGTATCCATGGCCGACGCGATTTCCTTTGCGACCGTCGAGTTACGGACGACGCTTGTTCCAAGCTTGTTGCTCCAGTCGGCGCACAGCGCGTTCTTTGCCTTGTCGCAGACATCGTTTTTCGCTTTCACGATAACGCCGAACGTCTTCCCGCCAAACGCTGCCAGCGCCCCCTTATCGCTCAAAGCGGCTGAGGACCTGGCTATCTCCTTGGGGTCCCAATGGACCCTGAAGCCGCTACTTTCGTCCGAAGCCCCCTCACGTACCCTGATCGACGCTCCGGGCGTGAACAAGCGTTGTGTCGAGTCCCCGAATGGATCTGTTCCGACGAATAGACCGGTATTGATAGATCCTTGCTGGCGCACCGCTTTGATTATTTGCGTGTGCAGTTCCGCCAGTCGCGGCCTGATAAGGTCACGAGCTTGATCGATCGATGTTTTACAGCCGCCTTGTGACATCCGGGTCAGAAGGTCAAAGGCTACGTAAGAGGCGCGCGCCTCATCATCAGCGCCGCTGATAATCCCGGTCATCCCCGTCAAGAGACCTGATACGGAGCCAACGTCAGCCTTCATGAAGCCGACACGGCTCGCAACGCTTGCCGTTAGCTGATCAAGCACCTTCTTGTGGCCGTCGCGCTTCAGCAGGAAGCAGTGGCGGATTGCGCCACTATCGTCCGTGTACATGGCCTTCTCCCCCATACGCTTGCCTGCGAGGGCCGATACAGCGGCGAAAAGGTTTCCTTCAACGGCATACCGTGACCGGCTGACGCTGCCTCCATGAACGTTCTGGAACAGTGCCACCAAAACGCTGTTTTCCGGGCTACCGTCGCCCAGGAATGGTTTCCAGTGAAGCCTCTCGTACCCTGTGGCGAAATCAGGTGCTTTGCCCATGGCTTCAGCATCATCGAGCGCCTTTGCCAGAGGTTGGGACCATAGCGGCGCAATAGCTCGTGCCAGCCCCAAGCCGTCATCATCAAGACGCGCGCTTTTGAAAGCCCATATCTTCGTAATGCCCTTGGCAGCGACTGTCGCCTCATGCTCCTCCCGAAGGATCGCGTAGACCGATGCCATCGGCATATCGATCAAGTGCTCCTCACCGGGAACCGCAATTCGAATGTTCCACTCACCGAGATTGAGCGGCTTTTCCTCATTGAACCGCACATCTACGATGACAGCAGGCACACCAACTTCTCTGTCGGTGTGATCCGTCCCGTCGATGTAATCGACCGCAGCGTTAAACAGGGTGGAATCACGCAGTCGGGATACCAGTTTGGGATAGACCGTCACGATAGCGCCGGGCGAAATCACAGGAGCGATATCGAGGAGGAAGTTGAGCTTGTGCCCCGCATCAAGCACCATCTTCTCAAGGCCTTTGATTTCCCTTTCGGCATCCTTTGTATACTGGCTGTCCCAAAAAGCCTGAGCTATTTCGACAGGGTGTTCCGTCGCGCCGAGGCTTCGCAGCTCGTCAGAGCGGTTCATAACCCGATCAAAGATCGGATCAGTAAAACGGATGTCCTGGCCGCTTGGTGCAAGCTCTTCCAGGCGCTCATTGACTGACAATGCTCGGCCGAGTGTCGGATCGATCATCCAATCCTTGCCACGGGCGACCGCATCCTCAACGGAGGAGATGTCTATCGGCTTGATGGTCTCTTTGTAGGTGAGCTTGTTGAGCACCAACGGGCGCTCAGACATTCGAGCGGCAGACGCATTACCACTGATCAGAGCTGCAACCTCTTTGACCTCCGCCTTCCAGTCGTACTCCCGTAGCCGCAGCGGGTTCTCACCGAGCGCATCGAGAAGAGCTACGCGCATCTGGAAAGCGGTGTCCAGTTCGCCCATGATCGTTCGCTGCATTCCAGACGGAAGCGCGATCATCCGGCCCATCAGTTTTTCGGAATACTTTGTTTCGATTTCCGATTCCGGGTCGATATCGAGCGTGACCGCGATGTCGGGATTGTTTTTCAGGTACTCACGACTGACGAACTGGCCCACCTCGTTGAGAAGGTCGAGCGTATCCTTGATGTTCGATTCATTCTCACGAGTGGCTGTGGAAGCTGCCGTGAGCGAGCGGTTCTTTCGGTTGAACAATTGCGCCAAGCGGTCAGAGCTTGCCAGGCCTTGAAGCGGAACCGTGTAGAGCGGCGGATGAATTTGGCCCACTCGATTGATACGCCCGTCCATTTGGCGTTCTTGCGTCACGTCCCCTTGCATCTGTGCTTTGATCATCTCGCGCTGCCGCACGTCGAAGCCATTGGCCGGCGATGCCTGCGCAGAGAGCCCAACCGCAGCAGACTGGTTGAGGATCAGAACATCAACACGGCCATTGTTGAAATCGGACACGACATCGTGCTTCAGGGGCTTTGTCCGCGCGCTGATGACAAATCCGCTGCCGTCTTCGGCCGGGCGAGACATGAACGTTCGCCCTGTGATCTCTCCGAGTGACAGGCCATGCTTTTCGAGCGCTACAGCCAGGTCATCAATGACCGTCATGGACAGCATTGAGAAATCCGCGGCGTCCACGCCCGCATTAAATTCAACCAGCCAGTCCTCATATTCATGAAGCCGGATCTCGGTGACAGCGCCAAACCCATTGCTCTCTTTGACCGTCAACAGCCGGTCGGCAACGCGCTTGATCACATGCCCCAGGTGCGGCTTTTCCGGCAGGACATATGCCGATCCCTTCATGACGCTTGCGCTTTCGTCCTCTTCAGCGTCGTCATTGTCCCAATGGCTGGCGATCAGATCCCGCATAAGGGTATCGCCTGTGTTAGCGACCGCTACGAGAGGTTTGCGGCCCTCCGCGACGGACTTCAAAACGAGATCTTCCAAGAATACGCCGTTGATAGCCAGCGTCAGATAGTTCGAAAGGTGATGAAAACGGGACGCGGGCGATTGATAATGCACGCCGACGGACCCAAGGGCGCGGTCACGCTCTGCACCTTCCGGCAAGCTTTCAATGTCCTTTTTCAGCTCTTTCTGCCGATGCTGAGACCAGTCTTTGACCTCGCGGCCAAGGGATAGCAGCTCAGACATCTTGTGAGCAAAGATATCGACCTTCTCCAGCACTTGCGCGAAACGAACAGGGTCAACGTCTTGAAGAGAAACCGTCTCGCGAGCAACTTCTGTGTTGTCCAGCTCACGAGCGATTAGACCGCCGGATCGAGCCATCTCGTAAGAAAGTGCCTCTTGGAGGGCAAGCGGTTCCTTCTCGATCAGCTCCACCAGACGATCAGGGGGAATCCCGACATCTGGCAAAGCGGACCCGTAAACACGCAGGTTTCTCGCGCCCTTGAGCGCGGTCCCTGAAGCGTAGGCGACAGAACCGCCCGCAGCTTTGACGGTTTCAACCAAGGCTGTCATCGAGAGGCCTACATTCGACCCCTCTCCGGCAGCTCGGTGTGATTCATCCATGATCAAAAGCGGCGGCTTATCCTGTTTGTTGAGCCAATCCGATATCGCCGCCAGCTTTGCCTCACGGCCTTGCGCTCCAAGCTGTGAGTAAGACGACAGGATCATATTCATCGACGGATCGATGGATTTTTCGCGCTTGGCCGAGCTGGCAGAAGCGCGGAACACGAACCCCTGTCCGCGCCGACGCTCGCCCTGATAATCTGGATCGAGGATGGAAGCGTCTTTGCTGCTGTTGACGATGTATGGCCGGATAACTTGCGGTAGGTCACTCGCAGGCCTCCGCATAACCGTCGCGAGATCGCGGGCCACGAAATCGGTGAAGAGCGAGGCATTGTCGGTGAAGAACAGCACAGGACGGTCGTCCTTCAGTGCTGCCCGAGCCAACGCAGCGAGCTGGCGACCCTTGCCGACACCCATCAGGTCTCCAACAATAATGGACTCTGCACGCAATGCTTTATGCAGAGCTAGTCCGACGCCATCCACCTGACCGGCATGAAGTAGGCTTCCTAGCTGGTCAACCTCTACACCGATGCTGTCTGCAACGAACTGATCGACCGGCCCGCGTATGCGTTCAAGCTCGGTCAGAGCGAGCGCAACAGGCTCCGCGAGAGCCTTCTGGATTTTCAAAACGGGTCCGCCAACAAGCGAGGCAGACTCGTAGGTCACTTGGAAGGGATCGTTCTCAATCACCAGGTCGTCGAGGAGAACATCAGGCGAAACGGCAAAATCGGCTTCGTCCTCCGACATCGCAACATCATCACCGCTGGAAATCTCAGGGATCTGATCTTCGACGGTTATTACCTCGTCATCGTCATCGAAATCAGGTGCCACGAAGGTTCGCGCCACCTGTATCGTCTCAGGAGCTGCGCGACGGGCCAAGATCTCGTCCATCGCCAGCCGTGCTGCCTCACCCCAACCAAAAAGCTGATCAGTCGTATGGAGGTATGGTAACTGGTCGGGGATCTTCTTGGCTGCGTCAGCAGATAGCGGGTTTTCCAGCCGTGGCCCGAGCGCATAGACAATCACGGGAAACTCAGCACCAGACTTCCGGTAAAGTCGGCCGTCCAGCATTGCCGCCCCTGCGACTTCGAACGTGGCATGGAGATAGTTGTTGAAGAAGCGCGTTGCGCCTTCAAGCTTCCCCTCGCCCATCATCTCACCGGGCAACACCAGAAAAGCTCGCCCATTGTCCGCGCGCACTTGGTTTAGCGCATCATAGACAATCCGATGATCAAGGCGCGATATCGAGAGTGTTCTGCCTTCACGATCAATGACCTTCTCAGCCTTTATCGCTTCGAACGGCGGATTTGCCAGCACGGCATCGAACGACATTGAGGCAGAACCGCCTTCGGCTTTCACTTCGAAAGCTCGCGGCCTGATATTTACAAACTGCGCACCAGCCTCTTTCAGAACCCGAGCGCCGCGCTCTGCACGCACTTTGTCTAACTCAAAGCCCTCGATCCTGGCGCCTGCCGCTGCCGCGCCTAGTGCCAGCGTTCCATTGCCTGCCGTAGGCTCCAAGACAAGTTCGCCCTCGCGGATACGCAGAATGTCCTGTGCTACGGCCGAGATGGTCAGAGGCGTTGAATATTGCTGCAACCGGAGCCGCTGTGCATTCCGGTCCCCGTGGGCTGCTGAACGATCAGTCAGCTCTCGCGCCACTTCCCGGTAGTCGCCACCATTGCGCACGAGGTTCGCCGCTTGCACCGCAAGTGCGGCCTCGATCTCTTCCTGAAATGCGAAAACGCTGACCATAGCAGGCGCGTCAGGGATGACGATATCCTTGTGCAGCCGCGCTATCGATCCACGGTCAAAGCTCTCCCCCTGGACAATAGCCAGCGCAACACCGGCCGCGCATCCAACGAGATCAGACGTGCGCAGCGCTCTCAGGAACCTGTCACGATGCTCCCCTTTTTCCCGACCGTTGCTGAAACGGTCGAACTCATAGTGGGCTTCGTTCGCTTTGTTGACGGCTACGCGGCCCCCAATCGTGTCAAAGACCGTAGAGCCTGCCACATTGAGCCCAATCCGGCGAGGCGTGACTAGATCACTCATGCCCGTCGCTGTCATGCAGTCGTGGAACCGCTTGGAGAGCGCTGCGCGATCTGCGGTATCAACGTTGAAGTCACTTTCCCAAAGCCGCTTAAGCGGCAGTCCGCAGGCAACCCATAGATCGGAAGGATCGAGATCCGCAGGCGGGCGCACGACGAAAATCGTTGCCTCCCCCTTCGTCACGGTGTTGAGGACTGGCACATTGCAGTGCTTCAGGCCTCCGCGAACCGCAAACGCCATCAAATCGGTAGGAGCGGAAATCAGCAGATCACCCGCGTTCGCGTGCATCCGGGATGCCCGAGGGATGTACGCGGCTCCGATGCCGTCGATGCCGATAATGGGGAGTGGGACAGAAGCCATCAGTTTGCCACCGCCTAGAAGTCACGGCCGGGCGAAGCAAACCGCGTTGGTGGCCGAGTGGCCGGAGCTGCTTCCGCACTTCCTCCTGTAGATGACACCAGCCGATCATGAGCCTTGATCGCCTCTTTTGCTGGTGTAGGTGCGTTCTCAGGCTCCGATTTCGGCAGTGTAGAATAGCTTGTGACCGCATACGCTGCGGGCCGTTCAAGCGCGCCGCCGCCAGCACCGCGAACAGCAATTGCGACCGCACCGCTAAATGCTCCCGAATGGAAAAGCTCCGGCCGTTTGCTCAAATGCTCTACAGACTTCAGGACAATAGGGATCGTGTAGCCTGGAGTAAGTGCGGCTGATGTTGCCCCCGAAGCGACAGCATCGTAAATCTTCTTGAGGGAGTCCCGGTCTTCCTCTGTGGCGTCCGCCCCCAAACGATCCAATACCATCTGCACCGAGACACCAGTCGCCGCCGCAATCGCTGCCGCCCCTGCTCCCGAATTGCTGTCAAGGTTGGTGCGCTTCAGCGTATCACCAAAACCGTTGGACAATTGAAACTGCACGCCATTGCCTGAATCGGCCTCGAAACTAGCGCTGCGCATGTAGAACGCTTTGCTTTGTCCCTCGCTACCGGCTTCCTTGAGCGTGACGATGACCGCGCGTGCCATCACGCCCGATCCGACCGGGGAACGCGCTTCAAAAGCGGCCTTCACCGACCGCTGAGCATCATCCTTATCGGATGCCGACAGCAACGAAGCGTTTTCCGGTTGGAAAACTTGGAGCCTGATCGATCCATCATTGAATTTTGACAATGAGATCATGCCAGAGATCGCGGCCTGTGCTTCGGGATCGCTTACGAACCCGTATGCCGCTTGCGCATAGTAGCGCCGATCACTGAAATCGAGACGTGTATTGTTCAGGAGCAGGACCCCGCCAGGCTTCACACTGTGCTCGTTGCTCTGATCAGAAAAAACCGTCAGATCGCGGCGATTGGCAAAGCGCTCTTCCCAAATTCTAACGCGCTCGCGATCATCAACGTCATTACGCCCCTTCATCATGTTCGCCGCACGAACAGGTGACATGAGTTGGACCGATAGCTCGTCGCCAGTCTGGAGATGATTACCCTTAACAGTCGTCACGCCATCTTTTGTGGCGTACTCGCTCACTTTCAGAGCGACGTTCCCAAGGGTAGCAGGGAGTTTTGGACCCGCATATTTGCGCTCGGCCATGTTCTTCTCCAACCAACTAAAATCACCGGCTGACAGACTCGCCAGCACTCACAACCAAATAAAAGGCCAGAAAGAGTTTGATTGTCAAGTCAGTCTGAAAAACACTGTCGAATTGCTGGCGCGCAGGACAGCCAAGCCCTTCACCCTGCGGCCAGCTTCCAAGCATTATCGAGACCGATGGAAAGCGCATCACCGTCGCGGAAAATTTCTCGTGTTGAATGAGCGACAACCTGTCCATAAGCGACCGCTGTTGCCTTTTTCATTTCCGGCGTCGAATAGATATCAGCCCGAGAAAAACGCACATCGAACCAGCCGCCTCTCGCAAAACTCACCGAGAATGTAGGCCGATCAACGGGCAGCATCCCTATGATCCTGCCCACATGCTCTGTGTATCCCATGACTATCGGCATGACGAAGCCGTCTTCGAGCCACAGCCCTGAAGCAAAGTCTGGAAAATCAGGAGTTGCCATAGCGGGGCGAAGAGCGGCGGCTTCCGGCCCCATCTTTTTCAGCGCTCTTTCGATAACCTTCTCATACAGCTCGCGCTGCGCATCGGCTGGGTCTGGCCTTCCTGACAGGCGACTGGTGAGCACATTTGCATAAGCGCCTTCGACAACGAAACGCGTTAGCTGATACACTGTGTGTGCTGATCGTTGGCTCGGCGCTTTCAAACTTTGTACCTGCCTTGAAACAGCTTCATAATCACTTGCCGCTCGATCATGTCGCGCGGCGTGTAACCCTTGCGAGCTGCGTAAGCCGCAAGGCCTATATAAACGACCCAAAATATGACGAACGGCCAGAACAGCGGAAGCTTTGTGAACTGCCATACCATCCCGGTAGCTATCGCTGAGGGAATGAAAAGCATGACCGATCCATGCAGGCCTAATGCACCGTTGATCGGCTCACCGGTCCAGCGCCATCCATCTCCTGAAAAGCTAACACGCCTGTCTTCAGCCATTTCGGCCTCCCATGATCTGATTGCAGGAATACGGCCAGCACCTGATTTGCCCCACATCCAGATGGGTAAAGCGCGAGTACACCCCTACGCCGCCGCCTTTGAAAGTCATGGCCGCAATGGCAAGAGATCGAGGCGGATAGCCAGGTACTTTCAGATCGCCAGCCAGGCCGTCGATATGGAGCGAGTTACGAGCTGCTGTCTCAATCGAGGCGTTGTGTCTACGTGTGCGATACCCACTCGTCAGGATGAAGGGCAACATAGATCCGTGGATCATCGACATCGTTGATTGAACAGACGACACGAAATCGAACAGCGTCGGATCAATCCAGAGCGCCTTGTCGTCATCCTTCACATCTCGCCAGAACCACGACAGTTCCGCGATAGAGCGCCGGTCAACACCACCCTCGTAACGGTAGCGCGCAGCTATGCTCTCCCCCGTTGCTTCCCTGTAAAGCTGCAACGATCCATAACCGGTCGTTCGGGGATCAGAATTCGGCGCGGCCTTCTCGACCTCCTTGGTGAACGCCCTGTCGTCGGCATCGTCAGGAGAGGGTGCGAAAGGCACTTTCGCAGATTTCTCCCCCTTCGTGTCCTCGTTCTGAGCATAAGCAGACGCCCCAACTGCAAGGGCGCTCGAAAAGGCACCGACCATCAAAGAGCGTCGGCTAATCATCTCACAAAACCTTCTCAGACGAGCTGTAGCCGTATCGCTTCAAGGCCAGCTCTGCCGCCTCCCGCGTGATATTCCCACTGTTGAATTGCTCTGATACCGTCGCCTTCATCGGCTTACCATGCCTGAAACCACGGTTCATCAAATCCGAAAGAAACGCACGCGATCCGAGGAAGCCAGCCTTAGTCAACTCCTGACGATCGTCATCATTCAGTATGACCCATTCCCGCAAGCAGACGCGACCGCCGCTTGTGTTTCGAACGAGCACCTGGCTGACGATCATGTGCGTGGTGGCAACAGCCATCTCAAACGCCTGGCTTTGCATCTCGCGCGGAAACTTGCCTACGATACGCTGGATCGCCAGCGAAGACGTGTTCGAATGGACGGTCGTATAAACAGCGTGGCCGGTGTTCGCGGCTTCCTGCGCAGCAGCCATTGTCTGATAGTCGCGTTGTTCGCCCACGACAATCAAGCGTGGAACCCTTCGCATTGCCTCCTCGATCCCCATTTCGAAGCTGCTAAAGTGGGTAGGGATTTCTGATTGAGCGATGACGCAGCGGTGAGACTGGATCGAGTCAAACGAGAACTCGATTGGCTGTTCGAGAGTGACGACATTACCCTCGATTGGCGTATCCTCTTCCATAACACGTCGAAGAAGGCCTGCAAAAGTCGTGGTTTTGCCGGAGCCCGTAGGCCCGGAAAGGATCACCGAGCCCATTTCGGGCGTCGATGCTCCAATGATATCTTCCTCAAGAGAGATCTGTTTTACTGTTGGAGGATGCTCTGGAATATAACGAAGGACCATCTGTCCACCGAGCGCAGCTCCATAGGCACACGCCGTGACGTTCGCCCGGAACCGGTACACCCTTGGCTCGCCGTATTCGTCACGGTCACCGAAATCGCGAGCATCAATGCGCTTATTGAACGCCCGGCCCCCTGCAAGACGGGTTTCCACGTCACCGCCAGAGCCGCTAATATGTTTCGCCGCCCGCATGAAGTCCGTGGTGTCGTAGGTCCACGCTGTTAGCGCAATCAACGAACCAAGCTTATTCATTAAGATCGGAGCGCCGGTTTGGAAAATAACGTCCTGGCACCCGCTGCGAGCCGCGTAGCAGAGGATCTTCATCACGTCCTCGCCCGATTCCGTCATGCGAAAGTCTTGGGTAAGGTCGCGCTCACCGGTCCAGAGACCGATATTATCTTCAACTACGCGGGCGTCCATCACTGGCCCTTTGCGATTGGCACCGGAACGTTGCGCATGGTTACGTCAGCGGACCCGACCGGGAAAGCGGACGCGCCTGCCTTGCCGTTAAAAGTCGGTGACACAACGATCTTGATCGTCTGAGATCCGCGCAACGCCACGCGTCCATCCTTGCTGATCTGAAGTGCTTTACTCTTCTGAGACGCAACAGGCATCGACACTGCGCCACGAGACGCAAGATCATGATATCGCGCCATACCTTCATAGTCGCGCCGCATACGCCGCTCAGCTTCTTCGAAATAAGATCTGGCCTCAGCGATCCCGACCTTCTGTCCCTCGCTGTAACCACTCTGCCAAGCGCTGCCATCCTCTTTCGAGTGCGGTCGCAAATCGACACCGCTGTCGGGATCAGATTGCATGAACAAATAGCTGCGCCACGAAGGCGCTTGTGCCGTCACCTTAGCTGGTGTGATGATTTGAAATCGCCCAAGCGTCAGCTCAAGAATCTGTGGTCCGTTCTTTTCTACACGACTATTCGTCAGGATAACGACAGGGGGAACAATATGGTTATTGATCATCAACGAAGGGAATGGATATTTCCGATCCAACCAGTTCGCCATCTTGTTTAGAGAGTCGTTGATCCGCTCAGCTTCCTGCGCGTATCCATCTCTGATACCTGCTGTTCGTGCAGTTTTGCGAACCAATTCTTTTCTTGCTGGCCCTTGCCCACCAAGTCCCGATCCAGGCGGAACCTGCGGTCCACGCTTGTCTGGCGTCTGACCGCGCATGTAGACTGACGGATCAACAACGACATTGGAACCAGCTCCGGTAGGCGCTTGAAGCATCTGACCTGAAACAGGATCACGAATGACGCTTTGGCCTGCCATACCTTGAGCATTCAACGGGACGCCCTGCTGTTGTTGGCCGGGAAAACCGCCGGGATAGCCAACAGGCGGATACCCCGGATAAACGCCGGGATAAGCGCCCGGATACACGCCGGGATAAGCACCGGGATACACACCGGGATATCCTGTCGGAGGGTAGTAGCCGCCCTGGACTTGGTTTGGGTAAACGTTTTGCCGAACTGACAACGTGTCCTCTTGCGCTTGCGCGACCGACACCCCCGTCAACAATAGTGCCGCCGCAAAAGCGCTGTTCATGCGAACCATCTGATAGTGCCTCCTAGAAAATCGACCAAGGCCACATTCCCCGGTGGATCGCCCAAGCCTCGCTTGGCAGTTGCATTTGTCTTTTTCTCAAATCCGATTCGAGCAAACCGCGCTATTGCTGCGGCGCGCTTCTCGGCAGGAAGTCCCAAGAGGTGTGACGAAAGATCCCCACTCAGCAACGCTAAAGGAAGCATTATCGAAACGTCATCCGCTTTCTCTTCGCCTATTCCCACTTTCAAGCTTGCTCTCCCCAACGCCTCGCGCTTTTGAGTAGCCCTCGTACTATACTAATTTCACATTGCTTCGCAATCTTGAAATCAATGTCCTTTAAGGATGGCTGCACTTCTTTTAGAAGCGTTGCATTCCCGCCAGCCGCATACATTGTGGTTGCACCGAATTGAGAAATCTCGTCAACAATCCGGGGGCCAAAGTTAGCCCACGTTTCACGCCATGCGTTGGAGATAAGCATGGTAACGTCGAGCTTCTTTCGCTTGGAATAAACAACCTGGCTATTAAACGTCTCGGCTATGCCGGAGACAGGAACACCAAGGCGTTCCTCGATCAGGTCGCATGCGCGGCGTTCAACAGCCATTTTTACCGGAATATCAACGGTCCTAAACAGGACTTCATTTGATGTTTCACCGTCAGCTACAAGACTGAGACGCCACGACGACGACCCCAAATCAAGAACGCCAAAGCGTCCCCTTTCTTCCTTCCCGCTGCGCAGCGATATTGCGCCACTCGTTGTCAGTGAGAAATCAGCCAGAATGGCCTCCGTCGCTCCCATAGAGCCAAGACGACCAACCTTGAATGATCGCCCATCACTTGCACGGCATCGACCGATCAAATTAGCAAGATAGGCAGCATCGGATTGATCGCGTATCAATTCAGATCCTAACATCAATGTAGATGCTCCGCTTATGCCAAGTCGGTCAAATGCCGCCGCTATCATCACAGCATGACCGTGAGCATCCATAAGTGCTCTTGGCATCTCGCTTTCCACAAATCCTACGCGGGAGGAGCGGTCCCCTACCCTCACTGGTGCGTCATCAAACTGAATGACTTGAGGAGGACGCTCGCGGCCGGAAACAGCCCTTGAGCCCATCGCCAGTCTCGCAGGGAAGACTACTTCACGGGGAACCCCAGGTAAGGTTGCAACAGCTTTCACGAAGACAGTGCCGAGATCAATGGCGCATGTTTGTGCCTGCATAGCCATTGCCGATGATTATGCACCAGGCGCGGTCGGAAAATCGCCCTCAGTCGCAGGCGACACACGCGGCGTCATTGTCGTCGCGTTCCCCTCCAACGTCTTCTTCACAAATGCGTCGGTCGGCTGATTGGAGGCGGTCTGGCATCCCGTTACGGAACCAACGATAACGAGCAGCACGATCATCTTCCGCAGCATGTTCACAACCTTCTAAAAATGGAAATCACTGTGCTTTTATGCCAGCAAGAGACTCAAATGAAAAGCCAGAAATCAAAGGAAACAAGAAGATGCACCACCCTATCGGCTGATAGCACGTGATATCACTTGATGGCGCACATACGTTGCCATACATCTGTTGATATCAGTGACGCGTAAACGTAGGGGATGGGATTGTGATATCGGCAAGAACCGAGCGAGCGTATAGGCGGACAGCTGCGCGTTTTGACGAAGAACTGAAGCTCCGTTCAATGTCTCCATCAGCCGCGACGTATCTTGCTGTGGCCACGGCGGAACGACCCGATCTAACGGATGCAAGCTGGCGGTTTATTCGCGCGGCTCTGAAGTGGTGGATTAGTCAGACGATTTCTGACGACGAAGCAGAACGTTTTACCACATCTTTTCGGTCAGAAAGGCCCGATGTTAAACCTAAGAAGCGTCTCCCTAAAGGTCTGAATGAACAACTCGAAACTGATCTGATAACCGTTCTCCGACGAGGTACACCCGGAAGAAATCAGAAACTCGCCGCAGATATGATTGAAGCCGGAATTGCTACGGGTCTAAGGCCAATCGAATGGAAGGATGCTTGGATTGAGGACAATGTTCTTCACGTGCCGAATGCAAAGTTCCGACCGGGGATTTCTGGAAATGGTGAAAAGCGTGAGCTTCTACTAGATGATGAGGCGATATCAGAAAGTCACTTAAATGCAGTGTTCAGAGTTCTTGAGGCGCTTCATGGCGTAGAATGGGATGATGTTGGACAGAATGTAAGGCGAGCCTTGGCGGGTGCAAAGAAGAAGTTGCAGCGCATGGGACTTGTTACGAAAAAACAGATGAAAACGCGACTGTATGATGCAAGGCATCAATTCGCAGCAAATGCTAAATTGTCGCTCAATTATGCTGGTGGTGAAGTTGCCGCAGCCATGGGACACCGTAGCGCGGTGACGGCGCATGTAGCGTACGGTAATCGAAAAAAAGGCAGAGCAGGAATAGCTGTAAAGCCATCTATTCAGAGTGTTAACAATGTTGATGAGAAATCGCTAGAGAAGCTGGCGAAGTCGGTTTCGAAAGCATCGTCTACCAGCGCGAACAAACATTCGTTTAAGTCAGTCCAGAAGGCAGGTTCCAGTCAGGAAAATCAACCAAGGGGTGAGCGTCCTCGATCCGTCAGGATCAAGCCGGATGGCCCGACATTTGGCTAGATTGCAACGCGGGCATCACTTGCTTTTTTTCCTGCGTTTGGTAACGTATTCTCTCTATATTGAGTGAGGCATGAATGAGTAACAAGCGGGCAAAGAGCGAGCGTGATGATACGCTCGGATACGACAGACAAAAGGCGAAGGATATCTTTGCCAAAAAGCTTGCCGATGATGCTGGCGGTAGGCGTGCCAATTCACAGATGCGCCGTGACGCAGAATTAATCGTTACCCTTTTGGAAGAGGGCGATGTTGCAGGGGCAAGGATGAGCGTGTTTTCATCGACGTTCGAAGAGTTGTTCGATATCGACCGATCTAAGGCTGGTGCAAGGTGTAGGGCCGCTCTCAAATATTTGCGTGAAGACGGACGCGTTCATCCCAATGAGGACAAACATCCGGTATATTCTCTCAAGCGGTAACAAAGAGGTTTCTGGTGCGCGATTTAGCAGAAGTTACAACCATTGATCATTTTCAGCCGGGCGGTCTTGATCGCCGGGTCGGTTCGTCTGCGAGCCCTGCCGCACTGCCGCACCTTTCCAAGCAGCGTGGGAGTTTTCCAGTGGATCGCTTGACTGTGCCTGCGAAAGGCGTGCTGATCCGCATTCCGGTTGCAGTCGAAATGTTCGACGACTGTGCTATCCGCGCCAAGCATTTGCCTCAGCCCGATCTTGAGATCGATGTTGCTGTTGAAAATAGGGATTCGTTCCTGAAGGCGCGCCTAAATGGAACTACGTTCCGTCGAACAATGAGACGCGTTCGCGAGGATCAAGCTGGTGGTAAGCCGGTTGGAAGATTGTTCATCGTTGGGCGTATTGTTACACCTGGGGTGATCACTGATCCGGGTCTACAGTATGAGTTTGCTTGATCGAAGCGTTTAGCTTTTACCGGCTCTTAATCGGCCTTTTCTTGGTTTAGTCGTTCGCACTTACGTGTTTATTCTGCGGGCAATCTTGGATGGGTTGCCTGCTACTTTTCCGCCAAAGTTAGAGTTTCGTAGTCGATTAGCAGCCGGGTGTTCCCGTCTGTTGCAACACCGGCATTGTCCATCATGAAGATGAGCATTTCGCCAACTGAAAGCCTGTGGTTTTTCTTGAAGTTCTTCATCCGATCGGATTGATCGCGCGGCAGGCGCATTGACGAGTTGTCGATTGTCGGCCGCACATCGTCCTCGGCATCAAAGCGTGCGTAATCCACGAGCACGCGGTTCGAACCATCTTCATTAACGCCGGTGACGTTCATCAGAAACACATAGAGATCGCCAGTCGGGAGCCGATTGAGTTTCTTGAACATCTCGACACGTGCGGCTTCTTCACGTGGTAGGCGAAGCGTGTGCATGTCTATGATTGGACGCTCGGCTACTGCTTCGCTCCCAGAGGCTTTTGCTCGACGCGGAGCCATAGTCTCCCCTTCCTGGCGCTTACGGTGTCCCGGCAAACATTAGCGGACAATCGTTTCTGATTTCCTACATTTCACACGTTGCGGGATCAATTGCAACGGTTTGATTTGTCGTGATGTCTTGTGCGTTGCATGGATATCCAATGATACGTTTTGCGTTGTATCGACATAAACAGAAGAAACGGCAGATATAGCGATATGTATCGCAAGCGTTTGGTGCGATGCGGTGTAATGCGATGTAATGTGATATATGGTGATGTCAGTTGATATCATGCGATAGCAGGGACGAGCATTCGCAATATTTTAGCGCCCTTGATATCAGATCACGATTCGATTACTCTGTCGTTGATCTGAATACGGAGCCTAAACCCATGCAGCGAGCCGTGCACGAAGTGAGCCGATCTGAGCCGCCAGTTGCCATCTGGATGGCCCTGCCCGCTCTTTATTCAATGAATATTGCAGGTTCGTTGGCGCATCCAGCGATTAAAAAGCTCTTTGAGCTTTGGGGAAGCAGTGACGGCGAAGTGTCTTGGCGTGGATACACCTTCACTGTGGATTCTGGCGACCTTTCTGTATCGACTGAATTCTCTAATGGTGACAGGGATTGGTGTTCCCTGTCTTTAACCGGAGATGGCCTTGCGCTTTCCATCACCAGCAACGGCGAGCAGTCCTTGCTCACGGTTCCCGCTGATCGCCTCGATCAGGCCGAGTTGTTTGAGGATTGGTTTCCGCACATCCAGCTCCATTAAGTCATTTTCCAAAGGGGCTGCTTAGCTATGGGGTTCTTTCGTCGGCGTCGCAAAGCGGAGCCTGAGCAGGATACTACGCCGAAGGTCGATAGACGCGGCTTTCTTCGCTGGCCCGGTAAGATAATCCCCCGGCCCATCAAGGCGTCGCATCGCAAGACGCTTCAGCTTACAACTGAGTTTTTTTCGGCGGATCGGCCGCAGTGCCCTGACTGCCGGGCTGAGGGTCGGGACGGCGTACTCCTTCCCGTTCCAAACAGGCCGAATATCCGCAAGTGTTCAGATCCCGATTGTGCCCTGACCATCACGCTTCGCGAACTTGCCGACATCAATGGTGAGCAGGTTCACTATGTCCCTGAAGCGCGGAAGGCCTACTTCGAACGATGGGCAACTATTTTGTTTGTGGTGGGTTGTGCAGTGCTGTCGGGCGCGGTGCTCTATAGCGGCTGGCGCGGTTCGGGCAGTATGATGTTTGCCGCTTTCTTGCTTTCGATGCCAGTTTTCATGGGGGCTTTCGCTATGCGCTATCGAGCATGGCAAGTTTCCGAAAATCGGTTCTATGAGGAAAAGGCCCCCCTTGGGGAGTTTGTTCAAGCTGAGCTTGCAAACTTGTTCAAATCTGGCAACCGCAGTTAGAAACAAAGCCGAGCGATTTACTCAACTTGCTACTATTCGAAAGGATTAAGTTTATCAAAGCGTTGTGACGCATTTTAATGAATTGTGGCGGGCCGATTAAAGGACTATGATTTGCCGCCATCGCATACCACAGGAGCTTATCCCAATAATGACAAAAAGTGTTCTGCCGCGTGGGGAGGTTTACCAATGACGCGGAAGACGGTTAAACGCGGCAGTCATCGACCGGCGGAACGTCGTTTGCGCACGCGTCTTCGGGCCGTTATCGAGAAGCAACGTGAATACATCGGTGAACTTTCGGAGTTGTTGCGCCAGGAGCAAGCCCTGATCGCTGAGTTGGACCACACCTCGCCGCGTGCTGAAGAACTTGAGAAGTTCTCTACCCCGGCTCGTAGGAAGGCCCAGGACACGCTGACGCAGTACATCGTGAAACTCACTCAGCTCGGAAACTACACCAAAGACTTTGCGACCGTAATCGATGAGCTGGATGCTCTCGATAGTTCGCCTCGTCTGCTCCCCGTGAGAGACGTGGATACCGCGACGACAACGGAACACATCACGAGCCTGCTCGATGGTGCACAGTTCCAAATTTTAACGCGGAGCCTCGTCGGCTATAACATCACGGCTGATGACTACCGCCGTCTTTTTGGCCTTGAGGATGACTATCTCCTTTGGACCAAGAAGGTGCAGGACACCCGTCGAGGTGTCGTCCTGAAGCATCGGGTTTGGGATAAAAGGCGTGTTAGCAAGGGGCATGAGGACGAAGACGAGTCCTAATCGGCTAAAAGGGCGTACAGAGGCGTTTCGCCGCTCTCCCCTCCCCTACTGTCATTTGGTACCTCCAATCGCTTCAGGGAGCGTTTCTGGAGGTCTTTTTTTGTGACTGGTTGACATTCGACAGGATCGATTGATCGCTCCCGTCACCTACGGCGCAATTTGGGAGCGCGGTTCCCGGCCGCGATCCTCCTGCCGAGTTGCATTGACGCATGCTGCGTCATGCACGCGTTAACACTGTAAAGCTTGTTCATGGGCGCTGAGCTGCGGATGTACTTCTCAGTTCTCTGTTTGGCGTGATCGGTTTGCAGGCTCGAAGATCGCTCCCGTCACCTACGGCGCAATTGGGTAGCGCGGTTCCCGCTCGCGATCCGCCTGCCGCTGGCCGTGAATACCGTTCTATCTCGCATCAGAAGTCATCAAACGCTTCATGCGTCAATCGTTGACGCATTAACAGCAAATCATAACGCGTTAATGACGCTACAACGTTGCATGTTAACGCGTTATAAAGTAAACACGACGCATTATTGATGCTACATTGTTGATAGCTAAGGACGAGACCATGCCAGTGATTACCGTTGCGAACCCCAAAGGCGGGGCAGGGAAGACCACCACGTTGATGGTTTTGGCCACGACGCTAGCCGCCCAAGGAGCCAGCGTCATCGTGATCGACTGCGACCCACGCAAGTGGAGCGTGAAATGGAGATCGGGAAAGTCGAAGAATCCCGTCATCGTCGATGGTGATGTCGATCAGAACAACATTGTCAAAAAGATCGATGCCTATCGCAAAGAGTACCAGTTCGTCTTCGTTGACATGGAAGGTGTAGCAAGCGTGCTTGTTTCGCGCGCAATGTCTCGTGCAAACCTCGTCCTAATCCCGCTGCAAGCCAGCCCGATGGACGCCGGAGCTGCCGCAGAATCCATCGCGCTGATCGGTGCGGAGGAAGAAGCTATTGAGAGACCAATTCCGCACCGCGTCATCTTCACACGAACCTCAGAGGCTATTCCTACCCGCCTTCAAAAGGAAATCATTGCGCAGATGGACTTGGGTGAGGTGGCAAGGTTCAATACGCAGTTGAATGACCGCGCTGCCTACAAGTCCATGTTCATGTATAATCTGGATCTGACTGAAATGGACCCGGCACTTGTCAATGGCATTCCGCAGGCAATAGCCAACGCAACTCGATTGGCTGAGGAAGTCGTAGAGTTTTTTGTTAGCGAGGAGAATAAAGCATGAGCGATCTAGGCTTCGGAAAAAACAAAAAGCTTTCGCTGATCAAACCAGAGACCGGACCATCTGAGCCAGTCGATCTGGAACGCCTGGATGCAGTAGCCAAGGAACATGGTTTTGTCTCCCGCGAGCCAACACAGAAGCTCGTGCGGCGAAAGGAAGCTGAACCGTCAGCAAACCTCAACATTCGCCCGCCGCTGAAGACCTACAATCGATTTCTGAGGTTCGCTATCGACAACGATCTGAGCTATCCGGCCGCGTTGAAGGAACTTATGGATAGGGCCAAGATCGATTGACGCATCATGCGTTAACGCATGAGGAGCGCTGCTCGGGGGACCGGGCAGCGGGCTTAGATGCTCTACGCCCCGGCCATTCCGAACGCCTTGCACAAATTGTCCAGACCAACTTCGAGTCCGATGGTATTCGCAATCATCGCTGTGATGCCGTTGACGAAATAGCACATGATCCCGCCGATCAGGTACGCAACCGGCGTACTCCATGGGACCATCTCGCCGTTCGACTTTTTGTAAGCGGACCTGGCTGCATTGAAGATTGCGACCGTACCTATCACCATCCAGATCAGCGTCACCGAATACTGAAACTGCTGGCAGTACGTCCCCGAGATGGAGCCATTCTGAGCGAAGTCCAAGACATTACCCGTTGTGGTGTCTTCAGCTAACGAGAAAGTCCCGGCCAGCCGATAGAAGATCACTGCGCCCATAGCTGCCGCGCTCCCAAGCGCGAGCTTCATGATTGCCCCGGTGAAAGTCGGCTGCCGAGTTGAAAACCGCGAGTTTCCGCTCGTGTATTGGTATCCCTCGAGCAGTCCCATTCCGCCAACGATCACACCGAAAATCGTGATCGACAGGATCATGATCGAGAGCAGGATCGAGTTAAATTTGAAGAGGTTGATGATGATTTCGGTGAGATCGGTCATCTGTTACTCCGTCTTTCCTGTTTCCTTCAGGAGCGTCTCGTTGTGCGCCTTCAAGCGCCTGTTCTCTGCGCGGACCTCCATCAGAGCGTTCTCAAGATCGCGAACCTGATCCCGCAGAATGTCTACCTCAGTGCCGAATAGGTCTGAGTCTGCCCCCGATGGCGGTGCTTTGTATTCAAGCGCTGGCTGGTTCTCCGGTGCGTACTCATACCGAGACACATTACCCTCACCGCCTGGCTTGGTGATCACGGCATCAGGCGCGCGGGTGTCTTGCGCTACCGATAGGGTAGGGGAGATCGCACAGAGAATTGATAGCGTGGTAGTGATCATAATCCGTGAAAACATGCCGTTATCCTGTGCCGTCGCGATTTCATTCGACATCATATCGCAATGCAGAAACATTGTCATATCGCCTTTCTTCTGGCAAAAGAGTTTCTAGTCAAGGGCGCAGGAATCTACTTCCGTGCCTTCGGTGGTTGGATAAACGTACGCTTGAGCAAGGAGACGCAAAACCCATGCAGTTGAAGCTACAGGCCATATATCGCGCAGTGTCAGTGGCGACAGCCTTGTGGGCGACATCAGCCACGGCGGCACCATTGACCTTCACGGAACTGTTCAACCCTGCCGAGATCAGCGATCCTAAGAACGTGGTCGCCGGGATCATGAACAGGGTCTGGCGGAAAGAACTCCAGGAAATTACGGGTGCAAGCTACGAGTACATGTATTCGACGTTTGACGTAGGCGGAAACAAGTACCTCGTCTCGATGATGTCATCGCCGCTGTGTGGCGCGAACTCGTGCACGTGGTCCGTCCAGAAGGTGACGCCAGACTTCAAGGTGATTGACTCCACCGATAAGATCAACGCTTGCGCGGATCGCAATCAGGTTGATGTTACCGATGGAAAGCTATCGATCTGCGGCAAACCGGTGCAACTCCCATGATCAGATCCTCGCGCATCCTTTTCACGGCCGCGACAGTTTTTCTCGCAGGCACGGTGCTCGCCACTGATGCCATGGCGCGCAATGCTCAGCCTACCGCGACCGACTGCGGCTCGATGCTGAACAACATTCGCCAGAGTGAAGGCAGCGGGAATTACAGCACCAACACCGGCAACGGCTATTACGGCGCATATCAAATGGGCAAATCAGCCCTGATCGACGTTGGCTACATGCGCGGAGATGGCACATGGACGGGCAAAAACGGTATCAACTCGCTAAACGACTATCTGAACACGCCAACCGCGCAGGATGCGGCCTTCCTTGAGTACGGCAATCGCAACCTCACCTATCTCGGCAACTATCAGCAGTACATTGGGCAGACGATCAACGGCGTCACCATCACACGTGGTGGCCTTATCGCTGGCAGTCATCTAACCGGCGCTGGCGGTCTTAAAGACTGGCTGACCAGCGGCGGCTCATGTACCGGCAGAGCTGTTGATGGCAACGGCACTTGCGCGGGCACTTACGTTGCTGAAAATCAGGTCAACGAGGCGTGCAGCGGCGACGAGGTTGCTGCCGGTGGTGGCGGCTCCTGCCTTACTGCGCATCCGGTCCAGAGCCCGGTCGTCTTCAGCGAGTATGGGGCGTGGAACCGTCCTGGCGCTGGCTCGGGCAATGGTTGGCACAGAGGCTCGGATATTTATCCGCAGGGCGCACAGGGCCAAGCCTCGACCAACCAGCCACTATTCGCTGCGCACGAAGGCAAGCTTGGTGTCGGCTCAATGGGCGTCAAAGTTACGGGCAGTCAATTTCGCACGCTCTATCTTCACTCGTACTCCCGGCCCGATCCCAAGGACGTGAAGGCAGGCGAAGAGATCGCCAAGGTGGGCGACAACCAGTCGGCAGGCAAACCGCATCTGCACTTTGAGGTGCAGGTTCCTGCCAGCGCCGTTAAGGCCAGCAAATGCGTGCCGGGCTCAAGCACAGACGATTGCGTCTTTCCTGTTGGTGGCGGTAAGCGCGATCCGAACGGCTTCGCAACGTCCGATGCTCTTTCTTCCGCATCTCCCAACACGTGGTACTACGTCAATCCAGAGCGCTATCTGAAAGAGCGTGTCCCGGTAGTCGGTATGGCCGCAGCTCGCGCCGGTCGCAATCAGTCGCTGCCCAACACCTGCACACCAGGGCAGGATGTCGCAGAGACGCCGACCAGCTCCGGCGACAGCGACAATTCCGGCGCTATGGCAGGCGGAGAGGGCACGTACATGACGAGCGGTGGGAGTGCTGCCGCCAATGCCGAAAGCGATTTGCGGTCCCTCGCTATCAACATGACCCGTCAGAACGCATTGGAGCTGCGCGCCGCATCAGCGCTTTCACAGAATCTGGAAGGTCGTACCGATAGCGCGATTGCGCATATGCTCCTGCTGATGTCGCGGACGGAAATGGGCCAGCAATGATTGGCCGCGGATTTATCACGGCTATCGTTTTGAGCGTCTCGATCCCGTATTCCTCTTTTGCCGGTGACGGCAAAGACCTTTACGGGCGATACGCCTATTTCCAAGCTGATACGATTGCCAAGCAGGATCGAGGCCCGGCAGGCGATGAAGATTGCCGGATGTTCCTGTCTTCTGATTTGTATGATCCGTCACTCGCAGAGCACCTAACGATAGCGCCTGGTCGTTGGGACGATAATCAGGATGTGTCGGCTGTGACTGGTGATGTCGAGCTTGGGAAGCGAGCCGGAAACGTTACCCCTTTCACGATACGCGTCGAGAGTGAGGCCGCTGACGGCAGCGGAGACGGCGTTGAACCAGCTCACGGTACTCTCACGCAGCATGGCAAACTTGCACTGTCTATCGCCATCGAGAGCGCGAATGGAAAGCGGACACTTCACTATTGCCGGGTGGAGTAGCGTGCGCCTGGCTATCCAGCTCCGAGCCAGAAGGCCGTCAGGCTGATCCGCTCCGAGCAGTGGTCCACTCCACGGATCAGCCCGACTAGCGTCGAGGTTAACTTCGCTCGTAGATCGGTCTCAGCATAAGATAAACCGGATGGGCAACTATCGCGATCCGACCGACCAACTCATAGTCAGAGGTGCTGTCAGCCAGTCTTTCCATTTGTGCTGAAGTGCCCAATAGGCCCGCGAGGGCCAGCAAAATTCCGCCTATCAGAAACGCTGTGAGGATGGCTGTGACAAGCCCCGGCAGCGCAAGCGAGTCAGCGTAGTGAGCAAGGAGGAACACGCCAGAGCCGCCGCCCAAGAGGCCCCCGAGGGTGACAAGATAGCTCCTGCAATATGTACCCCATGAGGACTGCGATTTATCCGATCTCGTCATGCTGCTGCTCCCTTATCTCACTGGCCCGAGTTCAGGCGTTGCATTGGTCTCGCTGTTCCAATCATCGGACTGCTTGATGATCATCTGATCGACCGCGTTGGTCTGGTCTCTGACCTTCGCAACCAGCTCATCGAAGTCCCTCATCGTCAGCGCGTCAGGAGACTGCTTACGAGCCTCTTGGACGATGGCTGTGATCGTGCTGTCCGCAATCTCCGGCTTCGTGCGACCAGCCTTCAGGACCAGCTCAGTTTGCCAGTGATCGTACATCCCTGCGGCTTCAGGGCAGGGTGTCTGCATCCCCACATAGTTCAGGAACCGCCACATGCTTCTGTCAGTGAAACGCAGCCACAAAAAGGTGTTGGGCGCGAAGACACCGGCAGATCGAGCCGCTTTCAGTGTGCCGTCCTTACCATCCGTCAGGGATGACGCCAGAACGCCGAATACATATCCGTGCCGCAGCAAGATCCGGTCAATGACATCGACGGGACGCTTGGGGTCTATCCCAGGCGAAGGCTTGACGATGATCTTTACCAGTTCCTCCTTGGCCCGCTTTGTCGTTTTGAAGTCAGGACCAACTTTTGCCAGATGATCTGCAAGGATCACGATGTTAGCCGGTTGCTCGACACCATTCTCGACCGCTGTATTCTTCCCTTTCTTTTTGGGCTTGCCGGTCTTTTTGGCCGTGTCGGGGTAATCGTAGGGGCCGATGACAAGCTTGTCACCGAGCTTGCTCTTCTCTCTATTGATGTCCCGCCAAACGTCGCGCAGGAAATCCTCACTCGCTTCGAGAACATTGGAAAGCTTGGTGTCGCTACTGTGGAGCGCGTTTACCCGCACGAGCGAAGAATACAGGATAATACAGGCGTACCAGGGCAACTCCTCGATAGCGGCCTTGACGGCGCTATCGTTTCGCAGGTTCACGTTCAGGAAAGGATTGTGAGGGCCGAACGGCTTCTCAAGCGCTTTGCGCAGCGCGTTCCTGTTGATCGCCCGTTCGCCAGCCTTCTGCTCGTCGTCAGCTTCTTCCGGGTTCTGCGACGATTCGAAGTTGACCGGCTTGAACTTGTCGGCGGCTATCGCGCCGCTGTCGATCAGAAGCTCAAGGGCTGACATCGGCTGTGATGCCGGACCTGTGCTCGATGAATACCGGTGCATCGGAAATTTCAGGAAGAACTCGCAGTGCGGATAGAACGGCGCAAATCGCTGCATCAGCTCCGTGTGGCTCATCGCATACTCAGCATCCTTGTTTGGCCGCAGGTACGTGATGATGTGCTTCCCCTCGACCTTGGCTTTCATGTAGAGGCCAACGAGGAAGATAATGCCCGCACAAACCACGCCGAATGGCAGGGATGACAGAAAGATGGACTGAATGCTCAGTTCCTTCCCCGGCGTGTAGGCAAAATAATCGCCCCAAGCTGTCATCTTCCAAAGCGTGCCGGTCTCAGCGGTTCGCGCAGCGCGGTAGAGCAGTCCAACCGGCGCGCGGAAAATCACCCAGACAACGGTCAGGATCGCTAAGCAGAAGAATAGAGCTGTGCAGATTTCAAGCCATCCGACGCTCTTCTGTTCCCGTGGAGCCATTTCCTCTTTCCCCAATCGGTTATTGACAGTAATTTCATATGCGGAAACGTTATCAAATGTTTTTGCGATTTGCTATCAGGAGGGTGCTTTGAAACTGATGATTGTCGAAAGCCCGACCAAAGCCAAGAAGATCGGATCGCTACTTGGTGCGGGTTGGCGCGTTGAGGCGAGCATGGGCCACATCGTTGACCTGCCTGCGGATCAGATGGCTATCGAGCCGCAGACCTACCAGCTCACCTACGTTCCATCAGAGCGCGGCAGTTCCGTGATCAGCAAGCTAAAGCCTCTCGCTGCCGAAGCCAGCGCAATCTATCTGGCGACCGACCCGGATCGTGAGGGCGAGGCCATATCGGCGCACCTGAAGCGCTATCTGCGCATCGAGCGGTATCAACGTGTCACGTTCAACGAGATCACCGAGGCAGGCCTGAAGGCAGCGCTGGCAGCGCCTAGACCGATCGATCGACGTTTGGTCGCAGCGCAGGAAGCGCGCCGAGCTGCTGATCGCCTTATCGGCTATCGAGTGTCCTTTCCGATATCGACAGCCGCTGGCCAGTCGCTGACGGCGGGGCGTTGCCAGTCGCCAGCCGTTCGTCTCGTTGTCGAGCGACAGAACGAGATCGACAGCTTCAAAGTCACAGACCATTTCTCCGCACTGGCGGAATTTGACGGCGGCGCATGGACGGCTGATTGGCAGACGAAACCCTTTCTGCAGGGTGACGATGAATACATCCTCGATCAGCGCCTGGCTGAACGCGCAGCGGCCTGCCGCGCCTTTGTCGTTAAGGCGTCGGCAGAAAAGCCAGTCGCCAAGGGACCGCCCGCGCCGTTTACGACATCGGCCCTGTTGCAAGCGGCAGGAGCAACGCTTGGATACCCACCGGCGCTCACACAGAAGCTCGCTCAGAGCCTATTCGAGGCAGGCCTGATCACCTATCACCGGACAGACAATCCCAATCTCTCTGATGACGGCATGGCCGCGATTGCCAGCTTTGCTGAGGGGCAGGGCTGGCAGGTATCGGAGAAGAAACGCCGCTGGGCTCTTCCTGAAGGTGCGCAAGAGGCGCACGAGGCTATCAGGCCCACGCATGTCGAGGACCGCGACGGCGGCGAGGACGACAAGCAGAAGGCCCTTTACCGGTTGATCTGGCAGCGCGCCGTTGCCTCACAGCTCGCGGATGCGGTCTACAAGACGGTGACGCTCGATCTCGCGGCTGACGCTGACGGCAAAAGCTTCCTCTTCCGGGCTCGCAGCGCCGAGCTTATGCGGCCGGGCTGGAAGGTTGTCGCGGCCGACGAGAAGTCCGATGACGACGATGATGAGGAGGCGACGAACGGGCGCGTGCCGCTGCTACAGCCAGGTACGTCCGTGACGGCGACGAACGGTAAGATCCTGCGCAAGGCAACAAAGCCGCCGCGCCGCTACACTGAAACGAGTCTCATTCGTAAGCTTGAGCAGATGGGGATCGGCAGGCCATCAACATTCGCGGCCATCGTCTCGAACATCTGCAACAAAAAATATGTCGTTGTGGAGAAGCGATATCTGGTTCCGACATCGAGCGGCCGGGCTATCGTCGGCAATCTCGTTGGCCGTTTTGATTTCGCGGAATACGACTTCACCAAGGATCTTGAAAAGCGCCTCGATCTCATTGCCGATGGCAAGGAGAATTATCTTGCCGTGATCGCGGATCTCGATCAACGCCTCGATGTCGAGCTTGGCAAGCTCGCCGCGATCAAACCAGCTCACCCATGCCCTGCCTGCGGAAAAGCCCTCCGGCTCGTCACAGCAAAGTCGAGGAGCTTCTTTGGATGCTCCGGCTATCGCGATGGCTGCATGGTCATCTGCGAGAATGAAAAGGGCAAGCCAGGTGCAGTTGTCGAGCGGACGGACACGCCGTCTGAGAAGCAGATCGCTTATGCGCAGACACTCGCTAAGGAAACCGGCCTCTCGCTCTCTGAGGACGTTCTAGGCTCGTCCAAGGCTCTATCCGCATGGATTGACACCTCACGAGCCGCTGTGCCGCCGCGACCGGCCAGCGCGGCTCAGTGCGCGTACATCGAGAAATTGATCGAGCAGAAAGGATTGAAGCCGCCAGCAGGATGGCCCGATGGCGTCACCAGCGATGTTGCGGGGGCTTTCCTTACGAAGCACGGCGAAAAGCCCAAGTCCAAAGCTACTCGGAAACGGAAAGCATCCTAGACAGGATCATTTTAAGGGGATCACAATGGTAGAGAAGAAGAAACCGAATGACATCGATGTCAATGTTGGCCAGCGCATTCGCTTGCGACGGCAGATATTGGGTATGAGCCAGACGACACTAGGCGATGCGCTTGGTATCACGTTTCAGCAAGTGCAGAAATACGAGAAGGGGACAAACCGCGTAGGCGCCAGCCGCCTGTCACACATTGCCAGCATACTGAGCGTTCCAGTGTCACATTTTTTCGAAGGGATGCCCACCGCTGAGGGAAGTGATCGACCGGATAGTGTTCAACATACCCCTGAGAATTTGGTGACATCATTCCTTTCGACTTCTGAGGGGCTCGCGCTGAACCGGGCATTCACGAAAATCGTGGACCCTGGCATCAGGAAGAAAATTGTGGGGCTCGTTAAGGCTCTTGCTGCTGAAGACGGCTCCGAGCCCGAGGCGGCTTAGGCTCTGCCGTTCTTGAGCGCCATGATCGTGCTCGATGCCTGCGGCGCACCGCTGATCAGGTTGGCCACAATCTGGTCGTCGCCGCGAGTGTTGATCGTGATTGAGCCGAACCCCAGGATTCGGCCGATCACCGACTGCGTGAATTGAACGCCGATGATCTCGCGGACAGAAGCCGTGAACACGTCACGGCTGATAAAGCCGGTGCGCCAGAGCACGCGATTGCTGAATACGCGAAGTTCCGTTGTCATGTATCTGATTAGGCAAGCGACAAGATGCAGTGCCAGTCCCATCGCAATGAGTGCGGTAAGGATACGGCACGCCAGGAAGAGCGTGGGGTAGAGGCTCTCGTATCGCTCTAAGCCAATCAGCATAGGCCCGATGTTGTGCATCAGATAAAGATTTGAGGTCCAGAGATACCAGAGCGCCGCGATCCCGATTGCCGCGATTAGCGCCGGGCTGATGAAGATGACCTTCGACAGCCGGTATATCGACAGCGGTTCCTGTTCATCGTCTTCCATGCGCCGATCCGTTGTAAGTTTCACAACGGATCAATATCATTTTCTGTTGTCGTTGATAAAGCGGTTTTGTCCGCCAGACGCGGCAAGCTTTGCTTCAGCCTCCTTCAGCCGTTCGAGCAGTTGAGGGAAGGGGTCATCCTTGCTCTCGACAGGATCGAACCGATGACGGGCGTCTCGCAACGCTTTCCTATGTGGATCTTCAATGCGACACGCGTTCATTGGTGGTTCCCCGTTTGTGTGGCCAACACTCACGGTGAAAATTGGTTCCGGGGACGTGGATAGAGGATTGAGCTTCCGGGGGGTGAAGGGGCGCGAACGCCCCTCCCTTTTGCTTACGGAAGCCAGTGGGTGCGACGGCAAAGGCTGTCCAGCCAATCCGCCAAAGCTCGATATCCGAGCTTGACCATGCGACCAGCGCCGAACCCGATCTTTGGGGAACCTGTTGCGAGCAGGCCTACCGTGAATGCGATGATGGCGAGGATAGTAGCTTCTGTCGATGTGCTCATTTTCATCTCCGTGGTTTGAGCCGCAGGCTTTTTTGGCCTGCACGAAGATTCTCGCCTGCTTTCACGCAAGGGACAAAAACGACTATTTTCCGCCGACAGAATTTTCGCGATCAAGATGGCTTGTTCTGGCTTTTCACGAGTCGATAGTCCTTTGTGACCACGCCCGTCTCGCTCGCCGCGCCGATCATGGCGGCTCTCACCCACACGGTTTTTTCTGGTAGGCGACGGAGGTGGCCCCTGCGAAGATGGAGGCGTGGGCTGGCGTGTGAACCGCCTGCGGTTCCTTCGCCACGCATGGCCGGGCGATCTGCGGCCAGCGCCAGAACCTTGTACGAGAAAAAGGGCTCTTTGCCTTTCGCAACACGAGCCTTGTTGAGCTTCGTGGACGGTTCGACTTCCGATGTCGCGACATTCTCACAGTTTAGGACTGCGCACGCTTGAATGACGGCAAGACCTTCATCGCGGCTGTCGTTCATAATGTTTGCGAAACCTGTCTCGTGGCCATGGCTGGCAGTGACGGATTCGAAATGCTCCAGTTGCAGGACGAAAGGTTCGGCCGCGAATTGCCGGGCCTTTTTTGGGAGGAGGCCAGCGCTGTTAAGCGCCTCCATTGCTTTGGCGCTGAGCGGGCTGACTTTTGCCTTGTCGATTTCTGCCATGGTATTTTCGTAGGGGATGAATGCGCCGCCGATCCCGACGTTCCAGAACCCCACATTATCGATCCACGAGATTGGGAGGACAAAGACGCCACTTTGCGGAAAACGTTTCAGAACAATGTTGAGGTGCGCCAGTTGCGGCGGTGTCGCTTCAGGCTCCCAACACAGCGCAATGCGTCTGGTTGACTTGTAGTGATCGAGGTATCCCGCGTCTACCGCATCGACCTTTTGCCATGGAGCTTCGAATGCCGTGATTGGATAAGGCAGCTTCAGAAGATCGATGTGCGCTTGGGAAACGTGCATGGGATCGAGCAGCTCTGCACAGTTCGGAAGTAGAAACTTGACCGACTTTCGCAGCATGTCGCTAACAGCTTGGATTGCATCCCTAGACTGCGCGAAGTGTGGCGGCAGACGCTTCAGGGTCTCTTTTATGCTTTCGATGGCATGAGCGCTGTAGTTCAGCGCCGTGATATTTTCGTCAGTCTCCATCTCACTCCCCTTGCCCGTACACGGCTTCTAGGAGGCCACGAGCGTCCGCGTCCTGAATAGCCTGCAAGGCCGCTGAATGTCCTGCGATGTTGTCGCGCTCGCGCCCGTAGCGTGTCTCGACATCCTGCCTGAGACGGTTGATCAACTGGTCCTTGTTGCTGTGCGGATGAACGGCATAATGCTCCGCTGCTGCAAAGGCGACGTGCGGGATCGTAAACTCGTCGAGTGTGGGTTCTACTGGTTCCGCAGTGGTACTTTGCTTCATGATTGGCACCATTGGTTTCGATCACGGTAGCCGCCCTGGTAGGCATGGCCAAGGCCAAGCTCGATCATCCGCTCGGCAATATCGCCCTGTTGAGTGACTACCCGCGTCAGGACGCGACCGTACCGATCCTTGCCTTGAGCTTCGTACTGGATGCCGGGGCCGGTCATGAGGCTTTGGAGTTGCCGCGTTGCGCGATCTGCCAGCGCCCTTTCTGAAGCGCATCGAGCACCATCTCCGGACTCTGGCGCATCATACCCTAAGATCCGGTACTTGATCCCCTCTCGCCAGAATGTGTCGCCATCGACAATGCACGTTGTGCGCTTGCCGCTGGCACATATCGGCCACTGATCCTGCGCTGCCGGGGCCGGTGAGGCGATGAGTGCTGCAAGGGCAGCGATGGTTCCGGTTCTGATGAGCAATGTTTGGTCCTCTTCTATTCCCCTGCGAAATAGGCAGGGCGACGTGCAATCTCTTCCTCTGCGAGCATGTCAGCGAACAAAGGCATTTTCTTTTCCAGCCGTCTCCGAAGATTACGCTTGCGGGCAGCGCCCTTCGCTTCGGCACTCCATCGACGGATTGGTTTGACAGTAAGCGAGTTCCAGCACACGGCGTAACCCGCTCCCGGCTTCCAAAGCGCCATCACATCTGCCGGCACTGGAGAACCGGCAGGCACGTCCACGGCGATCAAGACACGCTCGCCGGGGCAAGGAACATGAGGAAGACGCCATTCCAGCGAGTACCGGCACATTTCCAAAGACATGGCCACTTCCTTAGATCGAGCAACTTCCGGTGCGGCACGCGATCATGCGATCGATCGCTGCTTGAGCTTCAGCTTCACGAACGAGGTTCATGGCTGCTTCGATGCTGTCCAAGGGGTCGCCGTAGGGTGCTTTCGTCCGAATGTTGAGGACAGCCCATTTCCGGTCTTGGGTTTGTTCGACGGTGAAGAGCATGGGGTATCTCCCTGCTGTTGCTGTTAAATCGTGTATATGATTGAATTGATAACGTGTATATGATATCAAGTCAATAACATATACACGAAATAGGGTGTTTTAGGTGACGAAAGATATACACGAAACTCCCTTCAGGGGCGGTCGCAAAAAGCAGTTTACGGAGCGGTTGCAGCTCCCGTTGGCTGACGGCACAACAGCCAGGATCGACGGCTCTCTTGAGGAGGGCGAGGTCCGATTGGATTTCATCAGGGGTGCCATCGAACGCGAGTTGAGGAGGCGTGCCAAAACGAAGTCAGCGAGCGACCAATAAAATAAATATATTAGGTTCTGCTAAACGGCTTGACTTTCATACATGAAAAGTGTACACTTAATTTAGCGGTAATAGTTCCGCAAGCCGGATATACGGCGATTATTTTGAGGTCTTAGTTATGAGAAAAACAATTAGCGTAAGGAATTTACAGTGGAATTTGAATGGGATGAGACTAAGCGTAAGCAAGTAATAGAAAAGCATCGAGTTGATTTTGTATATGCCGCTTTAATTTTTGACGGTTTTGTCATTACGGCGATTGATGATCGGCATGACTACGGAGAAGTCCGTTACATATCTTCGGGAATGGTTGATGACGAGCTATTTGTTGTTGTCCATACTCCAAGGGAAGACGTGACCCGGCTGATTACAGCATGGAAAGGAGGTCGTGATGAGCGATCCCATTATGAAAAGAGCATCGCTGAGCGATCTCAGGAAAATGAAGGCGAAGGGTGAGCTGTTTCATGATCCGAACGCACCGGAAGGCGAAAGTCTCGGTGCGGAGTTCTGGTCAAAAGCTCAGATCGATGAGCCAACAAAGCCCCGCTCTGTTCACCTGAAGCTTGAGCCACAAGTGTTCGATTTCTTTGTCGAAGAGACAGGTGGCAAAGGTCATTTGACCCGGATGCAGGCGGTTTTGAAAGCTTATGCTACTGCCCGCAAATCAGCTTCCCATAGCTGATTAGATCAGTCCCGTGACGGTTCCGTTGATATCGGTTCGCCACGGGTCTCTCCTTATCTCTTATTGGCTGGTCTGGTCCTCACGCTCTTCGGCGGCGGTTTCAATCTTTTTTGCCAACTGTTTTTTGATGCGGCGCGTTGCTCCGGCATCCTTTTTGTCGGGAAGATAGTATTTCATGTAGGACGAGGCGGTTTCGATGTCCTTTTCGGTGTGGCCGAGGGCTTCCGCAAAGAACGCTGCCTTGGTCCGCGATTTTGGTCGGAAGAACTGATCGGCAATTTCGGCATAGAGAGCCCGCACGTTGTGCGCTTTGATCTTCTTCGCTTCGATCACGTTCGGGGTGTCTTCCGGTTCGATAGCGGGCCAGAACTTCGTAAGGATCTCGTCGCGGATCGCAGGCAGGATGCACTTGGGGTTTGGAGCGCGTAGCAAATCCGCCTTGAACTCGTCGCTCGACATTTCCCGCCAGACTTGGCCGCTTTCACTGTAGCGCAGGACCATCCATGCAAAGATTACGTCACGCGCCTTGGTCAGGACAGGGATCGGGAACGACTGATCGAATTGGGTGCCATCGTTGCCTCGCGTCTTGGCTTGTCCCGAGAAGAGCACGCGCCAGGTCTCGTAGCCGCGCCCGCGTGTGGTTTCAGTGGTGGTGGGATCGGCCATGAGGGGCAGTGGTGCAAAGACGCCTTGGCAGAAAATCTCAAACGGGCGGCGTCCGGTCAGAATGCCGAGAGCTATTCCGATCTCGACGGCTTTTGCTCTCGATAATCCCGACGCTGCCTTGCGAGCTTCCTGTTCGAGTGTGCTCCATGAGGCATCCGTCGCAGGGATAAGCTCTTTCGCGTGTTCGAGGATTTCCCGCCAGTATGGTATGGGCACCAGATCGCGATGCTGTTCCACGATAGCATCGCGATACTGGATCGACCGCGCTCTTTGAGCGTCCTCCGGTGGTCGAACAATCGAGAGCGTAAGATCGTCATCGAGCCCCCGCTTGCGCAGCTCGTTACGGTAGGCTGCGGTTGTCGTCAGAACAGTGTTGCTCTTGAGAGTCTGGAGCATTTCGTCCAGCTCAGACTTCCAGATCTTTGACAGGCCGCGCTTGTAAATGGATTCTGCCTGCTTCTCGGTCCTGCCGTCTGCCAGCGCCTGCGTTTGAGCTTCCTTGAGCGTTTGGGCGGCTGTGCCGAAGATCTCGATGCTGTCGGCGCGCGTTGCCTTCCGGCCACCAGCGCCGCGCGTTTCTGCCGTCCGCAACGGATCGTCTGATCGGTCAAGCACTTTTACGAAATGCAAAGCCGGGTGGTTGTCGCCATAGGCTTCTCGGATCGCGTTGCGATACCGTGAGGCGTAGATATTGCGAGTCGATACCGACTTGTCCGCGAACGTCTGCCATTCCTTTTCCCACAGGTCAGCATAATCGTCCGCATCTGCCGTGAGGTTCGCAACGAACGTGGCGATAGCGTCCTTGACGACCGGGCGACGGCCGGTCTTTGCGCGCTGATGTTCGGCTGTGTCGGTCTTCTTGGCGTTCATCTGGTCAATCTCGTTCTGTTGATGGTGTGGAGGGCATGGGGACGGTGAAGCCGCTTACTGCGGCTCCGTGTCCTCATTAACAGTGAAAACGACTGTCTCGCCGTCTACTGAGTATGGCACGCTCTTGCTCAGGAGCTGATCGGCAGCGGTTTCGGGCAGGCTGTAGGTGTCCACGATAACCTTGCGCAGTTGCGGGCGGTCATCCTCAAAATGATATCCGTTGATCGCCCATGCGATGATGCCGGGAGTGTGCACAGCAGGGCTAGAACCGAGACGGTATGTGGTCATTCGCCTTCTCCTTGATGACTATGCAAGCAGGATAAAGTAAAAATATTACTCAGGCAACCAAAAAGTAAAAATAACGACTGGATATTTTATTAAATTTGGCAAGGTGGGGGAAAATATCTATTTTGCATCAGGGGTACGGCGGTTAAACGCCAAACTGGCCCCCCGATGTGGAGAGCCAGGACAACTGCGTAACCCGGAGATCAGAACTCGTACGTGCGGCTTCCATCCGGTAAGTCACACGCGATCTCAACGTGGAGGCTTTCAAGCTCGTCAGGCTCATAGTACCGGTCCCGCCACTCGATAGCTTTATCGTGGCTTTCGGCGGTGTGTACGTCGCACTCGCGCTCGTAGCCTGCGTTTTCAACGACTGTGTAACCTTTTTTCATTGTCGCGCTCCCTGCTTATGTGCGTGCTGTGATGATCAGCGCGTTGATGAGATCGATTGCCTGTTCAGCGGGTGTCAGGTAGACGCCCGGTTCAGTTTCCTTGTCGGTGCCTTCTTCGAGGAGGTCTTTGATCGCTGTCAGAGAGGCGATGAATGATGAGATTGGTGCGTGGGCGTCTGTCGTTCTGCCTCTTTCTCTGATGAGATCGGCAGCTTTGTAGACGGTTCGCTTGCGCTCGCCACGAGGGTCTTTGCGCGCTGAGACTTGAGGGTCGGCCAGCCACCACTCTGCTTCAAGGACGGCGGTTTCAAGCGCCTTCAGGTACTTCTTGTCCGCAGGAGAGGGGATATCGCCGTAGGTATAGCTGTCGAGCTTGTCGCTCTCGTGCTCTCGCTTGGCCTTCTGAATTTCCCGGCCATAGGCGAGCGGATCGGAGTAGAACGCCACGTCTAGGCCCATTCCTCCATATGTCGCGATGTAAAATTTCGTCTCTGGAGCGTTTGCCATATCAGTGTTTCCTTTCATTAGGGAATGAGTGCTCGATGGTGATCTTGAGGAAGAGGGGGACGGAGATTTCGAGAGCGATCTTTGTTGATCCATTGGGCTTGCTGGCTTTGAGGATTCGTTGGAACGACGCCATGAGGCGACGACCGGTAGAGCGGCAGAACTGCAACGTCTGGAACATTCGCGGACCTTCGGCAGGCGTTAGCGCCATGAGAAGACTATAAGCGAGGGGCAAAATGCGGTCAATCAAAAAGTAAAAATAACGGAAGATAATTTTACAATAATATGCACGATGGGGCTTGTGATTAGTAAAAATATCTGGCATATTGACACCATGGAACGAAGGAAAGGAGAAATCGCGGTGACGACGACGAGGAAAGCGAAAAAATGGGAGAAAAGTAAAAATAACTGTTGATTTATGCGCCGGGAAATGCCATATTAGGATTGGAAAAGGCTCCGACATTGGCCAGGTGCGCTAGTTTAGTAAAAAAAGCGACATGCAAG
>Ga0065704_10070211_pt1 | contig 75019 bp, 73 predicted proteins | sample SwiRhicommuniRL2_FD_59091 | JGI IMG/M metagenome (GOLD analysis project Ga0065704, IMG submission 59091) | Switchgrass rhizosphere bacterial communities from Rose Lake, Michigan, USA - RL2 v2 (version 2) | ecosystem: Host-associated > Plants > Roots > Rhizosphere > Soil | place: East Lansing, MI | reverse complement strand
ATCGCTCGGCGCAGCAACGAATCACGCAGAGGTTCGTTCAACAAACAACATTACAGAAAGAGGAATATCGTTGAAAGACTCATCAATCGTCTTAAGCAATTCCGGCGCATTGCCACTCGCTATGAAAAACGAGCTGCCAACTTTGCTGCCATGATTACGATTGCTTCCATTTTCCTCTTTTCAGATTTTGCATACAGGCTCTAGGGATTCAGATCAAAATCATCTGTTCAGAAAATAATCCTCCCGGCTCATTACACTTGCATGTAAACCGGTCTAATTGTTTCCCCTGAAAGCAGTTGGACTGGTTTCTCCAATTTATCAGTACTATTTTTCGGGGTAAAATATAGGCATAGCAAGGGGTATTACTTGCCCTATTTTTATCTCATTCGATCGAGTCAACGGTCCCAGCTTTGCTAAAGAGTAACGCCGCAAGGTCTATGGGTTCGGATTCTATGATTACTGTAAACGGTTGTATCGTTTTAGGGTTTCGAGAAACCTTAGAGAAAGTGAGGTCAAAATGAATCAACAAACCTATTTAACACCGGAAGGTGCAGCCAAACTCAAAGCGGAATTGATCGAGCTTACCGGTCCGCGCCGGGAGGAGCTGTCACAGCGCCTGCGTTCTGCCATTCAGATGGGCGATCTTTCTGAAAACGCGGATTACCATAAAGCCAAAGAAGACCAGGGATTTCTGGAAGGTCGCATTCAGGAGATCGAAGCTGTCCTGCGTACTGCGGTCATTATAGAAAAAAAATACAGCGATATGGTAACCGTCGGTTCGACAGTAACCGTTCAGGAAGCGGATTTTGACCCCGAGACCTACTACATGGTCGGAGCAAAAGAGGCCGATCCTCGTAATGGAAAAATCTCAAATGAATCTCCGATCGGTAAGGCGCTGCTTGATCATAAAGTTGGAGACGTTGTGGAGGCGGAAACACCTGGCGGCAAGCTCAAATTCAAAATCCTGAAAATTGAATAACCCTTAGGTCAGGCTTGTAGTCTGACATTCTGAACAGCGCGGTTTGCAAACCCGCACTACTTATTAACCAAAAAGAGACCGGACAAAAAACCGGTCTCTTTTGATTCAGCCTGGATTCACTCTCCGCTGCGTGGCCAAACCGCGAGTTCCAGAGTGATTCGTTCAAAATAACTTTTCTGCGGCATGGCACCGCTTCCATATTCCATATCTACAACCGTTGCCAATAATTGAAGTGTGGCTGTCTCCAACAAGACCTGCTCCTGCGGCTTCACGATGACCAGTTCGCCCTTGGGTTCGAGCCGGGCGCGGATGTTCGGATCATTGTAGGCATGTTCTGACATCAAAACTTTGGTAGCCGTCTTGATATCGTTCTTATCGAAGAGCCAGATCTCGAGCGCTGCAACTTTCTTCGGTTCCCCGACCCCGATCGTTTCTGAAACGCCAACGCCATATTCGCCCAGGAATTCTCCGCCGCCGGTATCAATGCTGAACGATTCATCATAAAGGTCGTCCCCCAAAACATAGGTGGTCATGGTTTGCGTGATGGGTTGGGCTAAGCCAAGTGATTGGAAATCGGTCCTCTCGACCTGGCGGCTGATCTCGTTGCCCTGCATGACAGGCGTCACTGTACCTGAGCCTTTTCGCAGTAGACGTGTCAGATAAAGCCCGCCCACACCAATCAGGATAATCACAATAACCAAGGATGCCCAGATCACAGCTGTACTGAGCGAAGAGGGCGCTTCCCCCGCAGGCGTCGTTGGGATCTGCCCTTTTGCAGCTACGATCAAATTAGCATATTGCTGAAACGCAGCCGGGTCCACACTGCCAGGAGACGCCTGAAGCCGGGTAAGCGTAGGGCCAGCAGCTTCGCCCAAGTTATCCCAGCGACGGAGAGCAGTATCATTATCGCCGGTGCGGGCATAGGACTCGATCGCCATCCGCAAATAATCTTCCTGAAGGTCGCTGCGTAATACTTCCGGTGTGGCATTCGTCCATTGAACCGGCCAGACCACCCAGCCTATAAGCAGGCCCAACAGGAGACCCACTATCACGCCCACGCCAATTGCCGTTGCCGTATTTTTGAGAAGATTTTTCGAGATCGCAGTTACTGCTTCCATGGTTTATTCCTTTTTTTGAGGAGTTCTACCGCCTACTAAATTCACTAAACCTATTGGAAAATATCGAGCAAAAAACAGTTTAGTCACATGCAATACATGCGTGCGGTACGCTGCAATTCAATTATATACCATCCCATCAACAATACAACCTCTCGAAAGTACTGACGATGTTTTATAGGCTTTGCATCAGATAGAGCACACGCTCTGATTCACTTACATTTACCGCTTCACAAATTTTGAATCTCTGCTGGAACGCAGTTTCAAATCCCTCACGGGTGTACGTTGGGAAAATATCGTCGCGAGATACCAGTAACTTTTGCACCTGACTGTCTGATTTGGGCACAAACTCGATCACTAACCACTTTCCTGTTTTTGCGAAGAAATCAGCTACTTGAGGCAAGGGCACATTATTGGAGATCGCGAGGTGATGGATAAGCGCCAAAGCCAGGACCATGTCAGCGGGACCACGTGCACCAAACGCATCGCGCTCTTCGTTTGCCCACCCAATCGACGGACTGGGATTGGTCAGATCGAGCAACAGAGGTAAGAGATTCTCCTCTTTCGCACTTTTCACCTGACGATAGTTTTGTTCAACTGCAGTTGGGTCAACGTCGGCTGAGACCACATACGCACCTGTTTCACCGGCTACGCGGCTGAAGACCCCGTTGTTCGCGCCAAGATCCCAGACCAGTGTTGGTTTCATCCGCGCAGACCACTCACCAACAAGTTGCTTTTTATGTTCGAACGCGGCATCAGAATAATTGGTAATATCGTAATAATTTCCCCATTCCGTGCCACCCGGTTTCCAGTCTAATTTGCGGATGGCAGAATCAAGCCCATCGATCAAGCCGGTCATCGCCTGCTTGCTCATCGTCCCCGCCCGTGATTTCACTTCCGCGCCTGAATATTTTTTCTGCGCGCCAGCATGCAAATGGATGTTCGTCAACAGGCCAAAATTGAAGCGTGTCTTGGCAGGCAACAGATCGCTTGCCAGGTCAAGTGGCACGCCATCAATATACACCCGCATTAATTGATTTAGGCGAACATCTTTCAAAGCCATCAACGCCAGCGGAGCAAGAAAATGCTGGCAGAACTGCCGATACGCCACCCAGGGCTGTCCCTCTTTGTAAATCTCAAAGGAAAGCGTATCGATCAAAGTTGGCTTGCCACGCACAAACTGAATGTTGTACGCGCTCGCATCCTTCAACGACATGCCTACCTTCAAGGCGCGGCGCTGGAACGATAACGTCGCGAGTGCAGCATCCTTCAGTTGACCGAAAGACCATTCATACGGATAAGAGATGAATGGTACACGTTCCGGCTGAATAACCTTATACACTGAGTCAGGCGCAGCCGGATCCTGATCTACCTCTACATGCGGAATCAACAACCCGGCTTTGACTAGCTTCTCATACAAACCAGATTCCATTAACCGCGCATATTCCTGCTCATACTTGCGGTTGACCTGCCGATATAAGACTCCACCGCGAGAAAACAGGAACCCGCTTGGGTCCCGGAAAGAAGCAGAAAGTTGCCCCTTATTTTGATTCGGCTTCGTCATCTTCTTCGTCAGCTTTAGCCTTCGGCTTGATTCCAAACCATTTACTGATCGTTCCCCAGGACGCGCGGATCGCCACGCCGAGACCGAGCAGCGTGGCAATTAACAACTGGATCAGGAAACTTCCTGAACCGGGATCAAGATATGGAAGGGGTGCAAAATGCATGGTATCTCCTATTCACTTACTGTATTTCGAAAAACCTTGCGAAGGTTTAGGAAGCACAATCCTACTTACTCACAAAAAACCTTCGCAAGGCTACTATTCAACAGTTTCAGGAATAATTTGTTCCAGAAGGAAGGTTTCTTGACAATTTATACATTGAGCTTCCCGTTTATTCGCAATGACAAGCAATCCACCACAATTGGGACAAGGCTGTTTGAGAGGTCTTTTCCACGAGGTGAAATCGCAGTTGGGATAGTTTTCGCAACCGTAGAACGTGCGGCCTTTGCGTGTTTTTCGCTCGACGAGTTCCCCGCCATCCTTCGGGCACAGAATACCGATCTTTTCAAGCCAGGGTTCTGTGTAACGACAAATTGGGAAGTTGGCACACGAGATGAATTTTCCAAAGCGACCATACCGAATGACCAGCTCGCCGCCATCCTCCGGGCATTTGCGGCCAATGGGCTCTGGTTCACTTTTCGTGACCGGCATTTCGGCCTGGGCCTTTTTCACATCCTCAGCAAACGGACGATAGAACTCGTGCAATACTTCTGCCCACTCTGCCTGGCCGGATGCGATCATGTCGAGATCCTCCTCCATGCGGGCTGTGAATTTCAGGTCCACAATATCAGAGAAATACTCCACCATCAGATCATTGACCTGGATTCCAATATCCGTTGGCATCAGGCGTTTTTCTTCACGAAGGACATAGCCACGCTGCTGAATCGTTGAAAGCGTGGGCGCGTAAGTAGAAGGACGACCAATGCCATCCTCTTCAAGTGCCTGCACAAGCGAGGCCTCCGAATAACGAGGCGGCGGTTGCGTGAAATGTTGTTCCGGGATCAAGCGGATCAATTCCTGCTTCTGCCCCTCCACCACCCCAGCCGGAATGCGGACGTTTTCTTCATCTTCTTCCGATTTCACATCCTCATTTTTCGCTTCTTCATAAACGACCAGGAAGCCAGCAAACTTCACTGTTGAACCGGAGGCGCGCAACAGATATTCATGTTCATTCGTCTTCCCTGTGACTTCCACCTGCAAGGTATCGTAGACTGCGGCTTCCATTTGAGAGGCAACAAACCGCTGCCAGATCAAACGGTATAGCTTAAACATGGCCGGTTCAAGATACTCTTTGACTTGTTCCGGCTCGCGCATTACAGAAGTTGGGCGGATGGCCTCATGTGCTTCCTGGGCATTTGCAGAGCGAGTTTTGTAGTGAGGCGCCTCCGCCGGGATAAAGTCAGCGCCATATTTATTCTTGATGTATTGGCGCGCTTCATTTTGGGCAAGCGCAGAAACGGTGGTTGAGTCGGTACGCATATACGTAATCAAACCAGTCGTGCCGCCATTGCCAACCTCCTGACCTTCATACAAGCCTTGCGCCAGCGCCATGGTCCGTTTGGCAGTAAAACCAAGTTTTCGTGAAGCTTCCTGCTGCAAGGTGGAGGTCGTAAACGGTGCCGAGGGCTTGCGCCGCCGCTCGCCGCGCTTAACCTTTGTCACCCCATACGCGGCAGTTTCCATATCCACTAAAATCGGCTTGACGGTTTCTTCATCTGAGAGTTCAGGTTCTTTCTCGTCGATCTTCGCCAGTTTAGCCGTGAACGTGGATTTGATTCTCTCGGGCCGGAACTCAGCGTGGATCGACCAGTATTCCACAGGCACAAACGATTCGATCTCACGCTCTCTCTCAACGATCAGACGGAGCGCGACCGATTGGACGCGTCCCGCCGAAAGCCGACCGCGTACCTTCTCCCACAGGATCGGACTAATACTGTATCCAACCAGTCGGTCAAGAACACGACGCGCCTGCTGGGCATCCACCAAATCCATGTTGATCTGTCTTGGATGGGAAAAAGCTTCCTTGACCGCAGATTCTGTGATCTCATGAAAAACTACGCGTTTCGTGCGCTCCGGATCGATTTGAGCAGCTTCCATCAAATGCCATGAAATGGCCTCGCCCTCACGATCGGGGTCTGTCGCCAGATAAACTTCTTCAGCTTTTTGTGCGAGCTTCTTAAGCTCCTTGACTACATCTTTCTTTTCATTTGGCACCCGATACTTCGGCGCGAAATTATTCTCCACATCCACCGAAAGCTGTGACTTCAACAGATCGCGCACATGTCCCACCGAAGCGCGGACGGTATAGCCTTTGCCAAGGTAACGTCCAACCGTTTTGGCTTTTGCCGGTGATTCGACCACAACCAGCTTGCCATCGCGCTTTTCCACCTTCGCCGACTTTTCAGGCGGAGTTAGCCCCACATGCGCGTCCGTCCTACCCATTCTATAAAGTTTTGTTCCACAAACGGTGCACACACCCACCGTGACAGGAGACCCTTTTGCATTAAACATGGCAACCGGATCTTTCATCTCACGTTTGGTCTTGCACTTCATGCAATATGCTTCCATACATTAACCTTTACACATCATTGCGATCCCACGCTTCGTCTACATTCGCGGCGCCAGAGGCACCGCTCATTCCACTCAGCACGAAAGAACTGGGCAATGACAAAATTTACAAGTATTTCTCCTGATGATGTTTCTTTAAATGTTCGACCACATCTTTCACCTTTTGCGATTGGTCCACTTTACAAACCATCAAAACATCACCAGCATCTACAATGACAATATCATCCAAACCAATCGTTACAACAAGGCGCTCATCGTTCTTACTATAAACTAGTGTGCTGTGTGTATCCAGGGCAAGATGCTGCGCGCTGGTAGCCACATTTCCATTCATGTCAGGCAGGAGAACCTCAAAGAGTGAGTCCCATGAACCAACATCACTCCAACCCAATCCGCCTGCGGGGAGCACAGCGACTTTTTCAGCTTTCTCCATCACACCATAATCGATGGTTTGACTCTTTAATCCATTCCAGTGTGCCTGCACAACCTCATTTTGTTCAGGAGTGCCCCAGGCGGAGGAAATCTTCCTGACTACTTCAAAAAGCTGCGGCATTTGTCGCTCGACTTCCGCCAGGATTGTATCTGCGCGCCACACGAACATACCACTATTCCATGAATGATCACCACTTCGTAATAATTGCTGAGCTGTTTCTTCGTCTGGCTTCTCTTTGAAGCGCTTGACGGTGTAGACCGGATATTTGTAATCACCATCCAGAGAAGCGCCCTGCTGGATGTACCCATAACCAGTGGATGGATACGTAGGTGTAATACCAAGTGTTACAAGATAATTTTTCTCAGCAACATCAAACGCGGCGCGGATCAAATAATGAAATAAGTCACGATTGCGAATGTAATGATCGGAGGTCTGGATTACCATCACAGCCTGCGGATCGCGCTTCTGAAGCACCGCAGCCGCCAATGCTACCACAGAGGCGGTTCCGCGTGGAGCCGGCTCAATTAAATAGTTTTCAACAGGAATGCCGGGCACCTGTTTCTGCATCTCACGCGCCTGCTCGGCTACGGTTACCACCAAAATTCTTTCCGGCGGAAAAATTTGTTCAAGGCGAGATACCGTACTTTGGAATAAAGTCTCTTTACCAAGCAAGGGAAGTAATTGCTTGGGCGTTTCCTTTCTGGAGATGGGCCAAAGACGGGTCCCGCCTCCACCAGCCATAATAACTGCATACGTATGTTCAACATCATGTTCCATAACTTTTTATCCTCCTAGGCAGAATAATCGGATTGTACCTCACGCACGGCGACATAGTTCATACCACCCACCTGACGCACCATTCCTTTCAGCTCCATCAACGCCAATGTGGCGGAGACTTTTTCGATGGGCAACTCCGTTTGATTGCGTATTTCATCCACATGCAATGGCTCAACGCCGAGGACACTCATCAAGCGGGCTTCCGTTTCATCAGCAGGAATTATTTTCCGAGCGGTTTTATGCGCACCCATACGGGTCAAATCCAAAGCTTGCATCAAATCATTTACGCTCAACAGAGGCAGCGCACCATTCTGAATCAATTTATTGGTGCCTTTGCTTTGCGGCGCAAGTATACTACCTGGCACTGCAAATACTTCCCGTCCCTGTTCTGCGGCAAATTCGGCAGTGATCAAAGCACCACTGGTCTCACCTGCTTCGATGACGACAACCGCCAGGGATAAACCCGAAATGATACGATTGCGCGGGGGGAAATTGGAGGCATCCGGTGGCGTGCCCGGAGCATAATCGCTGATGATCGCACCGCGCTCCACCATTTTTTCAGCCAGCGCGCGATGTTCAGGTGGATAAATTTTATCCACGCCGGAGCCCAACACACCCATTGTTCGTCCGCCGGCTTTCAACGCCGTTTGATGAGCAATGGAATCTACACCGCGTGCAAGCCCACTAATGACGGTAATTCCGTTGGCTACCAGAAAAGAGGAAAGCTCTTCGGTGATCTGCCTGCCATACGGGGTAACGCGCCTTGTCCCAACAATCGCAACGGCAAAAAGATCCTCAGGTAGATATTCGCCGCGAATATATAACACGGGCGGCGGTTGATCAATTTCTTTTAGCCGTTGGGGATACGCATCATCTTCCCACGTAAGGATATGGATGTTCTGTGACTCGATTTTCTTCCATACTTTTTCCAAATCCACGTTTTGACGCGCCTGGACAATGCGTTCGATTACTTTCAAGCCCAAACCGGCCTGCGCTAATTCGGCCGGCGCAGCTTTCCAGGCGTCTTCCAGATCGCCAAAATGGTGGATCAAGGCCTGCATACGCACTGCGCCAATGCCTTTGATTAAGTTAAATCCAATCCAGTAACGTTTGTCGCCCATATTACGATTACGTGCTAGTGGCCGTCCTCGGCGGCTAGATAAGTCCCTCAAGCAGGTGAACGCGCATGGAACGGCGAACAGGGTCAAGGTGCAGAATGACCGAAGGAATTGCAGGTAATAAAATTTCTTTTCCAGATTCGTTCCGTACCACATAGACGTCATTGGCACCGGTCTCAATAATTTCCACCAGTTCGCCAAGCAGATTTTCATCCTCATCCACAACCTGAAATCCAAAAAGTTCATGTTGATAAATTTGACCTTCAGGCAGCGCTGGTGCATCCATAGCTTTAATATATACCCATTGATTGCGGAATCTGGCTGTGTCTTCCGGAGTTTCAATGCCTTTAAGCTTGATCAACAAGCCTTTTGCATGAGAACGCACGTTTTCGACAGTCATCACCTTATGATCTTCGCCAACCAACACTTTTCTTCCGCTTCGAAACCGCTCCGGGAAATCGGTATGCAAATCCATGATCATCTCCCCCTGTACACCATGCGCGCGGCGGAGAAAACCAACCACCAAATAGACAGGCTCGCCGTTTGGCGAGCCTGGAGCGTTCTTCGTATCAGCCATTATTCTGGCTCAACCACATCGAGGGTAGCCTGTTTGCCTTCCCGCTCTGCTGCCACTCGTAGCAGCGTGCGGATAGAGTTGGCAACTTTGCCCCCTTTCCCGATCACGCGCCCCATATCATCTTTCGAGACGCTCAGTTCAATGCGGACCCGTGACCCACCTCCACTTTGCCGAACCTGCACTTCATCGGGATGATCCACGAGCGATTTGGCGATATATTCAATCAGGTCTTTCATAATTGCTTTCTATTATTGTGAGTGGCGCTTTTGCGCCACTCACAATAATGATGACAACTTACTTGCCTGTCTTCATGAAGACGCCGCGCTTGGCTTCAGCCTCTTCGGATTCCTTCATGAGAGTTTCAACAGGCTCACCTTTTTTGAAACGTTCAAAACGATCCAAAATGCCTACACTCTTGAAGATCTGCGCCACAGATTCGGTCGGCAAAGCGCCGTTCTTCATCCAGTGAAAGGCGCGATCTTCCTTGACGTGAATCGTCGAGGGTTGTGTGCGTGGGTTATAGAAACCCAAAATTTCCAAAAAGCGACCATCGCGTGGTGACTCTTTATCAGCAGCCACAATGCGATACGTGGGTTGGCCTTTGAGACCAATACGACGTAAACGAATACGAACCATTTAGCTTACTCCTTTAGATTTTTTGCGTTTCAGACAGGCATAGAGATTGCGGAAAGGACGCATGCGAGCTGAAATCACAAGCGGATATTTTACCAGAGAATTTAGAACTGCTCTTGCCGGGTCTGAGACCCGGCAAGCTATTCCGCTCCCGCGGGAAGGGCAAACGAAATTTTTGTCCCTTTTCCCAATAGACTCTCGGCCCAAATTTTCCCACCATGTGCTTCCACCAGGTACTTTGCGATGGATAATCCCAATCCCATTCCACCGGAATCGCTGGATTTATAGAAGCGATCGAACACGTGCGGCAAAATAGCAGAGTCAATTCCGGGACCGTTATCCTCAACAGAAATGGTTTCGCTTCTTTCCAATCCTTGGACTTCGCTCAGGGTAGGACCTGACCCCGTTTCCGTTAAACGGACATTGATTTCTCCTCCGCGGGGTGTATAGCGCAATGCGTTCGAGAGCAAATTTGTCAATACTTCGCGGACGCGTTGAGGGTCAATACTTGCATCCTCCACATCATCAAGCAAAATCTGAAACTTTACACCATTCTCTTTCGCCTGCGATTCAAAACCAGAAACCGCATCGTGGATTAGCTCGGCTAAATTGGTCGGCTCGCGCTTCAAACGCAACGCACCACGCTCTGCCAAGGAAAGTGTCCGAAGATCATCCACCAATCGCGAAAGAACTTGTGTTTCCTCTAAAATGGATTTCAACCGCGCCTCATCTGCAGGATACAAACCATCCAAGATTCCTTCGACATTCCCTTGAATGACTGTGATCGGCGTTCGTAACTCATGAGATACATCTGCCAGCAGGTTACGTCGTTCCTGATCATTGACCTGCAAGCGCTCCGCCATCGAATTAAATCCCCTCATCAGTGAGTAAATTTCTGGCGGTCCTTTCTCTTCGAGACGCACGGAATAATCCCCCTCCGCCACTTTATTGGATGCATCAACCAGCTCATCCAGGGGTCTGGACATTCGCCTTAAACTCCGTGCGCCCCATCCTACTGCGAAAATCAACAAGAAAAATCCAAGAAAGCCAAACGGGAAAATAAAATCGGGTCTGTCAAAAGGTGAAGAGCCTTGAAAATCAATAAATCGAGCGAGGACAAACCTAAGCATCCCAAGCAAACCTATGAAAGCCAGGAAAGTAAACCCGAAGAAAAAGCATCCCATTCTGCGAAAAAATGGATTGCCGCGCATATAGCGCCAGCGCTTCGGCGGCCATTCTTCGTTCTCAGGCCACCACGGCGGACGATGTCGATGTGAAAAGCGAGGGTGAGGTTTCATAAAATTATTTCGTCCTGAGCGGGGCGAGTGCTTGCCGAGCGCAGACGAAGGGCGAGCAACCTACACATCGCGCTTCGACTACAGGATTTCGACGAACACTCAATCCTTCCGTTCAGCGCGATGTGTCTTATTTATCCGCAAACTTATATCCAACGCCATAGACCGTCAAAATATATTTTGGCTCGCTGGCTTTGAGTTCGATCTTGCGGCGGATGTTCTTGATGTGCGCATCAATCGCGCGCTCATAGGATTCAAACGCGACACCATGAATCGCGTCCAATAATTGGGCACGCGTAAAAATGCGTCCTGGCTGCCGCGCCAGTGTGGCGAGCAGTTCAAATTCGGTTGGCGTAAGTTCTTCGATTTGTCGGTTTTCGGCTGTGATCCGCATTCGTGGCACATCGAGAGTCACATCTGCGACACGGATCATTTCTGCATTTACGGATAACGCATTTTCAATCCGACGAAAAACCACGCGGACGCGCGCAACCAATTCCTTCGGACTGAATGGCTTGGTCATGTAATCATCCGCGCCTAGTTCGAGGCCAATCAGTTTATCTGATTCATCGGAACGCGCGGTCAACATAATGATCGGCGCATTCGAGCTTTTGCGAAACTCGCGGGTAAAGTCCAGCCCATCGAGCAGAGGCAAGCCAAGATCCAGAACGACCATATCGGGTTTCTCCGTTTTTGCGAGCGATAGTGCCTTCTTCCCGTCATACGCGACGAGAACACCAAACCCTGCTCGCTCCAGATAGTCGCGCACGAGTTGAGTGATCTTGGGTTCGTCGTCTACAACAAGGATGGTTTTCATAAAATTTTTGTAGGGGCCAGGCATGCCTGGCCCCTACGGATTATATTATTCTTTCTTATCTTCCGTTGTTTCTCCATGTGCGCGTTTGTGCCATTCCTCAAACATCGGGGGGAGGCCGCGCTCGCCCCAGTCGCGTCGCCACGGGCCATGACCGCCATGATGGCCCCAGCGCGAACCCCAGAAGAGAAAGCGGAAAGCTCTCAGGGCGAGGAAGAAGAGGAAGAGTGGGATCAGGAAGCCAATGAAACCGAAGCCAAATCCCCAGGGGCGATAGAAGGGCATGCCATATCCATAGCCATAGTAGGGATAAGGCGCAGGTGCTGTCTGACCTGAGGGGGCCTGAATGGTGACCGGTGATCCTTTGGCAACACCAGCCTGAAAGGCGAAGAAGGCAATGCCTGCGATCACAGCGACTAGCACCAAAGCCGAAACGATACGCAAACCAACATTATTTCCGTTCATGTTTTACTCCTTTGATTGAACTTATGCCTGGAGTATAGGTTTCACTTGTGAATTCGGTGTGAAGAGAGGAGGGAGGAATGCAGGGGCTCTTTTGCGTTTGTGAGCTTACAAATTCATCTATCACGTTGAGGATTTTGCAAAAAGTTGAAAAGATGAGCCAACTGATCGCACGTGAGTTGGGTAACCTTGTGTTCGCCATCTATGAAGAGGATTTTCTTCATTGCTACGTCAAGTTTAATCGCAAAATGAAATGGATCGTCAACTGATTTACTTTATGCCAATAGCACTCACAGTAGTGATCGGTTTTATCTGTCTTGTCTCCAAGCGAACTTGCTTAATGCCTACCTGTTTGAGTTGAAATACTGCCTTCTCAGCAACCATTTGTACTTCCTCTTCTGTCTTCGCCCACATCGGCTGGATGGTAATAACAATCCGACCGCCAGGTTTTAGCACACGTCTCACTTCCTGCAAACCCGCAATTGGGTTTGACCAGAATTGCATGGAATTGACCGCAAAGACTTTGTTGAATTTGTTATCCTCAAAATGCAACGGTGACTCAGATCCCTGTTGCAGAAGCACACGACCCGAGCGAATTGCGGCGGAGTTGCGTTTGCTGGCTTGCATTACCATCGTATCTGATAAATCTATTCCAGCCACGAAGCCGTTCGGTGTCAACTTCGCGACTTCCTGAATCGCCTGACCGGGACCAAATCCGATTTCGAGAACTTGGTCGTCGGGTTGGATATCGAGCATGGAAATCGTCCACGCGTTACGCTCACGGTTCTTCAAGGCTAAGATCATCCCAACGAATCGACCGAGCAATCCTTCGGGATGAGCAAATTGTGCATTAAATCTTTTTATCACCAGCTTTCTCTCCTCTAATCTGGATGTCGCTGTAATAGCGACATCCAGACTCTTACCCTTCATTTTTAGGTTGTCTTTTCAGAGGTTTCTGAAGTTCCTGTGTCAGAGCTTTGACCATGAGCTCGTTTGTGCCACTCCTCGAACATTGGCGGGATTCCACCTTCACTCCCGTGCCGCCATGGGCCATGCCCGCCGCGATGTCCCCAACCCCAGCGTGGACCCCAGAAGAGGAAGCGAAACGCCAGGAATATGAGGAAGAACCCCAGCAAAGGACCGAAACAACCAAAACCATAACCAAACCCGAATGGACCATGGAAAGGCATTCCATAGCCATAGTAGGGATATGGCAGAGGTGCGGTCTCACCAGATGGCGATTGGAGGGTGATCGGCGATCCCTGAGCAACGCCTGCCTGGAAGGCAAAGAATGCGACGCCCGCCACCGCGGCAATCAACACCAAAGCCGCTACGATACGTAAACCAGTATTACTTCCGTTCATTTTGCACTCCTTTTGTGTGAACTTATGCCCGGAGTATAGGATTCAGTTGTGAATTCGGTGTGAAGAGAGAAGGGAGAAACGCGGTTGCGATTTTGAATTCACGGGCATACAATTCTCTGGATGCTTTATTAATGGTTCACAGAATCAAATAATTTCCAATGCCGTTACTCGTGGAGAGCATATGTATATTCGATATGGAACTACAGAGGATGCAAAAATGTTAGCCGAGTTGGGAGCAAGGACCTTTTACGATACATTCGCCAAAGATAACACGCCAGAGAATATAGACGCTTACCTGAAAAAATCATTTTCACCAGAAATCCAATTCAATGAACTTTCTCAGCCTGATATTATTTTCCTCATTGCCGAATTTGAAGATATGCCTATCGGCTATACCCAATTGATGATAAACAGTAAGGACGAATCAATAAAAAGCAACCAACCACTGGAGATCAGAAGGATTTATGCATCACAAGAATATCTAGGCAGGGGAGTTGGAAAGGAACTCATGAAGGCAACCATAAGCGAAGCCAAACTGAGAGGCTGTGATTGTATCTGGCTGGGCGTCTGGGAGCAAAATCAAAGAGCCATTGATTTTTATAAGAAGTGGGGTTTTCGCGAAGTCGGCACTCACATTTTTTCTGTGGGAGATGATCCACAAAATGACTTTGTGATGGAGCTGGAACTGCGATAATTGTTCAATCAATAGTCGCCACAGAGCGTGCAGAGAACTCTGCGCTTTTCTTCACCTTTCTCAAAACTCAGTGGTCTCCGTGTCTAATAATAAAACGACTAACGGACTTTGATATTGACATCGTAGAATGCATGTTCTACAATCCAGAAAAGGAGAGTGCCCTATGATTACCGAGCCGCAAATTGAACGTCGTAAAAAACAAAATTATGTCGCGATTCGAATGGCAGTGCCCATTCCATTCGACAAATATTTACAGCCCGCCTGGGATGAAGTCTATGACTGGTTAAAGAGTAAGGATATCAAGCCATCAGGTCCAGCGATCATTCGTTATCTCACCACAGATATGTCCAAAGCATTGGATATCGACGTTGGATTTACCGTTGACAAAGCCGTGAAGGGCGATGACCGCATCACCTCAGACTTTTTGCCTGCTGGCCGCTATGCCACGCTTCTCTACACTGGACCCTATAAAGGTAAGGGCATCTTTAATGCAACAGTCACTCTGCTGGAATGGGCCAAGGAAAACAAAATCACATGGAATACTTCAAAGAAAAAAGGTGTCGAATGGTGGAATGGACGCACTGAGTTCTATTTCTCTGATCCCGCGACTGAGAAAGACCCAAAGAAGTTCAAGACAGAGCTCGCGTTTCTGGTTAAGTAAGTATTTATATATGGTGAAAGGAGATATTTATGATTGCAAAAGCGGAAATGCTGATTCGTAAACCGGTGGCGGAGGTATTCGAAGCATTCATAGATCCTGCTATCACAACAAAATTCTGGTTCACCAAAAGCAGTGGACGACTGGAACCTGGCAAGCAAATCCACTGGGAGTGGGAGACGCACAATGCATCCACAGATGTAAATGTAAAAGCGATTGAGCCAAACAAGCGAGTACTCATTGAATGGGGAGAGCCTGACCAGCGAACGACCGTGGAATGGCTATTCACCTCTCGACCAGACAACACAACCTTTGTCTGTATCACGAACAGCGGATTTCTGGGAACTGAGGAGGAAATCGCGCAGCAAGCCGTCGGCTCGACGGAAGGTTTCACAATTGTGCTGGTTGGATTAAAAGCGCTCCTTGAGCATAATATTAACTTGGATCTCGTAGCCGATCGTTTTCCCCACTGACCAGGAAGCAATCATGAACATGAAAGGACATATCCTCGCGGCGCTGAGGGAGCAATTCGATAATTGGGAAGAACTGCTTGCGAGTCTAAATGAAGAGCAGATCACTACTCCGCATTTTGATTTCGAGTGGTCAATCAAAGATGTGATCGCTCATTTATGGGCCTGGCAGAAAATTTCCATGGCGCGTATGGAAGGTGGTTTACAGGATCGAGAACCTGAATTTCCCAACTGGATCGTGGAGTCAGTCGAGAATTGGGAAGAAGATTCGGATCGAGTCAATGCTTTGACCTTTAAAACACAGCACGAAAAGTCGTGGACAGAGATATATCAGAATTGGAAAAATGGCTTTCTGCGGTTTTTGGAATTAGGGGAAAAGATTTCTGAAAGAAACCTGCTGGATGGGGATAGATATCCATGGTTGAAGGGTTATAGTCTCGCCTTTATTCTGGTAGCTTCTTACGATCATCACCAAGAGCATTATGAAAAATTGACAAACTGGATACAGAAATATATTAATTAATAGAAATGTGCTCTCATCCATTCACACGCTTTACGAGAAAGAGTAGAGCATACTTGCAAAGTGTGGAGGAAAGTGTGACCTACAAAGTTATCCAAACAATCTCCCTAACCCTTTTCCCCCTGACTTCTGAATCATCTTCATCATCTTCTGTGTTTCGCGGTACTGCTTAATTAGGCGATTTACGTCCTGCACTTCCATCCCTGCGCCCGCGGCGATACGCCGTCTTCGGGAGGCGTTCAAAATCTCGGGGTCGCGGCGTTCCTTCAACGTCATCGAGTTGATGATTGCTTCGGATTGTTTGAAGGTTTTCTCGATATCCCTTGGATCCACCTGACGGGCAGCCTGACCCATTTGCCCGGGCAGCATGTCCATGATCTGAGAAAGCGGTCCCATCTTTTTCATCTGTTTCATTTGATCGAGCCAGTCTTCGAGCGTGAAGTGCCCCTGCATCATACGCTCGGCGGTCTTTTGTGCAGTCTGCTGGTCGAACGCGGATTCGGCTTTTTCAATCAAACCAATCATATCGCCCATGCCCAAAATACGCGATGACAGCCGCGCAGGGTCATACGATTCGAGCGCGTCGAGTTTTTCACCAGTACCGATAAACTTGATCGGCACCCCCGTCACCGAACGAATCGAGATCGCCGCACCGCCGCGCGAGTCGCCATCCATTTTGGTCATCATCAACCCTGTGATGGATACGTTGTCACGGAAGCCTTGCGCGATGTTCAACGCTTCCTGACCGATCATGGAGTCGACCACCAACAATATCTCCACAGGCGGGACTTTCGCCGCGATGGACTTCAACTCATTCATTAGCTCCGAGTCCAACTGCGACCGACCGGCGGTATCCACGATCATGATGCCAAATCCGCCTTTTTCCGCTTTGTCGAATGCGCGCTTCACCAGTTCAGGCGGCTTGATCGTTAAGTCCGACTCCACGGGAACATCAATCCGCTCGCCGAGCTGCTGCAATTGTTGAACCGCTGCCGGACGATATGGATCACCCGCGACGAGCATCACCCGCTCCCCTTTCGAACGGAGCATGCGTGCCAACTTGCCTGCTCCGGTTGTTTTACCTGAACCTTGTAATCCGACCATCATGATGACATGCGGTTTTGGGCCGCGAAGATTTAGTGGTGCGGGTTCTCCCAAAGTTTGAATTAATTCGTCGTTGACGATCTTGATAACCTGCTGCCCCGGATTCAATGCCTTGGAAACCTCCGCACCAATAGCGCGTTCGCGTACCCGCGCGACAAAGGATTTGACAACACTAAAGTGAACATCCGCTTCGAGGAGTGCGAGGCGCACTTCACGCATCGCCACATCCACATCCGCTTCTGAAAGTTTTCCACGTCGGCGGAGTTGATCGAAGACCTGGTTCAGTCGATTTGTAAGATTTTCAAACATAAATGTTATATCCTTTGGATTTGGACAGCGTCGCGTGGCGCCGTGGCGACACTTGCTGCCTGAAAAAAATCAGAAACGAGCTTCTGGTCTCCAGAGTCAAAAGTGTAAGAGCAGGCGAAGATTGTAGTGTGGAAGCAGGTTGAGGTCAAGAGAGCGGAATGTCAGTGGCTTCTCCTAATGACCCAATCAAACCTTGCTTGACAATCCCTTTATCACACAGTAAAATCACGGACGCTTAACAAGAAAACATCTGGCCGAGATAGCTCAGTTGGTAGAGCACGCGACTGAAAATCGCGGTGTCCACAGTTCGATTCTGTGTCTCGGCACTCTCGGTCAGAACGTCAGACCAAGATGCGGGCGTAGTACAGTGGTAGTACGTCTCCTTGCCAAGGAGAAGGTCGTGGGTTCGAATCCCATCGCCCGCTCAGTAGTTTAAAAAATGGCGTCGTGGCCAAGTGGTAAGGCAAGGGTCTGCAAAACCCTCATCAGGGGTTCGAATCCCCTCGACGCCTCTAACAAATTTATGGTTTGCGATTGATTGACGCCGAAGGGCGTCTTTTATTTTGCATGCCAAGCTGACCCAAAGAACGCATCACAATAAGTCTATAGAATAGTCATCATCAATTTGTGACAGCAGGTTTTGGTGTTAGGGTTGAGGCGATCATCACTTTTTGACTACCAGTTTTATTATTTCATTGTCATTAATCGAAACTATCTTTGTTATATAATGGTTTTACACTCGTTTGAGCAAAATTAAATTTTCCATTCGCAAGAGCTTATCGTCAGATGAAAATCCTATATGTAGAAGATGAAATTGCACACGTTGAATTGACGGAAAGGGTTCTGGAGGAGAATCTGCCTCATGAATTTAATTTGATTCATGCTGAAACGATTACGGAAGCGCTAAAGATTCTTGATCAAGAGCCAGATATCGATCTGATCTTAAGCGATCTACGACTCCCCGATGGCACAGGCCTGGATCTCCTGAAAAGAGTTCGTGAGCGCAAATCAGCTCCGGCAGTGGTCCTTGTCACAGGGCAGGGCGATCAGGAAGCTGCAGTTGCTGCCCTCAAAGCAGGTGCAGCAGATTATCTGATCAAGCAAAGCGATTATTTGCATCGTCTTCCAGTTGTCATCAGCAATGCCATCGCACAGAATCGTTATCTGCGCGAGCAGGAAGCCTTATATCAGGCGGAAGTCAAATATCAATCGCTCGTCGAACAAATTTCAGCGGTCGTATTTTTGGACAAAGCAGATCAAGACCAGACTGCTCTATACATGAGTCCGCGCATTGAGGGACTGACAGGTTATAGCGCGGAAGAATGGAATACGGATCCAGATTTATGGATGAAGTCCATCCACCCGGAGGATCGCGAGCGAGTTGCTGAACGAGATAAAAGAAGCACAGAAGGTGATTCCCGTTTTATTGAGGAATATCGATTCGTCAGGCAGGATGGAAGAATCATCTGGATCAAGGAAGATACGAGCCTCATTCGTGATGCAGATGGAACCCCACTTTATTGGCAAGGCATCCTGCTTGATATCACCAAGGAAAAAGAAGACAAGGCTGCGCTGCAGCGCCAATTGCAGGAGCTTGCGGTTCTTCATTCTGTATCTCTCGCTGCCTCCAATGCACTCCAAATTGACAAATTGATCGAGCAAGTCACCAACATCATTGGTGATACGCTGTATCCTGACAATTTTGGCATCCTTCTCTTCGACTGGGCTACAAACACCCTCAAGCCGCATTCATCCTATCGAGGCACGACCGGAGAAAATCTTTCCAGACTGTTGCCGTTAACACAGGGGATTACCGGGAAAGTCGCTGGTACTGGAAAACCAATTCGTCTGGGAGAGGTTGCAAAGGAATCAGCCTATTTTGAAGTAACCAACGGCATTCAATCGGAGCTCTGCGTTCCCATTATCTCGCGCAACCAGGTCATTGGAGTGATCAATACCGAGAGCAAAAACCGAGACGCGTATTCAGAGAGGGATGAACATCTTCTCATTACCATTGCCCATACCCTGGCGACCGCGACGGATAAATTAAGATCCTTTGATGAGGCGCGTCAGCGCGCTGCCGAACTTGAGGCTCTTTATCAGGCCTCGCGCTCACTCGCCTTGAGCCTTGAGCCTGAAATCATTGCGAAGAATTTGATCATTACTATGGATGAAATGTTGGGGTATGAATTCGCAGCTGTGCATCTGCTTGAAGATGAGACCCAGCTTTTAGTCCCCATGGCGATCAGCCCAAAAGCACAGGATCTCGAAAATTACGAAAAGGACAAAGAAATTTTCTCTAATGAAAAAGTTCAACTTGGCACTGGCATTGTTGGATGGGTAGCCCAGCTGGGTCAGCCTTTCCGCACAGGAGATGTGACAAAAGAGCAGCTCTATGTTGGGATATTCAAAAATATCCGATCCGAACTCTGCGTTCCGTTGATCGCACGAGGGAAAGTGATTGGGACTCTTAATATCGAATCCAGAGACCCGGATGCATATAGTGACCGAGACGAAAATTTGTTGACTGCACTTGCCAATTCTGCCGCAATTGCTTTCGAGAACGCCCATCTCTATAAGTCTGAATTGGCTCGACGAGAACAGGCCGAAAACTTACGCATCGCAACTGCGTCTTTGTCAACTGAGTTGAATATTAACAAGCTCTATGAGATTATTTTTGACTCAATCGCAAAATTAGTTCCTTACGATAGTGCCTCAATAGAAATAATCAATCAGGATTGTTTGGAAATTGTAGCAATACGCGATCACCCGGAGGGTTATCAGCATATCGGCCTAAAATACTCTTGGGATGTCAGCAAATGGGGAGAGTGGAATGAGTTATGGCAAGATCAACACAAACCAATGATCCTGGCAGATGTTCGATCTGAGCCCAGGTTCGTAAAACGTGAGGGCAGTGAGTACATTCGTAGCTGGATGGGCATACCTATTGTGGTAGGAGAGAAAGTATTTGGACTAATCAATTTGGACAATCGAGCACCAAACTTCTATACTGAAGAACATGCAGATATTATCCAAACCTTTGCCAACCAAGCTGGAATTGCCATTGAGAAAGCGCAGTTATATCAGGATGCACTACAGACTGCCGAGCGGCGCGCTGTACTACACCGGATTAGCCAGGACATTGTCCGTTTTAGCCAGGACTCTGAACAAATTTACACAGCCATTCACGATGCTGCAGGGAAGCTAATGGCCTGTGATGTATTTGTTATCACGCTAAGAGATGAGAAAAAGGGCGAAAACATCTCTGTGTATACGATTGAAGCTGGGAAGCGTCTTGGGGCCCAGAGTGTGCCGGGTAGTAAGGGACTTACTGGTGCTGTGATCAACGAGGGCAAAAGCATCATCCTGAGAAACGATGTGGAAATCGGCCAAAGAGCAGTCCTGCACTTTGGCTCACCCAGGCACGTGCAATCCGTCGTAGCTGTTCCTCTGAGAATGAGTGGCCGGGTCATTGGCATGATATCGGCCCAAAGTTATGAAGCTTATGCTTATGATATTGAAGAGCAAGCATTGCTTGAAATGCTTGCCACTCACGCGGCTACCGCAATCGAAAACAGTAGACTGTTTGAATCTGAATTGAAACGACGTCAGGAAGCAGAAACCTTACGGCAGGCGGCCGCAGTTATATCGTCCACGCTTGACTCGAATCAGGTGGTGAAAGAAATCCTGATGGCACTGAAGCAGGTCATTCCCTATGATAATGCCAGCGTGTTCTTCCTTGAAGCGGATCAATTACGGGTTGCCATGGCTCATGGATCTCAGCATGCCGAAGAACTGACGAATCTGACCTTTTCAGCCGAAGAGGAATTATTCCAACAAATCCAGAAGACGGGTCGTCCCATCATCCTGGAGGATGCGCAAAAAGATTCACGCTTCAAAAACTGGGGTGGAACTTCCAACGTTCATGGCTGGATGGCAATTCCTCTTGTGAACAGAGGCAAGGTTATCGGGTCGATTACTTTGGATAGTGGCCGTGCAGGAGCTTATGACGAAGCAATCGTTGAAACAGCCATGGCATTTGCAAACCAGGCAGCTGCCGGAATTGAGAATGCTCGTCTCTTCGAGGAGCAGAGCCGGCGTTCAAAAATTATTGAAGCATTAGCGGATATTGCAAACGATATCGCAACGACGCGGGAGGTGATCCCCGCGCTGGATCAAATAGCCCAACGCGCCCTTGATCTGCTTAATGCCAACCATGTTGCCATCTATCTTCTTCAGGAAGATAACGTTACGCTCAAAACCGTTACTGCGCGAGGAATGTACCGAAAGGAACTATTATCACATACCCGCAAAGTGGGTGAAGGAATTACTGGAAGTGTTTTTCTTAAGGGTAAACCAGAAATCGTCAATAGCACGAGTGAAGACCCGCGCAGGGTGATCGTACCTGGCACGCCTGATAAAGAGAGGAAACTTGAGAGCTTGATGACCTCCCCGCTAACCTTACGCGGGAAAACGATTGGAGTAATCAACGCCTGGAGGATTAAGGAGAACGGTTTATTCAATGAGTCAGAATTGAGTTTTTTGGTTGGAATCGCTCATCAGGTATCCATCTGCATCGAATCCGGCCGGCTGTTTCAGGAAACAAACCGCCAGGCCCAGGAAGCCGCGGCCATTGCCGAAGTTGGCCGCGATATTTCGGCCACACTCCAATTGGATCAGGTTTTGGAAAGAATTGCCTCATATGCCATGAATTTACTGCATGCAGAAACGAGTGCAGTGTATTTGGCAGACGCAGCCACATCAACCTTGCGCGCCATAGCAGCGCTGGGCGCTGATTCAGAGGCAATCAAGAATGATCCACTTCCGATTGGGAATGGCATTCTTGGAAATATTGCCCTGCAAAACATTGGAGAAATTGTCAATGATACGGAGAATGATCCACGGACGATTATCGTAAAAGGTACCGAGAAAAATCCTTTGGAACATATTATGGGGGTACCTATTCTGATGAAAGACAAGCACACTGGTTTGCTTGCGGTCTGGCGCTCAGGAATAAATAGCGAATTCGCTACCAGGGAGTTGGTATTTCTAACAAGTCTCGCCCGGCAGGCCGCCGTGGCAATCGAGAATGCACGCCTTTACGATGAGACGCAGCGCCGCCTGAAAGAGTTGGAAATCATTAACCGGGTATCCACTTCCTTGCGCATGACTCAATCTCCTGACGAGATGCTTCCAATCCTGTTGAGTGAAACATTACAATTAAGCAACACGCCGCATGGTTCAATCTGGCTTTACGATCATACCAGTGACAGACTTATCCAACGGGTAGCAAGCGGTTTGGAAACCAAGATCAAACATAAATCATTGGGACCAATGGATGGCATCATAGGTTTCACCTTTAGAACTGGCAAAGTACATAGATCGTCCGAACTAAAAAGCGATGGATTGCTCTTTGAAGGCAACCGGGAGAGCATGCTGCCAGGGCTGGGTGCGATTTGTATTCCGATCCAATCCACTGCGGGGCCGGTAGGCGTTTTGGCAATTGTGCTGGAGTTAGGTCAACAGCTTACCGAAGATATCAACCTGCTAACAATATTAGCTGAAATTACTGGCAACGCGATTCATCGTGCCCAACTTTATGATCAAAGCCAAAAACAGGTTCGGAGATTGACATCTCTACGCGATATTGATTCTGCCATCGCATCCTCCTTCGACTTGCGCCTGACTCTGAACATTTTGATGGATCAAACCCTTAGTCATCTCAATGTGGATGCAGTGAATATTGGGTTGTATCATCCTGATCTACAAAGCCTTACTTATCTACCCGGCGCTGGATTTAACATCCCATCGCCCACCCGTCCACAGATGCGGATTGGCGAAGGGCTTGCCGGTCAAGTCATTGTCCGGCAGCAAACCTGTCATATCACGAATCTCCAAAATGCGCCCGAGGCCAGTCACGAACCACTTGTGAAGCGTGAGGGATTTGTTACTTATATTGGGATTCCTCTTATTGTAAAAGGGCAAATAAAAGGTGTATTCGAGGTATTCCATCGTTCGCCTCTGACGCCCACCCCGGACTGGATGGAATTTTTGCATACGCTGGCGGGTCAGGCTGCGATTGCGATAGACAGTTCACAATTATTTGAAAATCTGCAACGTTCAAACCAGGAATTGATCCAGGCTTATGACACCACCCTGGAAGGCTGGGCCCGCGCTTTGGAACTCCGAGATCGAGAGACCGAGGGGCACACTCGGCGCGTCACTGAATTAACCATGCGCCTGGCCAGATACATGGGGGTCGGTGACAATGAAATGGTAAACATTTATCGAGGCGTGTTACTTCACGATATTGGTAAGATGGGTGTTCCCGATCATATTTTGAAAAAGAAAGGGAAGCTTACCCCGGAAGAATGGGTTGAAATGCGCCAGCATCCTACCTATGCCTATAATCTTCTTTCCCCCATTTCTTTTTTACGCGGCGTCATGGATATTCCTTACTGCCACCATGAACACTGGGATGGAAGCGGCTATCCACGTGCCTTAAGAGGCGAACAAATCCCGCTGTCAGCCCGAATTTTCTCAGTTGTTGATAATTGGGATGCTTTGCTGTCAGATCGCCCCTATCGTAAAGCCTGGCCGCGTGACAAAGTGAAAGCATATCTTAAAGAATGTGCAGGCACAATCCTTGACGCAAGGATTGTAGACATTTTCCTGACCATGGTGGAAGAGGATGAAAATCAAACGGGATAGCAACTGCTATCCTGTTTGTTGGATTACCTGACCCTCAAAAACTTCCGTTTGCCAACTTGTAACACCCCCGGATGCGGAAAAGCTACGTCACCTCGGTCAATCGTTTCACCGTCCAAACGTACACCTTTTTGATCAAACAGACGTCGTGCTTCACTCTTGCTCGCAGCCAATTTCGCAGCCAGGATCACATCCAATACCGTCTGACCAGATTGCAGTTCATAGTCGGGCATCTCATCAGGTATTTCTTTTTGCTGGAACGTTTTTATGAAGGCATCCTGTGCTTTTTGTGCTTCCGCCTCACTGTAAAAGATGCTTGTAATCTCAAAGGAAAGCTTCATCTTTGCATCACGCGGGTGCAATTTACCTGACTCCACTTCCTTCTCGATAGACTCAATCTCATGTGGACTCCAGCGTGAGACCAGACGCATATACTTGCCCATTGCAGAATCCGGGATGGACATGAGCTTGCCGTACATATCCTCCGCGCCGGTATTGATCGGCACGATATTGCCAGTCGATTTGGACATGCGTTGCACGCCATCGGTACCTGGCAAAATACCCATGGTGACACCAACAAGTGGTTTTTGCCCCAACGCCTCCTGCAATTTGCGTCCTGCCACGATGATGTTGAACAATTGCTCTGTACCACCAACCTGAACATCGGTCTGCATGGCTGCTGCATCATAGCCCTGCATCAAAGCGTAGAATGTTTCGTGCAAAAAGATAGGCTCACCCGCGTCAAAGCGTTTGGCAAAGTTTTCGCGTGCCAAGAATTGTTGCACAGTGAAGTTTTGTCCCAGGCGAATCAAGTCAACGAGTGACAATTTACTCAACCATTCACCGTTGTAACGAATCTTTGTCCTCGCGGGGTCAAGCACACGGAAAGCCTGTTCGGCGTACGTCCGCGAATTTATCGCGACTTGTTCCTCGGTCAGGATTGGACGCGCTTTATTCTTATCTGAAGGATCACCAACCAGCGCAGTATAGCTTCCAATCAAAAACGTCACATCGTGCCCGAGATCCTGAAATTGGCGCAACTTGCGCATGGGAATTGTATGTCCCAAATGAAGATCTACATGGGTTGGATCAAATCCGCAATACACCCGCAGAGGTCTGTCCTCTTTTTGGGCGTCGAGCAATCGCTGGCGTAACTCATTGGTCATCGCCTTCTTCAGTTCTTCATCGCCATACTCTGTGCCCTGCATGAGCAATTCAACTTGTTCTTCGATGTTCACTCAAACCTCCATCATTCCGGAAATTGACAAACAAAAACGCGCCCGCGATGGTGGGCGCGTTTGATACACACCACCGCAAATCTATGGATGGGTGTAATAATAATATTTGTCAGCAAATTTCGATTCAGACATGCGCCGATTATACACGCGAAGCGATCCTGTGGACAACATCACTGCCCAAGATTGAAGGTGAATGACCAAGGGCCTTTAACTGTATAGAACTCATCGCTGAAAACGAGTTGCTCCGCCTCTTCCTGAGACATGGTATCTGGCTTGCTTGCAATTTGCATCGTCTGCACGCCATTAATATCCGCACAGTTGAGGGTGATGGCAATCCCGCGGTCGCTCAGCGCTTGTTGTATCTTGGGCATGTAAATCGTACAATAGTCTTCCGCGCGCGGTTGGGCAGCAATGGCGTCAACCGTGACGACAGTATTAGAGAGATCTGCATCGGGAGGAACGTTGAGAAACGAAAGAGTGTCACAACGCTGCCCGGATTGACCTTCCGTCGGTTCCTGCAGACTCAGCATGGTCGAGCCAAAATCCGAAATGGATGCATTAGGATATTGTAAACTCGCGCTCCAAATGGACCAGTCGGATGCATCCAGCAAAGTAAAGCATACATCCACATTCACCTGTTTGCCATCCCGCCAGGCGCGGTCCGCGCGAACCTGAATGCCACTCGACGTCTGCATCAGAGTTTGCGGCGCCGATTCCATTGTAGGATAGGATGGATCTATATAAGCTGTTGGACCTGCCTGAATAGGTTGAGGCGCAATCGAGGGAGCACAGGCAGCCAATAACAGGCAGGCAAGAATCAGTAAACGTTTCATTGAATCTCCTATAATGCGGATCTCCAATCCGCCAAAAGCTAATTGAGTCGGGCTATCTGCCCGACTTACCGGGTAGATGTTCGGATCAGCAAGTTTTCCATCGCATTTTCCAATTTTCCGAATTGAAACTGGAAGCCCAATTCTATCAAACGTTTGGGCTGTGAATAGCGCCCTTCGGTTAAGAGAATACTCATTTCGCCCAGCATTAATCTCAATAGAAATTTTGGAACATGGAACCAATAAGGACGATGCAAAGTCTTGCAGACGACACGCATAAATTCCGCATTAGATGTGGGCTCGGGCGAAATCAAATTGAATGGACCACGCGCGTTTTCATCCTCGAGCACAAAACGCATCGCATTCGCCTGATCCGTAACATGGATCCAAGGCATGGCTTGTTTGCCATCACCAAATTTTCCGCCAAAGAAGAGGCGTGGGCTCAGCGCCATGAGCGGAAACAACCCAGTGCTGCGAGCCAGAACCACCGCGTTTCTCGCGATCACACGGCGAACACCAAGTTCTTCGACAGGTTGGGTGGCATCTTCCCATTGGACTGTAAGCTGCCCCAGAAAGTCGCCAGCGGGAGGAGTGGATTCATCCGCAAGGCCTTCCCCTCGCAAACCATAACGATTGATTCCGGAAGTTTGGAGGAAGACGCGCGGGCGGCGAGAAGCGTTTTGTATAGCGGAGACAAGGGCAAGTCCGGGAATGACCCGAGAGTCGATAAACCTTTGTTTCTGACGTTTTGTCCACGGCCAATGTTCCAATCCAAACCCTGTTAAGTTGACCACAGCGTCGATCTCGTTGATCACGTGTCTCCATCCGTCTGGCGTCTTTCCATCCCATTGGATTTCATGCGCAGTTTTTGGAACATGGCGCGTCAATATAAAAACGTTGTGATTGGCTTTGATTAGAGAATTTTTGAGGGCGGTACCTAGAAAGCCTGATCCGCCTGCAATTAATACTTTCATTGCTCTCCTATCCGTTCGCCCGGCTGAGTGACAATTTCATGACATGACCAAAGGCACGTTGTACCAATTCAAAAAATCGGCAGTATAATCGTGCCTGTTGTGGAGAGAGCATGCACGAACCTGTTTTAGTGCTAAATGCTAATTTTGAACCGATCAATATTTGTACCACGCGACGGGCTGTGGGGCTACTCCTCGCGGGCAAAGCTGGTATGGTTGTAAATGGACGCGGGCACATTCGTACTGTAAAACAATTGCTGCCACGCCCTTCCGTGATCCGACTGGAGAACCAGGTGCATCGGCCACGCCCACACGTCAAGTTGACACGCCGGGAGGTGTTTCGCCGCGACAATTATACTTGTCAGTACTGCGGAAAACGGGATGGAGGCATGACGGTTGATCATGTGATCCCGCGCCACCTCGGCGGCGAACACATCTGGACCAATGTGGTAGCTGCCTGCCCTCCCTGCAATCATCGCAAAGGTGGACGGCGCGTAGAAGAAGTTCACATGAAGCTGCTTCATGTTCCCAAGGAGCCGCCGGCAAGTGCGAGTTATATTTTTGGCAGGCATTTGAATGATTATCGGGACTGGGAGCCGTATATCAACGGCTGGTAAATTCATCATCCCCAACCCCTCTTCTAAATGGAGAGGGGAAGTTGTTTAAAGATCGATCGTCATAAAATCTTTGGCAATAATAATTTCGCCTTTATAGGTTTTACTGGCTTCGACAGCGATATTCCCATTTGCAAAACGTCCCGTTGGATAATGGATCAAATACAATTTGCCGACCTCGGCTTTTGTAGCAATTTCACCAGCCTGCTCGGCGGAGGAATGTCCAAAAGTGGCTCCTCCGGCTTCATGGATAAGAATATCCACTCCGCCGGCGAGTCGAACAGTTTGTTCGCAAGGCTCGGTATCACATGAATAAGCCAGGATTTTGCCAGGATTTTTGCATTCCACCCGCAAGCCAATAGTAGGAATCATATGGTGGACAGGGGATGAATAAATTCTAAATTCTGTAGAATCAAGTACATAGGCCATTTCTGACTCAGGTAAGCGGTAAAAACCCACGGAGAAGAAATTCGGCCATTCGTCCCAGCCATAGAAGCCCATCAAGTCTTCGAGGCGGTCCATAGTGTAATGCAAACCATAAATATTGATTGGCTTGGTACGCCCCATCAGCCACATATCCATAAGTAGAAGCGGCACACCCGAAACATGGTCAGGATGAAAATGTGTAATTACAATGTCAGTTAAGTCATTAAAATCCACGCCCGCCTGTTCGAGCCGAACCATAGGATTGCTTACACAATCCACAAGGATGGTGCGCTCCTTACCAATAATGACCAGGTGGGTATTCTCATGGTCGATGGACGGCACTGCATTTGAAGAACCGAGAATAATGACTTTTGCCATTGAAAACTCATCGCTATAAGTATGGAAATACCAGCTTAATTAATAAAGGGGTTACATATATTTCAATCACGGCCGCGATTGCAAGGAACGGCAGAACGATACCCACAAAAATACGACACCAGTCGGCCAGAGAAAGCAATAAAGTCTCTCCGAGACTTTTATCAGGCTGAGGTGTGACCAACTGCGCGGCAACTTTCAGCATGGCTGCCGTAGCCAAAATAATCGCTGATAGCTCAAAAATCCCATGTGGCAAAATTCCGGCGGCAAACGCCAGGAGCGGTGAATATCCAACCAAATGCGCCGCGCCAAGCACTCCTCCCACGAGCGCAATATTTCCCACAAACAGAGTCAGACCTAAGGTGCCAAAAGAAACCAACCCAAGCAACAGGAAGGCGACGGTGGTACGTGCATTATGATAGAACAAGACCGGTGCAGGAAGTTGCTCACCTAATGAGTCGAGATTTGTCAGGTTATCTGCAATAAATGTCTTAAACTGGTCAATGCGTTCAGGAGTGAGATCGATATAAGCCGGAACATTTGTAATGACCCACATATAACTCGCGATCCCTGCAATGACCGTGAGGCCAACCACAATCATCAATGGCTGACGTAGTTGTCTCAATGTAAGTGGAAGTTCAGTACGATACCATTCAACCACCGATGTTGCCTGACCCTTAAAACGATTAAGAAATGTTCGTCCAATCCATTTGAAATTGATTGTGTCAATTTCACGCCCCAGCAAATATTCACGGCGAAAATGAGAAAGCCCAAGGCGGACCAGCAGTGTGGCCAGCAAAGTGACCCCCACAATAGCAAACCATAATACATCTTCGTTTCCCCAGAAGATCAAAACCGTTTCGCCCTGCAAAAGGAATGCGACCGGTACCACTACAAAAGAAGCCAGCAGATTCGCGGCCCGAATGGTTGTCGCCTGAACAGAAATGACAATTGCCGAACTCACCATCAGTACCGCATGCGCGAACGTCAGGAGCAAGATCAAAGTCAGCATGTATGGACTAGGGAATTGAACGTTCCGATGCGACACTAAAATCAGATAAATCCCGATGGATGCATAACTGAAGACCAACGGAGTGGTAATGCCAACCAAGAGTTTTCCCAGATACATGTGCCTGTCTTCAATTGGAGAACTCAAAAGTGGCTCAATGGTGCCGCGTTCCTTCTCGCCGACAAAGGATTCCAGTGCCACCACCAATGTAAACGACAAGGGGAAGAAGCCAATCACCAAGACGACAAAGGGGATCAGGTGATCCAGAATTAAACTTCCTCCAAAGCGGTTCATAAAATTCACCGCCTGACGGGTCGTATCATCCGCGATAAACGGGAACAAGGTGACCAGCACAAACATTGGCACTACAATTCGCCAGTCACGGAACTGGTCTATGAACTCGCGCTGCGCCACCATCCAGATCGTTGAAGTATTAGGCCGCATAAGCCACCCCCTGGGCGTCTGCCATCGTCTTGAGATAAACCTGCTCAAGTTTTCTGGGAACTTCCTGGAAAGAAATCAAGGGCGCATTGCGGGACGCTAGCGCGTGCACAAGCGTCGGATTGGCTGCTTGCGGCGCTTCCACACGGAACCGTAAACTGTCCGCGCTCCGGGATGCCAGAGTAACCCCTTGAGGCAGGTCCAGTTCCCCGGCATCGAAATCCTGAGCGAATTTTGCTTCATACTCAACAGGTCCGAGAACAACCCGTTTCAGTTCATCCAGCGTGCCATTTAATAAGATCCTGCCGCGATAAATGATTGCAATCGAGTCAGCCAGCGCCTCAGCCTCAGCCAGATTATGCGTACAAATTATGATCGTACGCTGCGAGGAACGCAGGCGAGCGATTTCATCTCGCACCAGCCGCGAAGACTCCGGATCCATCGCAGAAGTTGGCTCATCGAGCAGCAGCACAGCTGGGTCATGCATTAACGCACGGGCCAGGGCAAGTTTTTGCTTCATTCCTTTGGAATATTCACCGCAACGTCGTTGCGCCGCTTCAGCAAGCCCAAAATATTGAAGAAGATAATCACTACGCCTTTTCCGGGCCTGTGGATCGAGTCCATAAACTTTGCCGAAGAACTCGAGATATTCATCACCCGTCATCCGCATATAAAGTCCATGCTGTTCGGTCAACACTCCTACATTGGCACGGATTTCCTGCGGCTTTTGAGTAACATCAAAACCAGCCACCCGTGCCCACCCGCGGCTGGGACGCAATAGTGCCGTAAGCATGCGAACTGTCGTCGTCTTGCCAGCTCCATTCTGCCCAAGCAATGCCAGAATTTTTCCGGGTTGGACATTTAGAGTCACACCATCCACCGCCCAGAAATCATTATTAAATTGTTTGCTTAAATCATTCGTTTCGATCATTTCTCACCTCGATTTGCTTAGCAAATCGTGCAATGTACGCAGAATAGCATAGCATAGACATTCCTCGGGTCAATAAGACAACAGTCCCGCCTCAGGACCTTATGCCGGAGCCAGGGAAGTATGACGGCGATGGCGCCATAACAAAGCTGCAGCTGAGAGCACCGCAACGACAGCCATAACAGTCTGATTAATATTGATGCCAGCCACCTGAGAGGCATCGAGACGCAAAAAGTCCAGAAAGAAGCGCCCAACCGGATAGACAATCAGATAAATAAAAAAGAGATCACCTTTCTGCAAACGATCCGCGAATCGACGTGAAATCCACAAAAGTAGGAACATATTCCCCAGATTCCAGAGCGACTCGTAAAGGAAAAGGGGATGATAATATTCCACATCTGTAAAACCAGTCAGGCGATGCTGAGGATCGATGTATATCTTCCAGGGGAGATTAGTGGGGGCCCCATACAGTTCCTGGTTGAAAAAGTTACCCCAACGTCCGATCGCCTGCCCCAAGGCAATACTGGGAGCAACAATGTCCGTCCACTCAGCAAAATCAAGTTTGTGCCTGCGAGTATAAAAAAACAAAACAATTAAGCCGCCGATGACAGCGCCCGGTATTCCCAGGCCACCTTTCCAGATGGCAAGCGCATCTAACGGGTGTGTAAAATACCAACCAGCAGTAATTCCAGAAGAAGGCGGCGGGGTAAGGATATGCCAGATCCGGGCGCCGATAATCCCACCTATCAACAAGTAGGTAAGCAAATCCCAGACAATTTCAGGGTTGTGGCCGCGGCGTTTCGCTTCGCGCGTTGCCAGCCAGGCTCCTGCCACTGCGCCGAGCATAAGAATGATCCCGTAAAATCGGACGTGAAGCGGACCAATAAAAAATCCATCTGGCATTTTAAATCTCCTGACCTTTCAATTTTACGTGGGCCTGGCTGCGGACATGCCAGATGCGCTGCAAGGCAGTAATGTTCGCAAACACAGCAATGATCCCAAGTCCAATGAAAAGTTGATTGAAAACCAATGCAGGCGCGAGGACGAGATAACGTTCTACTCTTGTCAAAATGCCAACCTTTGCTTCATATCCCAATGCTTCGGCCCGCGCTTTTACATAGGATACCAGTACTGATCCCGCAGCGGCCCCAAAAACAAGCAAGCCCCCGACTGGTTCGCCTAAAAAGAGAAAGTGATAAAGCAGGCCACCATAAATGATCAATTCGGAATAACGGTCTGTGACTGAGTCAACGAACGCGCCGAAATCTCCTGATTCACCGCGCAGGCGTGCCATCGTACCATCCAACGCATCGATGGGAGTCATGAGCAGAACAAAGAGACCTCCTGTCAACATTTCCCCCCGGGCAAGAAAATATGCTCCTATGGTGTTCCCTATCAACCCCAGCATCGTCATCATGTTGGGCGTTATCCCCAACTGATTGAAAAAACCGCCGAGGGGGTCCAAAAACCACTTGAACCATAGGCGCAAATAGTCTGTTAATGTTTTTTTGATAGCCATAGGATTGACAGTTCTCTCCATTGAGTTCCTCTGAGAAATAATTTATGATAATGATAACAGCAAAACAAACGATGTTTGAAGTTTAGGATTTCACAAACACCCTGTTATTTAATGCTTTCCGCTTCATCCTCGTCCAGCGGACCGAGCAAAACATCACGCTCTTTGCCTCCACCCTGTGACGGACCAACGACTTCCATTTCTTCGAGTTGATCGAGCAAACGAGCCGCGCGTGGATATCCGATTCGCAATCGTCGCTGTAACAATGAAGCGGAGGCTCGCTGACTCTGACGAACAATCGAAACCGCTTTCTGGATTAAGTCCTCGTCTTCATTCTCTTCGGGCTCAGTCAGCAATTTTTCCCAGGGCGGCGCCTCCGTAGACGCCTCGACAGTTTTCTGCCAATGAGAGATTAAACGCTCGATCTCCATATCGGTAATCATGACGCCCTGGGCACGGATCGGGTTCCCAACTTCAGGGTTGAGGAAAAGCATATCGCCGCGACCCAACAGACTCTCAGCGCCGGTATAGTCAAGAATGACACGGCTATCCACACCTGAGGCAACCGCAAATGCCAAGCGGGCTGGAAAATTCGCTTTGATCAAACCGGTCACCACGTCCGTGGACGGGCGTTGGGTGGCGACGATCAAGTGAATCCCAGTGGCACGCGCCATTTGTGCTAGACGAACAAGATTGTGCTCCGTCTGATCGGGTGCGGACATCATGAGGTCCGCCAGTTCATCGATTAGGACAACAATGCGTGGAAGGGGTGTACTTTCTTTTTTGCGCGCCAGGCGGCGATTATAGGTTTCAAGGTCCCGAGCATGGGCACCTTCGAGCAGACGATAACGATGTTCCATTTCCACGACCACCCATCGTAGAACACCCATAATTCGTTCAATGTTTGTTTCAACTTTTCCAAAGAGATGAGGCAAACCATTGAATCGCAACAGTTCAACCATCTTCGAGTCGATCATAACCATCCGCAAATCTTCAGGCGGATTGTTCATAGCCAGGCAAGCTGCGATCGCAGTAATGCACACGGATTTCCCAGAGCCTGTTGCGCCCGCAATCAACAAATGTGGCATACGTGCCAAATCTGCAACAACAGGCTGACCTGAGACATCACGACCCAGAGCCATGGCCAATGGTGTGCCAATTTTATGAAATGCATCTGTTTCCAAAATGGAGCGCATGCGCACAACAGCTGTATGAGAGTTCGGCACTTCAATGCCTACATAGGGTTTGCCAGGGACCGGCGCTTCAATGCGTAAACGTTCCGCAGAAAGCGCAAGCGCCAAGTCTTTCTGTAACGAGGCAATTTGCGCAACCCGCACCTTGATCTGTTGCGCCTCCTCTTCCGTCGTACCTCCCCCTCGCTTCATAAAACCAGGCTGTACAGCAAATTGCGTAATAGTGGGTCCCACCCGAAAGCCGATTACTGTTGCGACAATGCCGAACTCAGCCAGCGTCTTTTCAATCATACCGGCTGTCTGATTAATGGTTCGTTCATCGGGACGGGTATTTTGGTCTGCCATCAAAATATTCAGCGAAGGCAAACGCTCATTTCGTTCGCGCGGCGCGACAGGCTTTTTATCCAAATGTTCTGAAATACGCAGAGATTTTCTAAATTCGGGCGGCAATTGCTCAGCCTTTTTCCGTGGCTGCTTTTCCTTTTTCTCTTCAACGACCGGCGCTTCTTCCGCCACTTCCGGCTGGATGACTGTTTCTAAAGGAGGATTCTCACCGGCAAACTTTGTCAAGATGCGTTCAATCAATGCCCATACATTGAATCCGCTCATCAGTGCGAGAAGCCAGGGAATAAACATCAGCAGAGTCCCTATGGTTTGCCCAACAAACCGCCAGATCAGGGTGACCATTCCCCAGCCAACACGCCCACCGTCTGCGCCAACTTCTGCTCGGACCAGAGAATTGCCATTCAGCGCTGCGAGCAGACCCAGAGTCAAAAATGCAGCAACTTCGAGGGCAAAGAGGCGTCCCCAAGGTAACGGGGCCGCACTACGCCGAAGCAGGGCATATCCAGCATATCCAATAGCAATGGCAACAAGATAAGCACCCCATCCAAACCAAAGCGCAAGCTGTCCCACCCAGGGTGTCAGTAGCACACCTCGTGTATATCCACGCAGCGCGAGAAAAATAATCAGTGCCGCCGCGATCAATACTACGCCGAGTACATCCCGCACGAAACGCCCAAAGTGCTGATTGAAGCGCGCAAGACGATCGAGCCAATCATCGCTGACTTCTGACTCGTACAGGCGTTGTGATTCGGAATTTTTTGCCATTATTGATTTACCGCAAACTTCACGCGGTGTTTTGTAGCAGCAAACTCAATCCCATTCGCTGATGGGCCGGATCTACATGCAAAATGCGAGCCTTCAATCCCTGTCCTTCAAAAAGAATTTCTCGCGGAGTTTGATTGGGCTCAAGCACCATTTCAGAAGCATGGATCAATCCTTCAACACCAGCTTCGATACGAGCAAATGCGCCATAGGACATCACACTGGTGATCACCGCGTTATGGATACTGCCTACTGGGAAATCAGTCGAAGCATGCTCCCAGGGATTAGGTGTCATGCGCTTTAGACTCAGGGCAACCCGACAACGTTCAGCAGAAACTTCCAACACCTGAACGTTGATCTCCTCGCCCAGTTTGACAATTTGATTTGGATGCGATACACGTCCCCAGGATAGTTCGGAAATATGGATCAGCCCTTCCACACCACCCAGGTCAACGAAGACGCCAAAATCTGTAATGTTGGTCACTACACCTTTTACATGCGAACCTGTTTGGAGATCATGAAAGAGTTCGGCCCGCTTGCCCGGTTCAGCCAGGGCAGCCCGCTCAGAAAAAACAACTCGTCCATCTTCCGGCACGCATTCGATCACTTTAACATTCAAATTTTTGCCCACATAGGCCTCGAGACACTCATCGCGATCGGCTTCGTGTTCCTTGCCCGCCAGATCGATCAGATGTGAAAATGGGATGAAGCCCGCCAGCTCATCGCTCTCCACGAGCAAGCCTCCACGATTATGGCCCACCACTTTCATTACGATGATACGATCCTTTGAATAGATCTCCTGGATCATATCCCAATTTGTCTCAACGGCTTCCACCGCGGGCGACGGTTCGGAATTTGCCACAGGAACGGGTTTGGGCTTCATTGTTCCTTGTGGCGGACGCGGTTGGGTATGCTGGCGTTCCTCAGCCAGCACAGATTCCCACCAGCCTTCGTCGATGAGGGGCATCGCACTTTCATACTTTCGTTTTGCGTTGTTGCTATTAGCGTCCATACGATTCTCCTTACTGTAATGCTTCGTTTTGTTCCATATCGAGGATTGCACGCGCAACGGCCTCTACGGCAACCCGCTGTTTGCGATAGAGGTCAGCTTCAGACATTGCCAGCCTCCCCGCCACCTCGCGCACTTTGCGTCCCTCGATAAATTTCATTTCCAGAATATTGTAAAGAATCCATTCACTTGTAAATCTTCTCTCCCCTTCCGGTTTTACCTGGTCAACAGCTTTACGCAACAAGGCACGTAAAGCATTAGGCGTATTTCCTTCGTGTTCTTCCGCAAGCATTTGAACGATCTTTAATTTCATCAGAGGACTATTTGTCAGCTTGGGTCCGCCCCAGTAATGCGTGAGTGCATCTTTGACCCAGTCTGCCAGGTCTGATTCCTGCGGTAGAGGATCTGTCAAAATACTGGCACGCGCGTCGTAGCGACCCGCGGCCCGCATCCGTTGCAGCATATCAATCTGCGGCTGTAAATCCTCTAGGGAACGGAAAACGCGCTGCTGAAGTTGACGGTCTTCCAAGGCAAGCGCAGCCCGATCTGCCAACAACCAGATCGCGTCGCGCTGGTCCTTGTCCATCGGGTGATCTACTTTACGAGCTACTCCAAGCAAACCCAGCAATGGACGCACCTCGTCACGGTCACCGTTGCCTCTGCGTTGGTGGAGAGGCAAAATCCAGAAGCCATCCCAAGTGAATTCATGTCTGCCATTTTCGCCATTGTGGTTAACTAATTCCAGAGCCTCATCGAGATCCTCTTTTTCGAGCATGGCTCGGTTTCCTGCCACGACACTTAACGTTAATTCATCTCCATCCAGTGCCGCCACAAAAGCACAGGGAGATTGCAGATGATCGCGTACCGCCGCGAGCACAGTTTCAAGGAATTGCTGCAAATCTCCGCGCGTCAATAGGCGTTCTTCAATATTCTGTAACAATTCCAGTTCCGCATGGTCGCGGCCAAAGAAAAGCAAACGCTCCCATAACGGAGAAAACAACGTAACGGCGTGTTCAAACAAGAGAACTGTTACCACCATGGTGAGAGGCACAAAACCAGAATACGGTTCGCCTTCAAAATACAGCCCTGCCTTGCGAACAATCGTGATTACAGCCAATGCAAGTGAGGCGGTGACCGGTCCGCGCAGAAGCCACTTAAATAGACGGCTCTTGACGATGCGGTCAGGCCAGGAAACGCCAAAGAACGCGACCGCGTAGGCCATGACGATCACCAAAACTGCAACCAGCACGTTAATAATGAAAGCCGTGCTCCAAAAGAAAAATGGATATCGCCCGGCAAGGCTGGAACCAAACAAGAGGTACGGATAGGAACCGAGCGCCGGTGCTGTCGCGCCCGCCATCAGATACAACATCCTGCGCTGGCCCGAACGCGTCAACATCCTCGAGAAGGCGCGCACGAAGTTATAGGCCGCCCAGACCATGATCCCAATATAGTAAACGGTGAAAACTTCTGTCCATGCGGTACGGCGTAGGTGAGGAGCAGGCGCGCCGTTCGGCACAAGGGCACCAACCAGCATTCCTGCGACCAACAGCAACAGGAAACCCAGAGAGACCACATAGATGAGGCGCACTGCGATTCGGCGTCGTCCCCGCGAGGGGCGACCAGCCGTAACGAGTAAGGCATCCGAAAGATGTAAATAAGCTGCGGGTAAAAAGATAATTCCAACCCATTGCAGGCGCAATAGCAGTTCAATCCCCCAATCTGGAATTGATTTGTTTTGCAGGGCCTCAGTAGTAAATACGACCACTACACAGAGAAGGATGATGGCAAACGAACGAGCAACACGATCACGCAGGTTAAAAGACAAAGCATACAAAAACAGCGAAAATGCTGTAATTGCGATGCCAGCCGTTAAGATGCTGTTGATCGTTTTCAGCCCCACCAATAATCCATCCAACCAACCGTTAAACATACCATCCTTCCAAAGTTATTTGATTGCTCTTCCAAAGAACAAAGCTACATCCTGAGTCAGGTAATATTGGTCATTATACCCGCAGAATTCGTATCCGAATTTCTGTGCAAGGCGAATGTAAGCCTGGTTTTTTGACTGCATTTCCAGGATGAGACGCCGGATACCCCTTTCCAAAGCCCAGGTCTGAGTCGCCGTTAAAAGAGCAGAAGCCGCGCCTTTTCGTCTCTTTGTAGGAGAGACGACAACATCTGTGATCCAGGCGATTGCAGAAGCATGTTCTACAATGGCACACATGTAACCAACTGGAAGGCCTTCCTCCAGGGCCACCAATGTAACGTCGCGATGCATCCATTCGTCTGCCAGAGAAGAAGGGTCTCGTGGATACTTTACTTCAATCGACCGAGGCAGGCGTACTTCACGAAAACTGGCGGTGACTTGTCCCGGTTCGCGGCGCAATTCCAGTTGCCAGACATAGTCGCTGGAACAGGAATGATCCAGTGCCATCAGGCGGGGAATGTCACTTGCACTTGCAGGGCGGATTTCAAAGGGTGACACAATTCCTCCAGCTATTGATTTGCCACGCGTACCGCAATTACGCAAGGTTCGAGCGATGCACCGACATTATCGGTGATAACGAGGCGTAGAAAATAATCGCCGTTTGTGAGTGAAGTAGTGTTCCACTCGCCTAGATTATCATTTTTCACCGGCTCTCGTTTGGCGGCAATCGTTGCCCAATTCTGAGTGCCCATGGGCGCGACCTCATATTTAAAAAAGCCAAAATTAGGAACACTGGCCGTACCACTGATATTTACTGTTCCACTGACCTCGTCGCCCGGCTTCGGAGAAGTGATCATGATCTGATCGGGAATGCACCCGCTCATACCGTTGGGTACCGCTTGAGTGACCGGTGAAAGTGCGGCTTGAGTTGCTTCGGCGGGAGACAGCGTTGCGGCCGGCGTGAGAAGCAGATCCAGTGTAGGCGTCACCAGGATATCGGAAGCAGGCAGGGACGGCGCGATGAACGTTGCTACAAAGAATTCCACAAATACCAGGGCCAGGATCAGGAATGCCGCGGCTGTCGCCTGTCCCAATCTCCGTAGAGCAAATTCACGCTCCAGCCCATATACCGAATCCCGCCATTCGCGCCAGGATCGCCACATCCTTCGAAAGGCAAACATACCTCCAATTGCCAGCGCGATGTAAATCAGCGGCTCATAGCTCGCCAAAGTACGATAAACAGGACCCATACTAATAATTTTTTAAAGGGAACGCAATACACCACGAATAATTTTTTCGATCTTCGGTGTAATGACTTTTCCAGCTTCGATAACTTCCTCATGAGTGGTTGCTGTGGAGCCATCGAGGTTGGCTTTGTTGCTGATCCCAGAAAGACCCAGTACCCGCATCCCACCATGTCGTGCGACGATCACTTCAGGCACTGTGGACATGCCGACCGCGTCTGCGCCGATCCCACGCAGGAAGCGAAGGTCGGCCGGTCCTTCAAATGAGGGGCCGCTCAACGCACAATAGACACCTTCGCGTAATGGAACATTTTCGTTTGCTGCAACCCGCCGGGCAAGATCCATGAGTTTTCGATCATACGCCTGACTCATATCCGGAAAACGAGGGCCAAGCTCATCAATGTTCGGACCCATGAGAGGATTGCCTCCCATCATACCAATCAAATTTAGATTATCTGTAATTAACATCACATCACCGGGTGAAAAATCAGGATTGACTCCTCCGGCGGCATTCGTCACGAAGATCATCTCCAGGCCGAGTCGCAGCATTGCTCTGACTGGCAATGTGATCTGCGACATGCTATATCCTTCATAAAAATGAATACGCCCTTGCATCACAAGGGCAGTTTGTCCTTCAAGTTCGCCAAGCACGAGACGACCGGCATGGCCCTGGACCGTCGAAACGGGCCAGTTGGGCAGTTCACCATACGGGATGATATCTGCCTTTTGCACAGAATCAGCCAGACCGTTCAAGCCTGAGCCGAGAATGAGGCCCACACGCGGACGATAAGAGGTTCGCTTCCGGATTGCATCAGCAGCTTGGTCAATTTGTTCAAGGGTTACAAATGTGCTCATATCAATTCTTCTTAAAATAAGAGATAGGGGTCACTCCCCTTGGTGTTGTCCCTTCCATGCAAAAAATTATATCAGATATTGATTTACCGCCCGGCTCATTAAGTACTACGCTTTTGATGAGAGTTACAGATTAGAATTCAAATTCCATTTAGATACCAGTCCTGGCAGACGTACGGCGCTCTCTAAATACTTTCAAAGCTGAAAGTAACATAAAAGAAAGTTACTTGTCATGTATAGCTGTTCAGTAGAAAAAAAACCTCTTTTGTGCTATGCTTTTGAATATCATGTCCCGGCTTTCATTCAAGAAGACACTTCTCATCGCAGCAGGAATCTTGTCTCTCCTGGCGCAAGGCATCTTGCTGCTACCAAAATCGTTGGATTTCTTTTTAAAATCCTTCACTTCCTCGGGAAGTATCGCCATTGGAGTGGCATTTTTTGTGTTTTCCATGATTTTATTTATTGTCATAATCAGCAGACAGTTTGCAAAAAAACGATTGGAATGGCGAGCTAACGGGATTTTGCTGCTGACGCAAGTCCTGACCGCGATTGGGATTTATCTCTTATTGGATGGCTTCGCTCCCCGTGAGCGAGGGGCTGGATTCCTTTTAAGCAGCTTTGTCACTGCCCTGACGACGTATGGCATCCTTACTCATACAATCCATTTGGAAAGCTTTCGCCCTCAACAAATTGAGGACGCTATAACCCTTTCCTCAGATTTCCTGTTTGACCCCGACACAAATGTAAATGCACTTAAAGAACAAATCGAATCTCTTACCCGTCAGCTCACTGCCGAAAAGCATCGTAATAACCAATTGATGTTGCTCAATGAATTGAGCCAGCAATTGGAAGCGGAACTCGATGCTCCGGTCGCCGCACAATTGGCTGTGAACACGCTTGAGCGCGCCATGGATTGTTCATTTGTTGCTCTGATGACTCCTGAAGATGGAGAACAGGAATACGTTGTTCTTGCCGCGGCAGGAAACGCAGCGAGCATTATTCCACCGGGCTACAGACAAAATGTGAGTAGCGGACTAGCTGGACGTACCAACCGACTTAAGAAAACACAAATGGTGAATGATACAGAATTGGATGCAGATTTCATTTCACTGGATCAGGAAAGAACCCTTTCGGTAATGAGCGTACCCATTCTTCAGCATGGACATGCCAGGGGTATCCTTGAAATCTGTTCGGATAAGAAATATGCTTTCAGTAGTCTGGATGTGGTCGTTGCCGAGGGCGTCGCTTCAGAATTAATGCGCGCCTGGGAACGTTCCAGCTATCGCCAGCGATTAACGGAATTGATCCAGGCGGGTATATCGCTCACAACTCTACTCGATCCACAGGCGGCAGTGCAGGAGGTGGCAGTCATTGCCCGCAAGACCCTCGAAGCACGCTTTGTTTTTGTGAATTTGCTTGATCAACAAGGAAATTTCTCGCGGACAGCATTTGCCGGGGAAGCTCCCAAGTTACTGGCGGCTCTCAATTCAAATCCGGCCGATGAACCGATCATGCATGCCGCTCTCAACGCGACCAAACCTTTCCGTGTGCGTGACCTGAGAAAATATACCCCTGCAAAGAAAATCGAAATCGATCATCCCGGTCTGCGGAGTGTGCTCGCCATCCCCATCCGTTTGCATCGCCTAAGCATTGGAACCATTCTTGCCTTCGGAAAGCAGGAGGGGATTTTCTTTTCAGAAAACGATGAATCGCTTGCAGATCTCATGTCTTCCCAGGCTGCCGCTTCGATAGAGAGTTCGTGGCTGTATCAGGAATTACGGAATACATTGACGATCACTTCCATGCTCTATCAGTTGAGCGTGGACGTGATCCAGACCGAAGAGTTAAGCCTGGCGGCTGAATTAATTGCCCAGGTTGCCCATAAAGTGACCAACTCAAAAGAGACAGGCATTGTTCTTATGACTCGGGATGGGCGCAAAGAGGCAGAGGTGGAGATCGATGCAAAAGGATTGCATACGCGTCCTGAACACCCGATGGAAACCATCGATCAGGCAATGCAGACTGGGCAAAGCATTATTGTTTCGATGGAAAATGGGTCATTGGTGTGTTATCCACTTTTAACACGAGGCCGCACCTATGGCGCGTTATGGATGAATATCCCTGAAAGCCGCGGCCAAAATTATGCAAACCTGCAAACACTGGCAAATCAGGCAGCTATTGCGCTGGAACGATCCATCCTTTTATCGGAATCACGTCAGCAGGCGAAACAACTCGAAGCCGCTTATGCCGAACTGGAGATCACTTACGATCAAACCTTGACATCCCTCATGTCCGCGCTGGATGCACGCGACCGTGAGACGGAAGGTCATAGCATGAGGGTGAGTCGGCTGACATGCTTACTGGCAGAGGAAATTGGATTAAACAGTCAGCAACTCAAGGCTTTGGAAAGAGGCGCACTGCTCCACGATATAGGCAAGATTGGCATCAGCGATACGATCCTGCATAAACCAGGCAAACTGACCGATGATGAATGGAAAGTGATGAGGATCCATCCGGATATTGGCGCACGGATCGTGGAGGGCATTCCTTTCTTGCAGGATTCTCTGTCTGTGATCCGTTACCATCATGAACGCTGGAATGGAAGTGGGTATCCTGTTGGTCTGAAAAAAGACGATATCCCGATTCAAGCGCGTATTTTTGCCATCGCGGATGTATTCGATGCGCTCACCAGCAAACGCAGTTATCGTACCAAGTCGAGCGCAGAAGAAGCGATTCAATATATAAAAGAACAAGCGGGTATTCTATTTGACCCATTTGTTGTTGAAGCGTTGACGAAGTTGCCTTATAAAGAATTCACAGAAGTGGAAAAAATCACCGCATGAAGTCAAGAAAACCTGCCGGCTCCTTCGCGCCACACGAACTTCAACAGTTTATTCTACCAATCGCCATTTCATCCATCATTATCATGCTCATCTTAATAACAGGGGATTTACTAAATGGCCCTCCTTTAAATACCAATCTGATTATTTATGCCTCCATCGTAATTATTGGCACATTAATTAATAACTTCGTGATCAGTCGTACGACTGATTTCCGACAATCCTACGGATGGTTGAATGCGGTTCTCACTGGGATTGGATTGGGCCTGCTCCCTTATATTTTGCCAGAGAACTTGAATGAGGTGTCTCACATTTTGATCCCATTGGGCGTTATCGCAGTGGCGATTGTCTCAGGAAGTTCATACGGTTACACCACTCTTCTAGTAATTTTGCTTTTTGATTTATATTATGCTTTCAGTGTCGCGAGGCAATCGGTCTCCATACTAAGTTTTGGAATGCCTTACATCATCTCTATCATTTTTCTGGAAGCTGTCCTACTGATCAAAAACACAACGCAGCAGGAAATCCATCGTCTTGAGATTATCAACAACTTTAGCCGTCAAATCATGCTATCGTTGGAACCAGAGCGAACGATCTCTCTTTTGGACACTACAATTAGAGAGGCGCTGGACGCGGATACCTATTTCATTGGGATTCTCAGGGACAATGAAATTCATCTTGATCTATTTTATGATGAAGGTGAATATTACAATGGAACAAGAGCTCCTCTAGAAGGAACACTATCCGGCTGGGTCATTAAGAATCAAAAAGAACTGTTTTTACCAGACCTCCGCCGGGAAGCGGAACTGGAAGGCGTAGAAATTTTTGTCATAGGCCAGGAAAAAACGAGCTTAGCCTGGATGGGCGTGCCACTGACCGCGCCCAATGTAACAGGTGTGATCGCGCTTGGTTCATATCGGCCCAATTCATTTGATAGTGGAGATATGCAGCTTCTTTCAAACCTTGCACAACACATCGCCAGTGCCCTGGATAGTACGATCAGGCACACCCAAGTAGAAGAGCAGGCGAGGCTCGATAGTATGACTGGGGTGTACAACCACGGTTATTTTCTAAAAAAACTGGCCGAGCAAGCTGCAGAGTCCCATGCTGCTGAGACGTCACTTAGCCTGATCATGATGGATATTGATTTTTTTAAACAGTATAACGATACATATGGGCATCTCGTCGGTGATCGAATCCTCAAGACGCTGTGCACAGCGATCAAGCATCACATTAAACAATCGGATGCGGTTGGGCGTTGGGGCGGTGAAGAGTTTATTATTTCACTACCAGGGGCTTCAGGGCTGCAAGCCATGCAGGTTGCGGAACGGATCGGTGAGACCATGGCAGCCTTGCGCGTGGAAGATCGCGAGCAAAGGACCATCTCTGTACCCACGGTGAGCCAGGGGATAGCGATTTTTCCGAGGGAAGCGGACGAGATTTATCATCTTATTGACCTTGCAGATCGAAGACTCTACATTGCCAAAGAACGCGGTCGTAACCAGATCGAGCCAGAGGTCAGTCATTGGGAGAAACTTCAGAAATAAAAAGAGCAGGCTGATGGCCTGCTCTTCTTCAACTCAATGCTTTTTGAAACGCGGATATTGTCTTCTCCACCCCAGAATCATCAATCCAATAGTGTGTGACCAGACGAAAGCGCCGCAAATCTTCCGGGTCAACCAGGACGCCATCCTCCTTCATCTTCTGGGTGATTTGTTGCGCGTTGACGGAGACAGCCTCAGACAGATTTAGATAGACCATATTGCTATAGGGAGAATTCTGATCCACTATGAGACCTTCGACCTGTTTCAAACCATCAGCCAATCTCTTTGCCCGAGCATGATCATCGGCGAGTCGCTTCGTCATCTTTTCCAGTGAGATCAGACCGGCTGCAGCCACAATTCCAACCTGGCGCATCCCTCCTCCCAGCATCTTGCGAATATGACGCGCATGTCTAATAAATTGTTGTGTCCCCACCAACATCGAACCAATCGGCGCGGCCAATCCCTTGCTCAAACAGAACATGACCGAATCAGCAGGATCGACCAATTCTTTGACCGATAGGTTTTGAGCAGCCGCGGAATTGAAAATCCGCGCGCCGTCGATATGCAAAAGGAGATTGTTGTGATGTGCCAGATCACCAACCTGATGTGTATATTCCGGCGTGAGTGGCACGCCTCCACAAATATTCTGTGTATTTTCAAGGCAGACTAGGCGCGTGGTGGGGTGATGCACATCTTCAGTTCGAATGGATGCAAGAATGTCACCCAATGCAAGCGTTCCATCTGATTGATTCTGGACCGGGCAGGGCTGTATCCCACCCAACGCAGACATCCCGCCTGCCTCATTCAAATAGATGTGGGAGAGATTTCCGACGATGACCTCATGTCCACGCTGACAATGGACCAGCAGTGCGATGAGATTGCCCATTGTCCCAGAGGGGACAAACAAAGCGGCTTCCTTGCCCAACATCTCCGCAGCCATTTCTTCCAGACGATTCACAGTCGGGTCGTCGCGATAGACATCGTCTCCAACTTCAGCTTCGGCCATGGCTTCGCGCATCTCAGGGGTAGGCTTGGTGACCGTATCAGAACGAAGATCAACGTATTCCATGTTTAACTTTCCTTTCGCAGTCTTTCCAAAACTTCAATGAGTTCTTTTGGCAACGGCGCCTCGAAAGCTTTCGGCTCTTTTTCTCCCAGCAAAATGATCTTCAAACGATAAGCATGTAGAAAATGACGATTGATTTCAACAGAAGGTTTCTTTCTGCCATACACTTGATCCCCCACGACGGGACATCCCAAAAAAGCACAGTGCAGGCGGATCTGATGGGTACGTCCTGTCAGAGGATGGAACTCCAGTAGCGTGTGCTTCGCAAAACTCTCCGCGGTTTTATATTCTGAAATGGCTTCCCGCCCTCTGCTCTCTGAGACAATCGCCATCTGCTTGCGATGACTAGGGTCCCGCCCAATATAGGCCTCCACGCGACCGGAAGGTGTAGGTGGTTTTCCATCCACCAGCGCAAGATATGTTTTTTCCACTTTTCTCAAACGGAACTGGTCCTGCAGCCAGCGATGAGCGCGTTCGTTCTTTGCAAGCAGGATCAAGCCTGAGGTCTCTTTGTCAAGTCGATGGACGATGCCCGGCCGTTCTTCACCACCAATGCCTTCTATATCGGGTTCATAACCCAATACCGCGTTCACTAACGTTCCAGAGGAATGTCCAGCCGCAGGATGCACAACCATCCCGGCTGGTTTATTGACCACAATCAGATCATCGTTCTCAAATATGATATCCAGTGGAATGTTTTCGGCAATCAGATCTGTGGGTGTGGATGGCGGAATCCGAACTGTCACATCGAATCCGCCTTCCAGGGTTTGACCCGCTTTTTTGGCCGTGTGACCGTTCACATCCACAAGGCCGTCTGCAATCAGGGCCTGAATACGGGAACGCGAAAACTCCTGCAACAACTCGACTAAAAATTTATCGAGCCGCTCAGGAGTCTTTTTGTCAAAATGAAAATTTAGAACGCGGTCATTCACTTGTTACTTCGCTTGGTTGATCGGATGAGCCAGCCTGCTTTTTTCCCTTCTTCGCCACGCGCTCCTGCCACCAGACACCCAGCAATAAAACTACACAACCTACACTAATACTTGAGTCCGCAATATTGAACACGGGGAATTTACCAACCGAAATAAAATCGGTGACATGCCCAATGGTAAGGCGATCCACCAGGTTCCCAATTGCGCCACCCATTTGCATGCTCATGGCGAGGCGCAAGGGCCAATCCACGCTCGAGATTTGGGGATAATAATAAATGATCGCGGCGATCACAATGAAAGCCAGCACAGTGAAAACCATGTTTCCCTGCTGGAACATGCCAAAGGCTGCCCCGCGGTTATACCAATGCACAATGCGCGCATAAGGACTCAGCCATTGCAGCGAATCAGGTAACCAGCTGGCACCCGCCGGAATGTTTGTACGCACCAGCCACTTTGTCCATTGATCGAAAGCGACGATCACAGCTGCGATCATGAATATTGCCCAATAATTCTTAACTACTTTCTTCACATTTCACCTCAAAAGGAAATCGCCCCATTCTACCATCACTCATTAATATACACCCGCGGCACACGCGCGCTGATGTTTGTCATTACTTCGTATTCGTTCGTACCGGTCCACTGTGCGAGATCCTCAGCCAGGATGCCATTTCCGAGCAATGTTACTTCATCGCCCACTTTTATATCGTCATCACCCACATTGACCATAAATTGATCCATGCAAATCCTGCCAACTTGCGGATATTTTTTGTGGTGGATTATAACCTGCGCGCGATTTGTCATGCGCCGGAAATAACCATCTGCGTATCCGCATGGAATGGTTACAATCCCGGTTTCCTCCTCGGCCTGCCACAGCGACCCATAGCTGACTGGCCGCCCCGGCCGCGTCCGCTTGGAGTACGAGACACGCGAACGCCAGGTCAACGCCGGTTTGACTTCGATCACGCGCTCGACTTCCTCGCCCGGGTATACGCCATAAAACAAAACACCCGGCCGCACCATATCGAAATGTGCCTCAGGTAGGTTCAGAATACCACCCGAATTACAAACATGCCGCAGGGACGGGACAGGCAAGCTGTGTCTATTATATATATCGAGGACTTGCTGAAAACGTTCCAACTGCATCAAGGAATAACTTTTGTCAGCCAGTTCAGAATTTGCAAGGTGGGTATAAATTCCCTCAACAACCAAATGCTTATACGCAAGAGTTTTTAGAATGAAAGGTTCCGCTTCATATTCACGGATCCCCACTCTTTCCATACCAGTATCAATTTTGAGATGTGTTTTGATTCGATTCCCAGTGGAGCGTGAAACCTCTTCAGCAGCATCAAGCAGATCAGAGGAGGAACCGGTCAACGTTAAATCATATTCTGCAAATAATGGCACCTGCTCCGGCAGCGTCGCACCTGCAACCAGGAGCGGTTTTCTCAACCCCAGTTCGCGGAGGTGAATGCCTTCTTCCAGGAGGGCAACACCCATGTAATCGACATAAGGCTCAATGAACGGTGCAACTCCGTTTATGCCATGACCATAAGCATTGGCTTTGACCATCGGCATGACTCGCGCGGGAGCAACATGGGCGCGGATGGCTTCGAGATTTTTTCCAAGTTGTGATAAGTTGACTTCAAGATATGTGGGTCTCATAAGTTTTTCGAAAGCGAACTAATGTTTTCTCCAATGATATTCCACATCCGGTTCGCTCTCTGGCGGCGGACTGATCCCATATTTTTCAGCAATAAATCCATTTTTTTCGTAGAACGCGCGCGCGTTTAAATTAATTTGTAACGTATATAGCCAGACGTGCTCAGGAGAAAGTTTTCGGGCATAATCAAGGAATGCCTTGCCAACTCCGCGATTCTGATAATTGGGATGAACATATAACTGATCAATAAATTCGTCCTTCATGGCCATAAAAGCGATGGGTCGCTGATTGCTTTCGATGACAAAGACGTTGTTTTCTTTCAAAATATGATTACGAAAATAATCCTGATCTTCGTAAAAGAAATGCCCTTTTGCGTTTTGAAATTCAGGAAGTGATTTCTCGCGCGAAACCCTCCAGAGAATGGTCAGCGCGTCGAAATCTTCCGGACGATAATCGCGAATGAAAAGGTTTTCAGACATGTTCAGAAATAAATTGAGCCAAATGGTTGGCACCGCCCATTTGGCTCAAAACTATGAACGTTCTATTGTGATCTAATAATCGCGTCTGCGTTCGCGGTCCCCGTTCCCGCCGCCTGGCCTGCGTCCGCCTCCACCACCACCGCTACGAAAACCACCGCCTCCTCCGCCACCAGGGCGCTCTTCGCGAGGCCGTGCAAGGTTCACGGTGAGGGGACGTCCGCTGAAGTCCTTCCCATGGAACATGGTAATGGCGCTCTGGGCTTCATCCGAAGAGGACATCTCAACAAAGCCGAAGCCTTTTGAGCGTCCACTTGCGCGATCTCTGATCACCTGAGCTGATTTGACTGTGCCCGCCTGTGAAAATAGATTCTCCAGGTCAGCATCTACAGTGTTGTACGGCAAATTGCCTACATAAAGTTTCGCTTCCATAGCAATACTCTTCTCCTGAGTGTGGGCTGTGAGAGTGAAGCCTCTCTCATAGCGATACGGATTCAATATGCATGACTACCAGCGATCGCAGACACCCAGGTGCCAAGAAGCGAAAATTCCCTCTGATTGTCGGACCACCATTCATCCATGCAACCTACGATTTCGATTGTAGCACAATAGAGATGGACTTGCTAGCAACTCGGTAACCAGAAGCGAAGCCAATTCTCGTTCTCGCGTAGGGAGAACTGAATCCGTGGTTCGAGCTGATCCAAGCCTGAGGCCTTATCGCCGCCAAGTGCCTCGGCGACCCGCGCATTGGCCACGCGGCCAAAGATGCGTGTGCGGAAATTTTGTAGCCACGAAATGATCTGTCCGTAGCGCGGTGCATTCAGCGTGACAATGGGCCACACGCGTCGGGCAGGACCTCGTAGTAAAAGCCAGCGAAAGTTCTGCAAGGTCTCAAGATCGAGGCTCGCCACTGATTCAAGGTCATCAACCAATAACAAGACACATTGATGTGTATTTTTGTTGGAATGCGCCCAGGAGGCAAGCGATCCTACAAACTCCTGCGTGCTGCTATGACCCACTGGAAAAACACCCACACGGTGCGAAGTCGCCTCAACGCCCTCCCATTCGTCAGGATAGTTTGTGATCACTCCGAACTGTAGGTCGTTTGATGGATGAGTCTGTTGCACAGACTTTGCGATGGTTTGCAGGAAAGCAGTCTTGCCTATGCCTGCATCTCCAGCCATAAGGATGGGGCCCGGATGTGAGTCATACAGATTCAACAACACCGGTAAACCATCAGTTGCCACGCCAAGAAATAAAGCTTCCGTAGGAAGGGATCCGATCTCAGCCAGGACATCTCTCAGAGCTGGTGCGGCCGGCATCGGTTGGGAGGGAGGCGTTGACGTATCTGTCTTCAGTTCCGTCAGCGCTTGCAGTGTCATAGAGAATTGACGATTTGTGTGCATACGTCCTCCTTTAAGAAATAGAACGTATGTTCTATTTTACTCCCACCTTCTCATCCGCCGTCAAGAGGTATTAGCTTAAATTTTTATGGCAAAATATTTTTATCCACCATCCAGGCATGTAGTTCGAAGATCAAACGCCCGGCCTTCACCATCGGATCGGTGCTGATCAGTTCCTGCGCTTCGACCAATGAAGCTGCTTTCAACGCGCCAACACCGCGGATCTCTCCGCTGGTTGCAAATGAATCGAGCAGAGGCCCATTGATGACCAGCTTACCCAAATTCGCGAGGTTTCTCAAATTAATAAGATGGGCTTCCTGTAACGCGTCAATTTCGGGTGTTTCCTCCGGACTCCACGTTGGACCTTTTTTAAGCAGAAAGATGTAATAGATGGTCATATTCGGAAAATGTTCGCTTACATCTTTCCAGGCCTGTGAATCATCGTAAGTCATGCAACCTCCAATGGGTGAGGCCCTAACGGTTTTGGAAACCGCCAGGGCCCTATACGATTAATGCCACGCGCCGAGAATCGCACCGAACAGTAAAAAGTTGAGAAGGTGATTGCCAGCTTCAATTGCCCAAACTTTGAAGCCATGACCAGCAAATAATTTATTTACGAGATTTGTGGGTGCCACGAAACCAAGCCAAAGCATAAAACCAGCCATTGCTCCCGAAGCTACAGTTGTGCTTCCCAGCAGATTGATCAGCAACGCAACAGACGCGGCCTGGACAAACGCGGCAATGAGGGTGAACACATAGATCATCGGATTGGGGTTGCTCATCTCACCGGATCTGCCAATGCCTTCCCGCCAGGCCGGGTAGAATAATTTGGGGTGATACCAGATGAACCCACTGATCATTGCGACGACGACGCAGACAACAACAGCCAACCAGTTAATAGAACCCAGATCCATACGAGCCTCCTTTGGCGATGTGGATTGGATCAACCCGTCCTTTATGCTTCTTAACCCGAATATTTGTTCTAAGATACGCCTCGCGCGCGTCTTTTTGATGGGATGCTGAGCACTGGTAAAATCCAGCTATGCCCAATGATCGTTTGATTCAATTGGTCGGAGTAGTACTGACCGTAGCTGGTTTGATTGCCCTGACCGCCTCGACCCATGTGTTTGGAACTCCCATCTCACCTGCCGAGAAACGGAGAGCCAGTGATGAATGGAATCGCCGCAGGGATGCGTATCGTTTGCCGGTCAATCTTGATACGATTGTCTCTGCCATCTTCTTTTTAGGCGGGATCAGCATTCTTACCTGGTACAAATTTGACCTTTGCACATTTCTTGTTTATTGGTTTCCACCCCTTCCGGATGCCATCAAGTTATTGTTATCCTGCAGATAAGCACTATATAGCGATCCATTATGCAACCAGATCAGTTCAATCACGTAGATTATGGAAGGGTTAGTCACCTATCCACCTGACTACACTGTCCACTTGGACAGTGAAAACTCCCCCATTGACAAGGGGACTTTTCTTTGAAAGTCGTATCATTACAGAAGAAAAATCACGGAGGTATCACCATGAAACAAAAAACACTTATTGCGCTTATGCTGTTCAGTCTGTTTGTAAGCGCGTGTTCCGGAGCAAGTGGGAAAGCTGCGACGGCCACGCCGGAAGCCATTCCCACGGTGCTGGCCGACAGCACCATCATCGCCGAAGGCCGCCTCGAACCCGCTCGAGATGCCGAGATCGCCTTCAATGCCTCCGGCGTCGTCAGTGACGTCCTCGTCCAGGAAGGCGAGACCGTCAAAAAGGGACAACCCCTCATCCGCCTCGGCGATGCCTCTGATACCCAGTATGCCGCTGCCCAGCTCGAACTCGTCAGCGCCCAGAAAGCCCTCAACGACCTGCTCAACGTCTCCGGCGCCGATCTGGCACAAGCCGTCATCGATCTGAAACAAGCCAAGGAAGACTTCGACAAAGCCGATGACTATTTGCATTATCTCGAAAACTCCAAGAAAGTCCCGCGCACCGAAGTCCGCTCCTATCTCGTCCAAACCTGGAAGGGCTATGAGTATCGCACCAAGACAAAATTCTTCAAAGGTCCCGCACCTGAAGATTGGATCATCGAAGCCCAGAACGATCTGGCGTTGAAGAAAGCCAAACTGGATGAAGCCCAGCACACCTATGATCGCATGAAAGGCGGCAGCGATGAAGATCAACTCAAGGTGTTGCAAGCCCGTCTGGATGCGGCCAAAGCCGGTGTGGCTGCCTTCGAAGTCCTTGCGCCGTTCGATGGCGTGGTGGCAGACATGAATGCCAAGCAAGGCGGTTCGATCAATGCCGGGCAGAGTGCTGTGACCATTGCCGATTTCTCCTCCTGGCTGGTCAAGACCACCGACCTGACCGAGATCGATGTCGTCAACCTGCAGGAAGGGCAGCCGGTGACCGTCACCTTGGATGCGCTGCCGGATGTGGAGCTCAAAGGCGAGATCCTGTCGATCGGACAGAATTATTCCGAAAACCAGGGCGATGTCGTCTATGAAGTCACGCTGCTCCTGACCGACACTCATCCGGCCATGCGGTGGGGCATGACCGCCGCTGTCAAGTTTGGAAATGAGGATTAACTTTAGTTTCTTTCTTCCATCCACTGTTGCTGCCAATTCACGCAAAATGCAGCAACAGTGGATCGAAAGAGTGAGCATGGAGGACTATGATGTCATTTCTGACCCATGATACAAAGACCAAACCGAACAACGGTAACAATAATTCGCCAATGATTGACTTGCGGGGTGTGGATAAATATTATCAAAGCGCTGCCGGCGATTATCATGCACTCAAAAGCATCGATCTGTGCATCTGCGCAGGCGAATTTGTCAGTATCATTGGCAAATCGGGGAGCGGCAAATCCACGCTGTTGAACATGATCACGGGCATCGACCGGCCCACAACCGGTGAAGTATATGTGAATGGCACCGCTATCCACGAGATGAATGAGAATCAGTTGGCAGGCTGGCGAGGTGACAATTTGGGCATCATCTTCCAGTTTTTCCAGTTGCTGCCTGCTCTCAACCTTAAGCAGAACGTGATTCTGCCCATGGATCTGGCTGGCAAATACAGGGCGCACGAACGGCGTGAGCGCGCAGAGCATTTGTTGGAAATTGTCGGCCTTGCCGATCAAATGCAGAAGTTGCCAAGTATGGTATCCGGTGGACAACAGCAACGCGCAGCCATGGCACGTGCTCTGGCAAACGATCCACCCGTCCTGATTGCGGATGAGCCCACAGGCAACCTCGATTCAAAGACTGCCGCAACCGTTTTTACATTATTCAATCAACTTGTTGCGGAAGGTAAGACAGTGATCATCGTCACACACGATAGCAGTCTTGCAAGGCATGCTCATCGAACCGCACTGATCGCGGATGGTGAGATTGTCAATGAATATGTGGCAAAAGCTTTGCCGGCTCTCACTCCACAACAACTTCTTGCCGCCACCCATAATTTAAAGCCTCGTTATTACGAACCGGGCGCGATGATTTTAGTGGAGGGCAAAAACAGCGATGCATTCTATATTATTTCCAAAGGGACTGTGGATGTGATCCTGCCGCGCGCCAATCAATCGGATGTGATCGCCGTTCAACTCGGACCGGGAAAATATTTCGGCGAAATGGAATTCTTCCACGAGCGACGCAGCCGGGCCTCCATTCGTGCGTGTGAAACTTGTCCGGTCGAGGTGCTCGCTTTGGATTATGAAGCTTTGAGCTCAATTTTGAACGAGTCTGAGCCAACCCGCGAAGCGCTGCATCACGCCGCCGACCAGCACGAAGAGGAAAACGTCGCAGGAAGGAAAGTGCAAGAGTAAGCATTTCCTACTCTTCAGGAGTCAATTATGGGAGTTATCTGGTACAAGATCTGGTTTGACATCTGGCATAACAAAACGCGCACATTCCTGACCGTGTTGAGCATTGCCGCGGGCGTATTTGCGGTTGGCGCAATATTTGGCATGAGCGATATGCTGCTCTTCAACATGGACAGGTCACATCACGAAGTCCTTGCCACACATATCAACGCTTCTTTGACTGAATACGTTGATCGCGACATCCTTATGAGTCTGAGAGATGTTCCAGGGGTTGAAAATGTGGAACCCTACAACTCAGCGGTTGTTCAGTACAAACTTCGCCCGCAGGATGAATGGCGTCAGGGCGTGATCCAGATGCGGGATAACTACGAGCAGCAAAAATATGAACTACTCCAACTGCGCGGTGGACACTGGCCGAGTAGTAAGAATGAAATTGCCGTTGAACGGATGGGTGCACAGTTCCTGAAGATTGGCATTGGCGATTCGGTCATCTTCAAGATCGATGAAAAGGAACGCGTCCTGCCGATTACGGGTTTTATCCGTCACCCTTTCGTGCCGCCGCCTCAATTCCAGGACCTGGCCTTCTTCTTCATGAACGGAGAAGGCATGGAACGTTTAGGAGTTCCGCCGGGCAAATTCGGTCAGTTCTACGTTCGTGTGACTCCTTACAGCGAAGGATATGCAAAAGAGGTCGCGACAGCAATCAAGAACAAGCTGGCAAAACAGAATATTAATGTTTCCGGGTTTCAATATGAAAATCCGGATAAACATTGGGGCCGAACCTTCATGGATGCAATGACGCAGGTACAGCAATTACTGGCTCTCATCTGCGTTATCATTGGCGCGATCCTGGTCTTCAACACAATCTCTAATCTCATCACGCAACAGACCAATCAGATTGGAATCATTAAAGCCATCGGCGGCAGGACACCCAGCATTGTTGGGATGTACCTGGTCAGCGCCCTGGTATACGGGACCCTGGCGTTCATTATCGCACTTCCTCTGGGAGCAATCGTTGCTCACGTCGTCACGAAAGTGTTTCTCAACCTTTTTAATATCGATTACGACACGTTTCACATCTCACGGAATGCCGTGATCCTTCAGGCACTATGCTCCCTCCTGGCACCTCTGCTGGCAGGGCTGCCACCCATTTTGAAAGGAGCAGGGATTACCGTCCGGCAGGCGATTGCAAGCTATGGGCTGGGAGGGGAGTATCACTCAGGCAGGCTGGATCGGTTGGTGGAATCAATCGGTGCACGATTATTGCCCTCGCACTATGCCACCGCTCTTGGGAACATGTTCCGGCACAAGGGACGCCTGATCCTGACCCAGCTGGTGTTGATCACCGCAGGGGCTTCCTTCCTGATGGTGATGAGCCTTAATACTTCAATTGCCTTAACCCTGGATAATTTCTTTGCACGCCAGCGCTACGATATCAGCATCGGATTCAATCGCGACCAGAGAGCCGATCGTGTCATTCCCCTGGCTGAATCAGTGAAAGGTGTGGACAAGGCTGAGATCCGTGTGATCCAGCAGGCCGGCATGTTCGTGGAGGGCCAATTGCTCAAAGAGGCCGGTCTTAGCACAACCCTGTGGGGAATCCCGTCTGGCAGCGATTTTTTCAAACCCCTGATCGTGGCAGGACGTTGGCTGGCGCCTGAGGACAGCCGCGCAGTTGTGATCCCGCGTGAGACCGCTGAGAAGAACAGTATCCATGCAGGCGATATGGTTAACCTTGATCTTGGTGTCTGGGGTACGGATCAATGGCAGGTCGTCGGGCTCTATGAGCCGGTCTTTGTCGGAGGCTTTGCATCCGATTCGATCTACGCTCCACAGGAAACCTTATTCAGGCTCGCCAAAAAATACAATCAGGCAAGTCGGGTGTTAATTCGCACCACATCCCATGATGGCATCTTTACCAAAGAGGTCACCAAACATCTTAAGGAAACCTTCGAACGGCACAATCTTAACGTCTCTGCCAGCCAGACCCAGGCTGATCTACGGACGACGAATGAATGGCAATTCAGTCTTGTCACTTCGATGCTGCTTGCCTTGTCCGTCATTATTGCGCTTGTCGGCGCGATCGCTTTGATGGGCGCCCTCTCGATTGGCGTGATTGAACGGACAAAGGAAATTGGGGTACTGCGTGCCATTGGCGCACGGTCGCACACCATCCTGGGAATTTTCGTCATGGAAGGCATTTTGCAAGGCTTGTTAAGCTGGATTGTGGCCGTGCCGCTCTCCATCCTGGTTAGCCCAACGGCAGCCAATGCGATGGGACATGCGATGTTTGGGGCAACCCTGGACTATCAATATAACTGGCTGGCTGTTGGCATTTGGCTGAGTATTGTCGTGGTCATTTCTGTCACTGCTTCAATTTTTCCTGCACGAGGAGCCACTCGGATCAGCGTTCGGGATAGCCTGGCTTACGCGTGATGCCCCTGTCCACTTGGACAGTGAAAACTCCCCTAGTGATAGGGGAGTTTCTTGTTTGGGGAAGTTATATTCAACCTTGCGAAGGTTTACCAAAAAGGAGACTACCATGAAAACAATTTCTCAACCCGCTGTCATCACCCCAAGCATTCTTATTTTGGCTTTGCTGGCTGCCGCAGTTGTGTTCATTGGCGCAAGCGGTAAAAGAGTACCCTTGCTCTCTAACACTCGCGTGGACATCGTTCTGCTGGTCATCCTTGGGATGTCCATCTGCACGCAAGCTGGGATTGGACGCATCGCCGCGACCGGTCAGTGGTCGCATCCACTTTCAATTGTCGGATACATTCTCGGTGGCTTGATCCTGCTCATCACCCTGGCGGTCTTTGCTGGCTGGAAACTCCCCTACATCCAGACCGATCAGCAGGCTCTCATCGCCATTGCCAGCCTGGCCGGGCTTAAAGTGGTGAACGCGGTCACCCATTATCTCTTGTCACGAGCCTCATAAAAACTTTATTCATCCACTTTGCGAAGGTTTGAAAGCTTCGCAAGGTGGAGCCAAATCAAAAGAGAAGAAACGATGATCAAACTTAATCTTTCTCAAAAGGCCCGCACTCAAATGGTTCTACGCGCGCTGTTGGCTCCCATTCTAATGATTGGCTTGCTCTTCTTTGTCGCAGGTCGCTGGGATTACTGGCAGGCGTGGATATATACCATCACAAACATTATCATCCTGATTTTGATGGCCACACTTCTCACGAAAAGTTCCGAGTTGGTCGAAGAACGCCTCAATCCAAAAGAGGGTGTGAAGAACTGGGACAAGTTCTACTTCGCCGTGACGACACCGCTTTATATGGTCGCATTATTGTTGGGTGGACTCGATGCCCGCTTCGGTTGGACAACGAACATGCCTTTACTTGTTTATTGGGCGAGTGTAATTGTCTATCTCATTGGGCAGGGAATTTTTCTTTGGGCACGCTACACCAACAATTACTTTTCGAGCGTCGTGCGCATTCAAACAGACCGCGGTCACACAGTTTGTAAAGAAGGACCCTATCGCTATGTGCGTCATCCCGGCTATGTGGGCGGATTCTTATTCACAATCACCATTGGCTTAATGCTTGGGTCATGGTGGGCCTCCATTCCACAAGTTATCGCGGCGTTCATGCTCGTCTGGCGCACTGCACGGGAGGACAAAACATTACAGGCTGAATTGCCCGGTTATACAGAGTTCACAAAACAGACAAAATATCGACTTTTGCCGGGAGTCTGGTAAAAGCATAAAGTAGATGTTTGGGAGGTAACAATGACAATGGTAATTTCGCAACTGGGATTGAAACCAGATACCTTGCACGGAGAAACAGTGATCGTGACCGGCGCGGGTGGCGGGATCGGTTATGAAACCGCGCGGGCTTTACTTTGGCTGGGCGCCAATGTCGTCATTGCCGAGATCAATCATCAAAACGGACGAAGGGCCGAATACGCGTTGGAACAGGAATTTGGCAAAGACCGCGTACTCTTCATCCAGACGGATGTCGGTGAGGAACCGAGCGTGAAAAATTTGTATAACCTTTCCAGCATGGCGTTTGGAAAAGTAGATGCGGTTATTAACAACGCGACGGTTGCAGTGCTGGGTCAGGTCAAGGATCTGGCCATTGAAGAATGGGACAAAAGTTATCACGTCAACTTGCGCGGACCGGTGCTGATGGCAAAGATCTTTTTGCCAGATATGATCCAGCGTGATCATGGTGCGTTCGCCTGTGTCTCATCGACGGGAACAGCTTTTCTCGGCGGCTATGAAACCTTCAAAGCCGCGCAAGTGCATCTGGCAAATACATTGGACGCAGAACTTGAGAGCACAAATGTCATTGCGTATACGATTGGACCAGGGCTTGTCCCAACCGAAACCGCCTCGAAAGCGGTTGCGCAACTCGCTCCACAAATGGGGATGAGTGTGGAGGCTTTCTTTGAAATGAACAAGGGTGCGGTTCTCTCGGTGGAAGAGGCGGGCGCAGGATTTGCGGCATCCATTGTCTTTGCCGAAAAATTCCGTGGGCAGGAGATCTCATCCATTCAGGCGCTCAAGGCCGCAAATATTAATTTCGGGGCGCGACAAACGGAAAATAATTCGGATGGGATCAGCCTCGAAAACCGGAAACAAGCTCAGGCGTTGTGCGAAGCGGTGTTTATCACATTGAAAGCGCAATCGACCGGCTGGAAGAGTCGCTCCTTGTTCGAACGTCAATGGGTCATCCGTGATTTCAAAAAGACAGCCGGCATGCCAGTGGAAGAATGGTTGTCCACCCTTGAACGGCTCGAGGAAAACCTGCGCGGCGAGGGAGCCATTATCCATCCTCCCCTAGAAAAACTTGCAGCCTATTATGAGCATCTCGCGGACCTGGCGAAGGGTTATGAAAGGGACGCTGCAAAGCTGGAGGAAAATCTGCATTATGTGTACGGCTGGCGGGATGAGGTAAAAGAACTTGAAGAGATTCTTTAGTACATATCCATGTGACCATTTCAAAACTCCCGGTCGAGGGAGTTTTTGATTTTCTAGACCTCGAATACCGAATCACTACTAGGGCGAAATTGCACATGTCAGTTATGATCGTCTTATTAGAAAAGGAGATCATAATGCGCTTCGGAATTAGTATCCCGGCTTTTGCAGATTTTAGCGATCCGCGCGCCCTGGCTGAACTTGCTCATGAGGCTGAGGTAGCCGGATGGGACGGTTTCTTTCTCTGGGACGCTGTATTTTTCGACCCAACCTTTCATCCGATGGCTGATCCGTGGGTGTCACTGGCAGCAGTCGGGTTGAGCACTCAACGGATGCAGATTGGAACCATGATCACGCCGATAGCTCGCCGCCGTCCGTGGAAGCTGGCGCGTGAAACTGTTTCGGTGGATCGACTCTCGAGCGGGCGGCTCATTCTTGGGGTTGGGCTGGGTGACCCGGTCCAGTGGGATTTTGGTTTCTTTGACGAGGCGACAGATCCCAAGACACGCGCGCGTCGGCTTGACGAAGGACTGGATATATTGACAGGCTTATGGAGTGGTCAGCCGTTCAGTTATCAGGGTGAACAGTACAAAGTGGTGAAAGAAGTGACTTTCCAACCGACACCTGTACAATCTCCACGTATTCCGATCTGGGTTGGTGGATGGTGGCCCAACAAGCCGCCTATGCGTCGTGCCGCGCGCTGGGATGGAGTTTGCCCGCTCAAAAGGGGTGGCGGCACACTCACACCAGACGAGTGGCGTGAGTTGTTATCCTACATTCGAGAACACCGGACCAGCACCACACCATTTGATGCCGTGCATTCGGGTGCTACCCCCGGCGATAATAAGCCTGAAGCCGCGGACCTCGTCCAGCTATATGCAAATGCGGGTGTGACCTGGTGGATTGAGCCAATAGATCCATGGCGCTTTGGCTGGAGCTTTGAAGTCGCGTGGGCACCGGAAGCTACTGTTCTTATGCGTGAGCGCATTCGGCAAGGTCCGCCAAGGCTTTGATCACACTATCCACTCGGACAGTACAAGACTCTCCCATCGGCGGGGGAGTCTTTTGGTGTCTTTTGTTAGATTAATGATCAGGAGAAAACAATGAAGAACCAATTTAACCTTGACCGGCTCGTTCCCCTGATCGCAATTCTGGCCGCCATCACCGCCAGCATCGGTCTATTCTCGACGAGCGGCGAGGGCCCGTTCCAATTTACAACTCTGCATCACGAAACCGTGGAAATATACGGGAAAGGTTTGTATCAATTCGATACTCCACTCATTGCTATTGGCTACCGGATCAGCGACGCCTTTACTCTCATCGTTGGAATTCCTCTGCTCCTGATCTCACTTTGGATGGTTCGGCGTGGCTCGATGCGCGGCAAAATTCTACTGACTGGAGCACTTCTATTTTTCCTATACAACTTTGGCTCACTGGCTATCGGCGCGGCCTATAACAGTCTCTTCCTCCTCTACATTCTTCTCACAATGGCTGCCTTCCTGGGATCAATGGGCCTGCTCCTATCTTTTGATATACCGGCGTTTCCAAATCTATTCTCAAAACGCGTGCCGCGGCGCGGGATTTCCATGTTCTTTATCATTTCCGGGGTGGCACTGTTTTGCATCTGGCTGTTCCTGAGCATCCTGCCTGCCTTGCTGGCTGGCAAAGTACCCGCGGAATTGGCAAGCTATACAACGGTGATCACCTTTTCCATCGACATGGGATTTATTGCTCCAATACTTGTCAGCACAGGAATCCTTCTTCGACGCCGCGAGCCTTTGGGGTATGTTCTTGCCTCGGTGCTGCTCATTTTTATCGATGCCCTGGGATGCTCCCTGCTTGTCATGGGCATTGCACAGCAAATAGCAGGTTTGATGAACATCGGTCAGTTCATTGGGTTTGTCGTGTCGTTTGCTGTCCTGACATTTTTCGCGCTCGGATTCACAATCGCTCTTTTCCGCGATATTGCAGATACTTCAACCATGCAAACTGCAAATTCCCAGCTTTCCCAATTACGAAAAGAGACCAAATGAAAGCTATTCAGTCGACCCATCCTCAGAAACGCGTGATGTGACCGAATGAATAAATAGAATTAATTCTAGAATGGAAACCATATCTATGAAAACAACACTCATCATTATTGGCATCCTGGCTGTCCTTCTCTTCTTCGGCTGGCTGGGCTTACAAATCAAACCAAAACCCTTTTCAGCTTATCCAGAAAAAACGCCTGAGTTGAAAACAATTCCCTTGCCTGCAGGGTTACCTGCACCTGTGGAACGATTCTACAAAACAGTGTATGGAGATGAGATCCCGTTCATCGAAACGGTTGTGATCAAGGGACGAGCAAACATCAGCCCATTCAGAGTGAAACTTCCGGCGCGGTTCCTGTTTGTTCACAATGCCGGAAAGGATTACCGTCATTACTTCGAGGCGACCTGGTTTGGGATACCAGTCATGAAAGTCAACGAGCGCTATCTCGACGGCAAAACTCTGTTCGAACCTCCAGTTGGAGATCCAATTAATAACGATGCAAGTACCAATCAAGCTGCGAACCTGGCAGTGTGGGCGGAAGCAGCCTGGTTCCCATCCATTTGGATCACAGATCCACGTGTGCACTGGGAGGCTGTGGACGTGAAGACAGCTTTACTGTTCGTACCATTTGAAGATCAGGAAGAAAACTTTGTCATGCGCTTCAATCCTGACACAGGTCTGCTTGACTCAATGGAAGCTATGCGCTTCCGAGACTCAGGTCCCCAGGCGAAGAAGATATTGTGGATCACTAAGAATATAGAAGGGAAAAAGATAGAAGGAACTCAACTCGATACAGTTGGTTCTGCTACCTGGCTGGATCAAGGCAAGCCCTGGGCAACTTTCACTCTGGAAGAGGTGAACTTCAACGTGGATGTCAGCGAATATATTCGGCAAAAAGGTCCATAACTCACCTGTCCACTTGGTCAGTAAAAGACTCTCCCATCGACGGGGGAGTTTTTTATACATTTTCTGTATCATAAATGTGCCAGGAATTTCGGATGGATCCTAATGATCAGCCGCTTTCTCAAAACTAAATTCCACGTCCCAGCATTGCGAACAGGCTCCGTATCGCGACCACGTCTGCTTGAACACTTGCAATTGGGGCTGAATGAAGGCTGCAAACTGACGCTCGTCTCTGCGCCCGCAGGGTATGGAAAAACAACTTTGGTAGCAGAATGGATTGATACGATCCTAAACGATCGTAAAGCTACCACCCGGATTGCGTGGCTCTCTTTGGATGAGGAAGATAATGATACTGCACGTTTCCTGGGCTATTTGGTATCTGCTCTCAGGACGATAGATGAAACGCCTGGGCAAAGCACACCAGGTCTCTTGGGAATGCCTCAGCTTCCGCCTCTCTCTATAATATTTGATGAAATCATTAATGATCTGGTGGGGCTGGACTACAAGACTATTCTCTTTCTGGATGATTACCACGTTATTACCAATCCGAAATTGCAGGAAGCACTGGAATATTTTATCGAGCATCAGCCTCCTTCCTTTCATCTGGCGCTTACCACTCGTGAGGATCCTCCCTTTTCACTGGCACGCATGCGCGCGAAAGGACAATTGACCGAAATCCGCGCCCATGACTTGCGCTTTAGGCTGGAGGAAGCCCATCAATTCTTCAACCAATTTCTGATTCGATCTTTGACATATTTCCCTGCCCAGAGGTTTTTCAAATCTACCCATGAACCTACCCCCAGATAGGCGACAGATCACCTTCGCAACTATACACTGTGATTGTCACGAAAATATTCAAAAGGAGAGTCAAATGACCAAAATTCTGCTTAGCACCTTTGCCACAATTCTGCTGGCAACCCTATTTGCCTGTGCACCGCGCGTCGCGATCAATGCAAATTCGGAAGAAGTTTCCAAGGCCGCCTCTGAAATCGCAGACTTTGAACCACCTGCAGGGTACACATCTGAATTCACCGCCCAGCTGGCAGGATATAGCGTCGTTGCTTACAACCCTGGTGACGATCACAGCCACCTATACCTAATCCAGTCTGAAAAAGAAACAGATCGCGAAAAGCTTGCCCAAATGCTGGGAGATTTAGTTCCTGGCTCAAGCGACCCGAACACCCGCCTGACCGTGATCGAAAACCGCGCCGCGACCATTCGTGGGCAAGCCACCACGCTTGTCATCAGTGACGGAGTCAACTCTGAGGGTGCAACCTATCGCCAGATAACGGCAGCCTTTCAAGGGAAGGTTGGACCGGCCTTGCTCGTGCTCTCAGAGCCCACTGAACGCTGGGATCAGTCCGTGATCGATACGTTCATCACATCTATCGAATAGATGGAAGTCACTCACCGATCGGACGAAGGCAATTAACAGACTTAGTACCACCAATATTTCACGATCGGAAGTTAACTTATGAAAACCAACCAATCTCCCATGAACTATCAGATTCGCGTGAAGGGCCACTTGGATGCCCGCCACATGCGCTGGTTTGAGGGTCTTGATGTCTCACTCCACCCAAATGGAGAGACGATCCTCAGCGGGCCCATCCTGGATCAAGCTGCATTGCATGGCATTCTCAACCGTATCCGTGACCTGGGATTGCCGCTTCTGCTCGTCAAGCGCAGCGATATCACATGGGAAGAATAAGAACTGTTTCGAATAACAAGAAAAAAGGAGAAATAAGAAATGGATCCAGCAATGAGTCATTTTGGTAACTGGGTGGGAGTGGTCCTTTGGATTGTGGTGTTTGGACTCTTCCTGCTCTTCACCCCCTTCTACAAGAAAAGCCAGCGAAAACCGTCCAGCGTTTACATGGCGTTTCTGATCGCATTGGCGTTGGAAATGTTTGGTGTGCCTCTCAGCATGTACGCTATTACATGGGTGCTTGGTCGTTCACTGCCAGATGGTGTGCTGTGGGGCCACACCCTGATCGGTCAGATCGGGCTCCTGGGAATGAACATTGCCTACATCTTCTATCTGCTGGGCATCCTGCTTGTCATTCTGGGGTGGAAGGAAATCTACAGGCGTTATTGGAGCAAGGAAGAGGGCAAAGGTGAATTAGTAACGAATGGCATCTATGGTTACATCCGCCATCCTCAGTACACCGGCTTCATGTTGATCACCTTGGCGATGATCCTTGAATGGGCCACCCTGCCGTTGCTCATCATGTGGCCGCTCCTGACGATCATCTACTACCGACTGGCAAAGAAAGAAGAAAGCGATATGGAAGTCGAGTTTGGTAGCAAGTATATAGAATACCGTCGTAAGACAGGTATGTTCCTGCCTCGCCTGTGGACTGGACGCCCGGCTGAACAGATTGGCCATTCTTCCTAAGGAGATACAAATGAGTACACTTAATGCAACAACTTCACGTGACATGATCCAATCAGGGTCGAAAAACCTTGGAAAGACAGCTCATAAGCTTGGGATAGCTTTGGGACGCATACTAGCCATGCTGATCACCATCCTGCTTTGTGTGCCGGTGATCCTATTGCCATTCACAACTTCTGTGCCAGCCTGGATCTGGGTTCTACTTGGCATTGGAGACGTGGTGCTCATTCTCCTGCAATTCCGTTTTGCATTCGCCTCGCTGGGGGTTCTCGCGGGGATTATTCTTGTGAGCTTGATCGCCGTGGTAGCTTCGCAGTTCTTCGCAGCCACTCCACCAATTAGGGACGCGAATGGTCAGCCTATCCCCGGTACCATTGCTACTCTCGAAAAAGTGAATGTTAACGGGACTGAGCAGTGGATCACGATCCGCGGCTATGATACGAGCAAGCCTATTCTGCTCAATCTTGGCATGGGCGGTCCGGGCGGAGGCGGCTTCGCTACCCGTTCTCTGTACGAGCCGTTGGAAAAAGACTTCGTGATCGTGAGCTGGGATGAGCCAGGCACAGGCAAATCCTATCACGCCGTCCCGATTTCCACGCTCACCACTCAGCGCTTCGTCGAAGACGCGTACGCCCTCACGTTGTATCTGCGCGAACGCTTCCACCAGGACAAAATCTACGTGTATGGTGTCTCATGGTCAAGCATCATCGGTGTAAATCTGGTACAGCAACACCCTGAGCTGTTTCATGCCTACATCGGCAACGGACAAATGGTCAACACCACGGAGAACGACATCCTGGGCTATGAACTGGCGCTCGACTATCTGACGAAGAGGGGCGATACCAAAGCGGTGGAAACAATGCGCAAGAATGGACCACCGCCTTATACCGGCGAAAACGTCACAGGTAGATATGTCGCTTACCTGGATATCTTGAACGAGTATATGGGCATGCCTCGTTACACAATGATCGTCCCCATCGTCCCCTTTATGGCAACCGAGTATGGCTACGTAGACAAAATCAACCACACGCGCGGCATCATTGATTCATTCAATGCTGTCTATCCTCAATTGAAAGACCTTGACTTCATCACCCAGGCACCAAAGCTGGATGTGCCAGTATATCTCTTTGCCGGTCGCAACGATGTGAACGCGATGTACACGATCGTCGAGGAATATTACACCGTGCTCGAAGCCCCGCACAAGGAATTGATTTGGCTGGAGGGTGGGCACGGCTTGGGCGGCGAAAACATCCAACAGTTCGTGGATGTAATGCTGAACAAGGTGCTCGCAGAAACCTATTCGATAGCCGATTGAGCAGCTTGTCTCATCTTCCTGTTCACTTGAACACACTATCCAAGTGGACAGTGAAAACTCCCCTCTTGGCAGGGGAGTTTTTGTTTTATCTCTCGTAATATAAACTTGTACATCTTGTAATATTATCTTCACAAGGAGTAAATTAGATGGATACATTATGGTACGCTCATTTAGGCTGGATCGTCGCGGCTGGATTGCTGGGTTTTGCGATCTCGCTCATTTTCTCAGCATTGCTGCGCCTGCCACGCGATATTTTTCTAGTTCCATATATCGGGTTTACTCTCCTATTCTTATTTGCTTACGCAAGATGGAGCGGACTTTCCATTCAAGACCTGATTCTGCATAACTGGGTTTGGGGAGTGATTGGAGCAGTTATCCTCGGAATCGTGACAATTAGAAATGTTCTTTCACAGCCAGCTTCTCCGCGATCTAAAGGCTTCAACCTGGCCTTTGATCTTCTCTGGTCAGGCTTCCTCTATGGTCTGACCGATGGACTGCTGCTCTCTGTTTTTCCTGTTATGGCTACCTGGCAGGCATTCACCTTGTTGAGTTGGACTTCCACTGCACCTGGACGGATCCTGGTGGCGCTCCTTGCTGTTCTGGCCAGCATGTTTGTAACCTCTGCATATCATTTTGGCTATATTGAATTCCGGGGGAAAAGGTTAATAACAGCCAATGTAGGGAATACTGTCATGACACTCGGTGTTCTAGTAACAAGTAATCCGCTGGCAGCGATGATATGCCATCCAGCCATGCATATGGCTGCCGTTCTGCATGGACCGGCTCTGGTTATCCAATTGCCGCCGCACTATCAATCATAAATTCGAGCTTACACAAGCCAGAGAAGCAATTCTATACATTCAAAGTTGATCAAAAATGTAAGAAGCCCGGAGGAAAAGATGACTCAGAAAGCGCTTCAAGTTCGGAACTTGCAAAAATGCTTTGATGCATTTACAGCAGTTAGAAAGGTCGATTTCGAAGTTCAACAAGGGGAGATTTTCAGCCTTTTAGGTCCCAACGGAGCGGGAAAGTCTACAACAATTTCAATGCTCTCTTGTTTGCTTGAGCCTTCCGGTGGTGAGGCCTATGTGATGGGTCATTCGGTAACGAAGGAAGCTCAGGCTGTGAAGAGAGCCATCGGCGTTGTCCCACAGGATATCGCCCTGTACGGGGATTTATCTGCCCGTGAAAATCTCAGTTTCTGGGGCAAGATGTATGGGCTGCGTGGCAATGCTCTCGCCAAGCGTGTGGATGAAGTCTTGGAAATCATCAGGCTGACAGAACGACAGAAGGATCGTGTGGATAAATTCTCGGGAGGCATGAAACGTCGTGTGAACATCGGAGTCGCATTAATGCACAAGCCCGCAGTCATCATCATGGATGAACCAACCGTAGGCATTGATCCCCAGAGTCGGCGTCATATCCTGGACAATATCAAAGAACTAAATTCCCAGGGAATGACCGTGCTCTACACCACCCATTATATGGAAGAAGCCCAGGAGTTATCTGATCATATAGCGATTATGGATCAGGGCGAGATCATTGCCTGTGGCACACACACCGAATTGGTCAGGATGGTAGGAGAGCTAGATCGCATTGAGTTAACAATCAATGTTGACTCCGAAAACGTAATTGCAGACTGGCAGGCAACAGCAGGAGTTCACAGGGTTTCTGCTGAAGATGGGCATCTAACCATATTGGCGGAAGACAGCAATCTGATTCTCCCTCATCTCTTCGAATCGGCAACCCAAGCCAAGGTGCGGATCACCTCCGTGGATATCCAGGAACCAAATTTGGAAGCGGTATTCCTGCATTTGACCGGCAAAGCGTTGCGCGAATAATCAGAAGGAAGAACGAAATGAATATCATAGATGTCGCCGTTAAAGATTTGAGACGCGTGTTCCGCAGCGTGTTTGCTCTCATCATGATGTTCGGCGCTCCGCTCTTGATCGCCGGACTGCTTTACTTTGCGTTCGGAGGGTTAGCTAGTGGAAGTGGGTCATTTACTCTCGCTCGGACGCGCGTAATCATCGCAAATCTGGATCAAATAAGCCCTTCAGCAAGCTCTTTCAAAGCCGGAGACATGCTGATCAAATTTTTACAGAACGAAGATCTAACTGATATTTTGGAGCTTACGATGGCGCCGGATGAAGTCAGTGCCCGTTCGGCCGTTGATCGTCAACAGGCAGATGTGGCGTTGATCATTCCTGCCAATTTTACTCAGGCAGCCCTGACCCCTGATCAGAACGCGGCTGTTTTACTTTATCAGGATCCAACACTGACCATTGGACCGGGGATCGTGAAAGATTTGGTCAATCATTTCATGGACGGATTCTCTGGAGCCAAAATCGCTGCAGAAGTCACCCACGCGGCAGCGCAGGCAAGCGGATCAAGACCAGATCTAAGCCTGTCTGCATGGGCATCTCAGCAATATGCCACTTATCTGGAAAGTTCCAGTCATGCTGCAGCACTTCATAATACTTCGCCGTCTGGAAGTACCGAGCAGACCGCATCCGGTTTGGCAATGATAGGTCCAATCATGGCTGGCATGATGATCTTCTTTGTCTTCTTCATGGGTGCCAATGGCGCTGAGTCCATCATTCGTGAGCATGAAGAAGGGACCCTCTCCAGGTTGTTCACAACACCTGCCTCAGCCATCACGATCTTAGGTGGAAAGTTCGTAGGTGTGTTTGTCACGCTGGTGATCCAAACAACCGTCCTTCTTGCAGCTTCAGCGCTGATTTTTCATATCTCCTGGGGAGAACCCTTGTCGGTAGGGTTGGCTACCTTCGGCTTGATCGTAGCCGCGACAGGGTTTGGCGTGATGCTGATGTCCTTTATCAAAAGCACCCGACAGACGGGACCAATATTGGGAGGTGTGCTTACTCTCACAGGAATGGTGGGCGGACTGATCACGAACGGTATTCCCAATATCCCTGCGATCATGGATAAGATTGCGCTCACCATGCCACAGGGCTGGGCGATGCATACCTGGAAGTTGACTCTGGCTGGCAGTAACGCAGGCGCGATTATCCTTCCAGTAATGGTCTTGTTGATACTGGGAGCACTCTTTTTCACTGTTGGGTTGATGTTGTTCCGCAGGCGCTTTATCTAAAGGAGAGAACCATGCGTATTCTTGACCTTGCATTCAAAGATCTGAGTCAAATTCTACGAGATTGGAAGTCTGGACTCTTTCTACTCGTCATGCCGTTGCTGTTCACATTATTTTTTGGTTTTGTCATGGGATCGGCATCTGCTCCAAAACCCGATGTCGATCCTCGCTTACCTATTGGTGTAATCGATCAGGATGGCGGCAGTCTGGCAACAAACCTGAAAACGTTACTGGAAAATTCTGAAGTTGTCCGTCCGGTTGTTCTAGAGGAGAAAGACGCAAAGCAATTGAACCAGATGGTCGAGGATGGTGCTCTGGCTGCGGTTGTGATCATCCCAGACGGATATACAACTCAGCTCCTCGCGGATCAACCTGGCATGCTCGAAGTGATTGTTAATCAAAGTCAGCCAGCTGGACAGACTGCGTCCAGAGCCCTGGAAACTGTCACTGGAAGATTGTTAGGTGCAGTAGAAGCAGCGCATATTAGCAAGAGTGCCAACCAACAAAGCAATCTACAGGACAGCCTGGGGAAGGCAATCGCCGCTTGGGAAGAACCTGCACTGACTGTTTCGGTAGAAAAGGCAACTGGGAACACAACACAAAATGACCAGGCAGCGTCATCTAGTGGCTATGCCCAGGCATCTGCTGGAATGATGGTACAGTTCTCCATCTTTGGGTTGATTACCTCGGCAATGGTGTTGGTCTTGGAACGCAAATCTAGAACGCTACAACGCTTGTTGAGCAGTCCAATCCGACGGGTCGAAGTGATCGCCGGTCATGTTCTGGCAATGTTCTGTATTGTCTTTACCCAACAATTGATCCTGGTTTTTGTTGGACAGTTTGTGTTTGGGGTAGATTATGTGAGACAACCGCTCGCCATCTTACTCATGATTACAGTATTGTCTCTGTGGGCGGCCAGTCTGGGATTATTGATCAGCGCCATCTCGCGCAAGGAGGATCAAGTCATTACTCTCTCACTGATAGCCATGTTCACTTTTGCTGCGATGGGGGGGGCCTGGTTCCCACTAGAGGTGGCTGGAAAAACCTTTGCTACGATTGGACATGTGATGCCAACTGCCTGGGCGATGGATGGGTTCCAAAACATTCTGATGCGTGGCTTGGCGTTCCAATCTGTGCTCATGCCCGCGGGAATCTTGTTGGCATATACACTGGCTTTCTTCGGATTGGCTGTCTGGCGCTTTCGTTTTGAATAAAGAAGATAGACTAGAGGAGATAGTTTTTGTCTTAATCGACCTATCCACTCGGACAGTGAAAGACTCCCCCATCGGAAGGGGAGTCTTTTTTATGCCGGAATTATGATACAGCTTGTCAGAAACCCAACCCATACTCTTTCGTAACAATATATGATGAATACTATAACCTCGCAACAGACCCTGGCTCCAGCTATTACGAAAACGGCCAGTAAGCAGACGTATTACACGATCCGTTTTCTGGCTGATCGTGAGCGTGTGGCCGATGCCTATCGTGCCTACGCTTATTTCCGCTGGGTGGATGATACGCTCGACGCGGAATCAGTCTCAGCTTCCGAAAGAATCGGTTTCCTCGAACGGCAAAAATCCCTGTTGGAGAAATGTTATCGAGGCGAAGCCCCTCCGAATGCAACTCTCGCAGAAAACATGCTGATCGAGTTGGTGCGGAATGACCACGAGAAAAACAGCGGATTGCAATCCTACCTGCGCAATATGATGCAGGTAATGGAGTTTGATGCCAAACGCCGCGGCAGGTTGATCTCACAAAACGAATTAAATCAATACACACACTGGCTCGCCGGCGCCGTGACGGAGGCGATGCATTATTTCATTGGGCACAATTGTTTTTCGCCTCAGGATGAGACGCGTTATCTGGCTGTTTCTGCCGCCCATATCACGCACATGTTGAGGGATACGTTTGATGATATGCAGGTCGGCTATTACAACATCCCGCGCGAGGTGCTTGAGGCGAATCATATCGGGCCGCAGGAGGTACAGAGCGATGCGTATCGTGCCTGGGTGAAGAGCAGGGTGCACCTGGCACGTGAGTATTTCAAGACAGGCAAAGCTTATTTCGCGCGGATCCAGAACCCGCGTTGCCGCCTGGCAAGCCTTGCCTATATCGCACGCTTCGAATGGCTGTTGGACACGATGGAAAGGGAAGGCTATTTCTTGCGCCCTCAATACAATGAAAGAAAAAGCGTGGCAACTGGATTACAGATGAGTTGGCTAACGTTTTCGTCCATGATCAATTTGCGAGGAATGGGTGCCCTGCCTCAGTCTGATGTTTCACATCCGTTAAGGAAACTATGAAGTCTTTAGCTCAAGCCGCTGTCCTTGGCGCAGAGAGTATTAGGTAGAGGAATTGTGAAATCGAAATCTATCATTGTGATCGGTGCAGGGATCGGTGGGATCACCGCGGCAACTCATCTCGCTCAACATGGAATGAAGGTAACCGTTCTGGAGAAGAACTCGCACGCAGGCGGCCGCTGTGACCGCTTCAGCCGCGAGGGACATCACTTCGATGCGGGTCCAACTCTGCTGGTGATGCCTCTGGTATATGAAGCGGAGTTCGCCACACTGGGGACATCCATGCACGAGATATTGAACCTTCAGCGCGTCGACCCAACCTATCATCTGGTTTTCGATGATGGCAGCAAATTAGCGCTGACCTCTGATATGAAATCCATGCAGGAGCAATTGGAAGCTTTTGAGCCCGGTAGTTTTCCGGGTCTTCTGCGTTACATGGAGGAAGGTCATCGTCATTACCATTTGAGCATGGAGAAACTGGTCAATCGCGATTTTCGCAAAGCCACCGATTTCTTTAAGTTCAGCAACCTTCCATTGACCTATCAACTCAAGCCGCTTACCAATCATTATCGCAACGTGTCCGCTTACTTCGACAACCCGCGTTTGAAAGCAGCATTTACTTTCCAGGATGTGTATATGGGATTGAGTCCATTTGAGGCACCGGCGACATTTTCGATGATGCCTTACACCGAACTAGCCCATGGCGTCTGGTATCCCAAAGGCGGCATGTATTCCATCGTCGAGGCGCTCATGGAACTAGCCCAGCGCGCGGGCGTGGAGTTCGAATTCGATACGTCAGTGGAACGAATCGAAGTGAATGGGAGTCAAGCTCGAGGCGTCGTCCTAACCGATGGTCGCACGTTGAAATCGGATGCGGTCCTCGCCAATGCCGATTTGCCTTATGTCTATAAAAATCTATTGCCTGACGGCCCGAAAGAGCATGGCGACGCGGAACGGCTGGCTCGCAAACGATTCTCCTGCTCAGTCATCAGTTTCTTCTGGGGAGTGGATAAAACGTATGCACAGCTCAATCCACATACCCTCTTCCTGGCAGACGATTACCGCGAGAATTTTGACTCGATCATTCGGGATCTGGACCTGCCGGCCAACCCCTGTCTTTATTTCCACGCCCCGACGCGGCTCGATCCATCCATGGCTCCAGAAGGACAGGACACCTTGATCGCGATCGTCCCTGTTGGGCACATGAGCGAAAACGGAGAGCAAGCGAAGCAGTCCTGTGGACAGGATTGGGCAGAGATCCGTGACCGGGCGCGCGGGCAGGTTTTCCGCCGTTTAAAGACTCTGGGCATTACCGACCTGGAAGACCATTTGAAATTCGAAGTGAACTATACGCCGCCCTCCTGGCGCAAACGCTACAATCTGATGAAAGGCTCCACGCATGGACTATGCCATAACCTGACGCAATTGGGTTACTTCCGCCCGAGCAATAAGCATGCGCGTTATCACAATCTTTATTTCGTCGGCGCAAGCACACATCCAGGGACAGGCATGCCAACTGCAATGGTATCGGGACGCCTGGCGGCTCAACGGATCATGGATGATCTACAGATGAAATAAAAACCAGCGTTAGGTGAACAAAATGATCGACGCCAATATTTACATCCAAAGATTATTCGAAGCCAATCCATTGCGTGAGCCAATGCTTCGTTCAGTGGTTCAGTCTTTGCAACTGCCGCGTGGAAGCCAGGGTCTGGATACCGGGTGTGGGATTGGACTTCAGACGTTATTGTTTGCAGAAAGCCTCGGCGCAGAAGGACACATCACAGGAATTGACATCCTGCCGGAGTTGCTTGCCTATGGAGCGGCTATGGTCGCAAAACTAGGACTCTCAGAGTGCATCACATTTCGTGAGGCAGACGTGAGCAATCTTCCGTTTGGTGACGACACTTTCGATTGGGCGTGGAGTGCAGATTGTATTGGTTATCCTGCGGGAGAACTCACGCCGTTGCTGGAAGAACTGAGGCGCGTGGTCAAGCCCGGCGGAGATGTGATCCTACTGGGGTGGTCGTCACAACAGTTGCTGCCGGGCTTTCCTTTGCTTGAGGCGCGGTTGAACGCGACCTGCTCAGGATATATCCCTTTCCTCAAAGAGAAAAGCCCAGACTTGAATTTTATGCGCGCCAATCATTGGTTTCGACAAGCAGGATTGAATGAGATCAAAGCGCAGACGTTTGTCGGTGAGGTTCAGAGTCCGCTCAGCAGTGGCGAACGGACCGCGCTCATCTCCCTCTTCGACATGCTCTGGGGCTCACCCCAGCCTGAAACCCCTCCCGAGGATTGGAGGCAGTATCAACAGCTTTGTAAATCGGAATCACCAGATTTCATCCTAGATATTCCTGATTACTACGCCTTCTTTACCTATTCGATGTTCAGAGGCAAAGTTCCTGTATAAACAGGCCTTCAACCTATCCACTTGACCATACTGTCCGAGTGGATAGTGCAAAACTCCACCATCGGCAGGGAATTTTTTTCACTATTGAGTATAAGATCGAAATCGAAAGGAGAAAACCGATGATTACAAAATTCCTAGATCGCGTTCCGAGAGTTCTCAGTTTGCTGGGTCTTCTCGGCCTTATCGGCCTCGCGGGCATCTTCGAGCCTCAGTTATTACGGTTCAGTGCATTGAGCTTCCTGAGTTATCTGTGCTATTTCCGTTTTCTGCGCTGGTTTATAAAGCCGCAACCACTTATGACAACTACAGGCATACTCGTACCGTTATTGGGCAGCATGATCTGGGTCGTCGCTGAATTTCTATTTCCTGGAGGGCTCGAAAGTTCCCCACTGTTTGGTTTCATTGGCTTCGCTGGCTTTTTAGGGCTTTATGAGCCAGTGAGTGGACTACGGAAGATATAGAATTACAACGATGATCTGAAAGGAGAAAGAGTATGGAAACAAGCATTATGATTGCAATAATATTTATCCTGGCAGTAGCCGTGGGTGTAAGTATTACTCAAAGAAAAAAGAAATAGCGTTGCCCCAATTTCAATAAAAAAGGTCCCTGACACTTACCTATCCACTTGACCACACTATCCATTCGGATAGTGAAAGACTCTCCTCTTGGCAGGGGAGTCTTTTTTTCGCCTCTACTAAAATGATTTAAGAAGTTCAAATGATTTTGAAAGAGGAAAACATGGATGCTATCTTTGACCCTCAAACTCTGGCAGAAGACCTGTGTGAAGTACACGGTATTTACGCTAATTTTTTCTCGGGTCTTGATAAGAAGGATTGGGATAAACCTATCAGAGGCGGATCAAAGGAATGGAATTTGCAGGAGACGGTTGCCCACTTATGCGCGTTGACCGGAGCCGGGCTGGAGAGCATCCAATACACATTACGCGGCGAGGAGTATGTCTTTGACGGACTTACTGACCGCTATCATTTCGTTGCCTACAACCGCCATGGTATCGACGAGCATCTTTCAATGTCAATGAAGGAATTGTGTAAGGAGTTCCTGAGTATCCTCGACCAAACGGCTTATATCGCTCGTACTTTGCAGCCTGACCAATATGAACTCGCCTCAGAAATGCCGATCTATAACCGTCCCGTGAAAATTACTGAGGCAATGGGCATTATGATGTTCCATGCCGGGCTGCATCATTCTGCTCAGGTTGCAGAACCTGTCGGCGTTCCACCACTCTGGAGACAACTCTCTCCTAAAATCCGCCATCGCGTGATCGGGCGGGTTATGCGCGCCCTCAGCCTGCTCTACCGCCAAGACCTGGGCGGTGATCTGCGAGCCGTATTCGCCTTTGAAATGGATGGTCCGGGTGGCGGAAATTGGCATGTGGATGTCTCTCCTGAAGGGACTTCCTCAGCCGAAGGGATCGCCGATCATCCCAGCCTCGTCCTCCACTTTCGTAAAACGGATGTCTTCTGTCAGTTGATGACCGTCCGGCTCAATCTTCCCCTTGCTCTGCTGACCGGACAATTGAAACTGCGCGGAAATCTGAGACTGTTCCCACGCTTTGGCTCGTTGTTCAGTGTGGATGCAAGGTCATGAAACGCTCATGACGCAAAACATAGCAACTCCAAAGGAGAATTCGAAAATGAACATGATCATCAATATCAGCGCGTTCGCCATTCTTACCATTCTGTGGCTGGGGTTTGCGGCCGCGCTTATTTTCAATCAGGCGATGCTCGCTACCGCCTGGCAAATGCTGCGCGGCTTGCCATTCGTCATTCAGGCTGTGATATGGCTGCTCGTCCTGCCGGTGGCTGCCGGGTTGTGGATTTGGGAAACCTCCTGGCCGCTCTGGCTGCGACTGGTGCTGGTCATCGGTTTGGGATGGGTCACGGTCTATACCTTTTTCCCTCGCAAAGCCTAAGTATGAATACGAAAACATTGATAAAGCTGGAAGAACTTACGCTCGTCGTTCTATCCTTTTATCTTTTTCTGGCGTTGGATTACGCCTGGTGGTGGTTTCCACTACTCTTCTTTGTGCCGG
>Ga0065704_10070210_pt1 | contig 75640 bp, 113 predicted proteins | sample SwiRhicommuniRL2_FD_59091 | JGI IMG/M metagenome (GOLD analysis project Ga0065704, IMG submission 59091) | Switchgrass rhizosphere bacterial communities from Rose Lake, Michigan, USA - RL2 v2 (version 2) | ecosystem: Host-associated > Plants > Roots > Rhizosphere > Soil | place: East Lansing, MI | reverse complement strand
CTATCATCGCACTGTAGAGATGTTGAGCTTATAGTCGATAAGGACAGTCAAATTAAATACTACCCAATTCCACACGTAACGGACATTATGGGCGGTCAAAGTAATGCAAGGGGAGGCTACCAGTTAATAGCGTTGTGGAGAAATCCAGAAGGTGTAATAAACAAAGCAACAGGTATGCCTTATCCTGCCAACGCAATTGATGTGATATGTTGTAAGGCCAAGCCTTTTGGCTCAGGTGCATTAGGAACAAGGACTATATACTTTAATCCTAGAACACATAAGATGGAAGAGGAAATAGCAGGTGTAAGATATGGGGCAAATGAATACTATAACAAATTAACACCAACAGCTAACACACTTAAACCTAGCAGTAGATTTGACAGTGAAGATTTATTTTAAAAGTCGTTTTTCCAAAGACCGAAAAAACTTTAGAAAATGTGCAAATAAATTTGGAAGTTAAGAAATAACCACTTACCTTAGCGTTATGAAAATATACAACGAACTGGAAGACACTCTTATTAGCGAATATAAGTTGTCTACACTAATGACCTTAGATGAGTTTCCTAAGCGGAAAGGTAAGATTAGCAACAACCCAACTGTTCAAGATTTACTTAGGACTTATCTGGCAGACTTTGGAATATATTTTAATGGTAGAACTTATCTCAGAGATAGAGAAGGAGCGCAAACAGGTATTATGGTTAGGTATTGTTTTATAAATGTAGAGAGCATACCGCTAGAAAATTTGGCTATAATACCTCAACTATATGGTTGGGAAGATGTTGTAGTTAACTTATCAATCAAGGCGTATGATGAATACGCACACTCTTGCGATTATTATACAAAGACTGGACAAGCTAATTTAATCGAAAATATATACGGTAGTAGTAGAGTTGTTAAAGAGTTTGAATCATTATCAGAGTTAGTACAATACTACAGGAATAACAAATTATGAAAACAACAATTGAAAAATACAGAGGTATTGAAATCTGGTTTGATACCCACTACGAAACATTCTCTTGCGACATAGATCACGAGAGTTCAGTTAAAAAATCTTACGCTGCTGTAAAGAAATTTATAGACGAGTGGAAGAAAGATACTGCCAATTTCAAGTCTTTTAGGGTTGAGCCTAATCCTATTAGTGATGTGTTTAGTAGTGGTAAAAAAGGAACTGTTGTAGGTATAAGGAAAGATAACCGATTTGTACTTGAGACAGAAGATGGAGCTAAAGAACAGATTTCTGACTATTACTTAGACCGCTATATTCTACATACACCAGAGAATGCACAGTATTGGGAAGAGTTAGCTCAACATGAAAAAGAGGTAGAAGAACAACGTCTTGCAGCTAATGCTAAGCGTAAAGAGATTGAAGCTAAGTTTAAGATCACAACTTTAAAACAAGTTAAACCGAATTATTTATGAAACGGATTTTAATAGGTAGTTGTAGATTAAAAGAACTGTACCCTGAATTTAATCGCACCCCAAAAGATGTTGATTTTGCAGTAGATGTGGATAAAAAGTCTGATATACCTAGAGTAGAGTACCTCTATAACCCTATACTTTGTGATTGGGTAGGTGATGGTGAAGTAGACGGAGATACACTGTTAACACTTAAAGTTAGCCACCTGTTTTGGGATAATAATTGGGAGAAGCATTTGTGGGATTGCCACTTTATACTAGATAAAGGACATAAGATACATTACGATCTACTAGATAAACTGATAGAGTTTTGGACAGACTATCTTCCTAAGATCAGACGTAGCGATTTAGCTATGACTAAAGAGAGCTTCTTTACAAATGCAGTTAATGAAGATACAGATCAGCATGATTATTTACACACACTGCTAAATCCTGTACCAATGTTCACTAAACTGTTGAAAGATGGCAGTGAGGTGGAGCTTGACCCTAGTAAATGGGAGACATTATCCTTTGAAGAGAAGAAAGCTGTTGTGTTTGAAGAAACGGCAGTCATGGCATTTGAAAGATACCCTAACTTGTACTACAAGAAAGCGTTTATCCGTCAGTTAAAAGACAATATCATCAAGCACTTCCCTTTCTATATAGCCCTGTTTGCTATTATTAATTACAGACAATTATATAACCCAAGTATTAACTTTATAAAAACAATTCAAGAAAATGGACTTAAAAAAGATTAACGAAGCACTATTGGATTTATCAGAGTGGTCTTTGAAGAGAAAGTACAAACAAGTACAACAAAACGAATCTGACAACTTTTCATCAGAAAAAGATCAAGGGGATACAGGAGAGCGCACTAGCGTTTATGACATGTCGGACGGCTTATTTCTAAAGGTTGTAGAAACCTCCGATTCTTATGGCGATACCATTGGTATTACATCAGTGCAATTTGTAAAACCACGAACACAACAAGTAACAGTTTACGAAACAGTATATGAATAATCAAGAAATATTTAATCAGAGGTTCGAGGAACTTTATGAAGATGGTGTGTATGAGTTAGTTGAAGACTTACAAGAAAATCCTGAGTCAAATAAAATAGGGCTAACTTTAGTGTCTAACGATGACGTAATTAACTATGATTCTTACGGAAGTGAAGACAGCAAGTTGAAACGCATTTATAGGCATGAAGAACTAGACCTATTCGTCAGATTGTCTGGTACACGTTGCTCTTATAGTGGTACAGACTGGAATAATTTAGAATTTGTAAACCCTCAAACAAAACAAGTAACGTATTATGAATAAGCTAACAGCACAGCAGATTTTAGAAATCGCAGAAAAGAATTGGAGTAATGACAACTTTGGTGAAGCTCAATGGTCAGAGTTGGAAGATGACTCAGTTGTAACTATCGACCAAGAAAAAGTAGAACAGGTTCAGAAAGCTAAGGATGACTTCTGGAAAGAAATTGAACCCAAGCTACCAAACTCTAACAGGGTTAACGACCCTTTGTTTAAACAGTGGCAAAACATGCCTAGTAGGTATGAAGAATCAGATCGTCAGATACTAGAACAGCTTGGTTTAGGTAAGGTTGTAACGGTTGAGGACTACGGAGGCGAGGGCAAAGGGTCAGACTATTACTCCGTTAAGCACTTTGTAGACCATGATGTTTATATCCGTACAGACGGTTGGTATGCTTCTTACGAAGGTGGAACTTACGACAATGGATATGGCTATGAAGTTAGACCGACTGAAAAAACTGTGATAGTATATATTTAAATTGTTTTCTTTATATACCCTATCTAAATTTACTCATACATAGTGATTATATTTACACTATTATGGATGAAGTATTATGTGGGGTATATAAGGTTACCTCCCCTGTAGGGAAAGTTTATGTAGGTAGTTCTAAAAACATTGCTAGAAGATTTGAAGACTATAAAAAATTATCTTGTTCAAAACAAATAAAGCTATATAATTCTTTAAAAAAGTATGGGTCTAAAACTCATGAGTTTGATATATTAGAATTATGTGAAGATGTAAATTTATACACTAGAGAAAGGTACTGGCAAGAGTACTATAATGTATTAGATAGAAGTGAGGGACTAAACTGTAAGTATGTACAAACTGACGAGAGTAGAGTGGTGTATTCAGATGAAACTCGTGATAAAGTTATTAAATCTTTAAAAGCATACAACTCTGCGCTTATAGATTACAAATATCAATATGACACAGACGGTAATCTTGTGCGAGTTTGGAAGAATTGGAGTGAAATCAGGGAGTTTAGTAATTATACTGCGAGCTACATTAGGTATTGTATAAAAGGTAAATTTTTGACTGCATATGGGTTTTTATGGGCTAATGAGGTTACAACATACTCAACTGACGTACTAGAAATGGCAAAACTAACCAAGTCTGATAAACTAAAAGGACACACTTTTAATAGAGGTAGAAAATTGTCGCCAGAGCATATTGAAAGACTTAGAATTACAAGTACAGGGAAGAAACACAATAAGGAAAGTAAAGATAAGATTAGCAGTAGTAAATTTTTGCCTGTGGAGCAATACACCCTTGAAGGTAAGTATATTGCTACTTATAAAAGTGCTAAAGAGGCTGCCGAATCTTTAGGTATAGGGGCTCAAGGTATTAGTTCTTGTAGGACAGGTAGGTACTGTTCTTACAAAGGTTATATTTGGAAATACCAAAAAACAGAAATAAATGAAAAGTAAAATAACAAAAATCAAGTGGGCTAAGAATCTTTCAATGGACGATTGGGGTTTGGCTAGAAAGAAAATTGAAGGTATTGGCGACCCCGATATAGTTCGTATAGGTGCAAGTGACGTAAGTGTCATAACCGGGACTAACAGATGGAAGTGTCCTATGAGGTTATTTTACCACTTGACAGGTTACCACCACAGTTTCTTTATTACAGAGACTACATTAGCAGGCCACCTTCAAGAACCGATAACTATTAGCAGATGGGAAAGTTTCGACCCTAATAGTGAAGAGCAATCTTATATTAATGCGCTTAACAAAGTAAAGTTACGTAAGACAAGTAAAGCAGAGTATTTCCTGTTGAACTCAGCATATCCTCACAGCTTCTTATCGCTTGACTATACACCAAAAGGTAAACAGTTTTCTCCATTCACAGGTGAGCAGTATGCGCCTCTTACACCAATTGAGTTAAAGCACAGTAACGCACAGTACGTTATGAAGTGGCCTGATGGTATAGCAGCTCAGTATTACGACCAAATACTGTACCAATGTTTATTAACCAATACTCCATTAGCTGTGTTTTTAGTTCTTATAGACGGTGTTAAATTCAAAGCCAAAGAGATAGAAGCTAATCCAATAAGACAGCAGTTTATTATCGAACAGGTAAATCTTTTTGCTGAGAAAGTTAAGATCGGTAAGATGGCTTTACAAGGGATGAAAGAAGCTGAACTAGCTGGTGATATGGAAGAGTATGCAGCATTCCACGCTATATTTGAAAGTGTTACCCCTGAACCTGTTGGTATGGTTAGCTCTGATGGTACAGACGGTGATAATGTGGAGCTTCTTAAAGAGGTGTATGATGATAGTAACGGTCTTGAGAAACAAGGAGATGATACAGATGAGTACCACATGAACCAGTACCTTAAATGTAATTCACTGTTAAATAAGATAAAAGATTACAAGGATTTACTAAAAGCTAGAATACTGTTAGCTTGTGAAGATTTTGAAGGACTTAAAGCGGGAGATAGAAAGTGTATCAACAGAAGACCAACCAATCTGAAAAAAGGATATTTCTCAATTAAGTGATAATAAATTTGGCAGATTAAATATTAAACTATATCTTTAACAAAAAATAAAAGTAATCATGAAAAGAAAAGACTTATTAAAAGCAACACTCTCTGAGGAGAAAAACGTACAGTCAGTTATCGACTTAACTACCACTAAAGACGCTAAGTTTTTAAAACGTGCTAAACGGGACATTGAGGATAAGATTGAAGACGCTACTGAGCAACTAACTGTTCGTCTGTCTAACGAGACTCCACTTGACAAATCTGTTATAGAAGGGCTGTATAACAACATCAAAGAACTAAAGTCATCCCTAGAGCTTTACAAATCTTTTGAAGCAGAGTTCATCTCTGAGTAACCCTTGTCGGGAGGGAATTAAACACTCTCTCCCTTCTTATCTCTTTTAAATATGGAAATAAACTTTATTACGCCAACAAGAATATCCGTTCTCGATATAACCTCTATGGGAGACTCTGTAAAAAGAGGAAATGTAAATACAATAGGGCAGTTTGATAGCGGTCTTAAATATGCTATAGCTTTGTTGCTCAGACACGATGTAGAAATTAGCATTCATGTTGAAGGGGAACCTATTGTACATGAAACTTGGGAAGAACCAACTACAGAAAGCTACAGTTTTACAACCTTTGTAAGTCAGTGTGGCAATACAGGTAAAGAGAAAGAACTGATAAGAGTAAACTGTACACGTACTCCACATGGAGGGTTACCTATGAACCAATATGATATGCGTGAACCTAGCTCACCAGAAGATTGGACTATTGATACAGGCTTTGCTAAGAATCTAGGGTATAATTGGGAGTTGTGGATGGCTCTAAGAGAACTGTATTCTAATATGGTTGATGAGGGTGGTACTATTTCAGAGTCTCCAAATTATGTCGGTGAGGATGTAGTGGAGGGAACTATCATTTCACTTTCCTTTGATGAAGAGAATGCTTTTACCGAAGTTTGGAATAACAAGCACCTTTACATAAATGAGTCTGATGTGCTGTATAAACTAAATGAAGGTATTGAGGTGCTAGCTAACGAGGAAGATTACCTACGTATATACAAACGTAACATTCTGGTGCATGAGGACAAAGACATACCTAGTCGGTTTGCTTGGAACATTAACTTTGGTGAGATCGATGAAAGACGGTTACTTAGAAATGTGTACGAGATAGAACAGACAATAGCCAACGCTGTATGCACAACTACTAACAGAGACTTTCTTGAAGTTATTATAACACCAGACTTTGAAGTTAAAGAGAATGAGTTTTTAAGTGAAGCTGGCTCTTATTATGCTGTTTCAAATCTAGTTAACGAGGTGGTTACAGCAGTTAATGAGGAGCATGGAGAGGTTAGTTCATACAGATGGTTAATCGATAAGGTTAAAAGCCGTAAGGATTGCACACTAACAGGTAGAAAGATCAAAACTGTAGAGGATAGCTTATGGAGTTACAGTAAAACTGTTTCGGTAGAGTCTGTTCCCGTTGCTGAGGTTGACGTTGTTAGCACTACACCTTCTATTCAAGACAGTATTACTAAACTGTACAACTTTAAAATTGACGTAGAGATTAAGGTTGCTAAACTAAAAGGCAGTAAGGTTGTGGCTGATAAGTTTGCTAAGTGCCTGATTGTAGATGAAGAATTTAATGTAGAAACTGACTTTATAGACTTTATTGTAGAGTACACCGACCTAACACAAACAGGTAATATCGTCTCTAATCTTGCTAAACAAATTTGTGAATTAATTAAAAAATAAAAAACATGGGAGTAACAACAGAACAATTAAAACAGCTACAAGAAAATATACCTTACAAGTATAGATTACAGTCAGCTAAGAACGGAAGAGCAACTATTGTCAGCTATATCGATTCCAGACAGGCAGCGCAACGGTTGGATGATGTACTAGGTGCAGAGAACTGGCAAGACAATTACGAACTGCTAGATAAGAGTGTAGTGGCATCAGTTTCAATTTTAGTAGGCAGAGCTGACGGTGAAGAATGGGTAACTAAGAAAGATTTAGGTACAGAGTCTAACACTGACGCTGAAAAGGGTGAAATATCTGACGCATTTAAAAGAGCCTGTGTCAAATGGGGATTGGGTCGGTTCTTGTATAAACTAGGAATCATAACTTTAAAGACAGCTACTCACACAAATGGCAAGGAATACCCTGCTACAGATGATAGTAAAATCCTTTGGACTGTTGATGAGCTAACTGAATACTGTGAGAAAGTTGCAGAGAGTGGAGATTTAGATAGGACTAAGTATGGAGTTAAAGCCTTAGCAGGTGCAACAGTAACACCACAACCAGTAAAAAAGGTTACACCAACTGCTAAAGCTACCACTACGGAAAAATCTAAACCTAGCACACAAATTACTGGTAGTGCAATCCAACCTAACACTAACTTTGATAAAACGGAAGTAAAAGGTCAACCTACAGAGGGTTCGGCTTCTGACGAATCTGCCAGACGTGCTAAGGCATTGGAATTATTTAACAAACTAGACGCAGCAACTGTACTCAAATCAACCATAAAATCAGGCTACAAATTTACAAGCGTACAAGAGTTTGTGAAAGAAGCGCCTATTGATAAGGTACTGGAAATGTACGGACAACTAACAGCCAAGTAAACATTAAATCATCCCCGTGATTGGGTGGGTTAGCAGAAATGTTAGCTCACCTTTTTTATTTACTAAACCTGATATTGCATACTAAACTAGTTAAGTTTATTGTTCATTTTCTAGTTTACAACCTAGCCCTAGCCTCGTACTTTTCTTTTGACTGTGTTCCATATGCAGTATGGCATGGTATACACAAAATTTCTACGTTAGATTTATCCAACCGTAATTCAGGGTACAGACCTTTCGGTTTAATGTGACTAAAGTAGTGTGCTAACGGTTCATCTCCTAAGTGAGTCTTACAATTAACACAGATGTGAGGTCTTTCATTCCATATCTCAAGAAACAAGGACTTTTCTCCGGTAGGTTTAGGAAACTTCTTCTTTATTTGAGATCGTTTTGGGGCGTTTCTAGCCACTTTCGGACTCTTCTGGGACTCTACTGCTCTTCTCTCCCTATCGTGCCTTACACACAGTCCTTTTGAGAATACGGGGTAAGTGCATAGCTTACATATTTTAGGCATAACTTTTCTTTTTGTAAATATAAGAATTATTTGTATATTTGTCCCATTAAGCCTAGTCAAAATATATTAAATCTTTGTTGCACCTTTGTATTGCAACGTTAGATAAATAATAAAAGATATTCAAAGCAATATTCCTGCCCCCACTATTTATCCGTAAAGACGTTGCACTCTTACATACGGGGGCTGTTGCTTTTGTTTTGAGTCTAAGCATTCAAGCATCCACACTTTATACTTCACACGTATATTGGATCAGATACATAGCTTCTGTATAGTTATCGCTGAAACGTACCCAACCGTTGTCCTTGTAAATTCGGATTCCCCAAGCTATTAATTTAGGAAGCAATGCCATAAAAGTGACTGGCGATATCAAATACAATAATTTACAGGAGGGGTCGAAGACTAACCTTTTACCTTTTATCTTAACTACCAAGTTGCATTTTCTAGCGAGTGTGCTATTACCAGTTCTATTTATGCTGAGTGGTTAAGAATCCCTGTTTAGATGATAGTTGTATAGCACTATAGGACAGTTGATTATAGTCAAAATTACCAGTTTCTTTAAAGTTAATAATGCTTAAACAACAAAACCGCTACCCCAATTAAGAGATAACGGTTCGAGACAAGACTGCTGTTTGTTTTATCAGAAGGGCAACTCAAAACTGTACTCTTCATCTTCTACTTCTACGGTGTAGCTACCTTTAAGTTCAACAACAGTATTACCGCCAGCAGCTCCTCTTGCTAATTTTTCAGTTGCATAAGAGCCTATGATTAAATCTTCTAAGTCAAGAACAGCCCACTTAACAACCTCAACTGTTTCAATCTTTTTAGGTGCAGGTAAGTGTAGGTTCAGCCATTTTCTTTGCGTGTCGTTAGCCTCATTATAAGCTGTCTTAACCATATCCTCAGATACTTCAACCTCATTGCTAAATGCACTGGTCTTAGCTAACAGACTGGTAATATTAGCTTGCCATCCTGAACAAACTTGTGGGTAAATAACAGCCAGAGCTTCACGTGATACTTTACGGTTAGGGATGATAGTTTGAGTTTTCTCGGACGATTTAGTTTGAGTTTCTGTCTTAACTAATTCCATTTCATTTTCTTTATAAAACCAACCGTTACTGTTTAAACCGTCCTTGCTACCGTCAATTATATTCGAATTGCTGTAACAGTTGTGCCCTTGCAAGAATGTTTGGTCGTTCGCTACTATGTATTTTTGACTTTGATGGTCAGTTATAGCTACGATTGTACCTATTCCATGAGCTGTGCTAACTCTGTCACCTACCTTAAACCGATAATTTGTTTCCACGACCTTTACGTTTAATATTTCTGCTAATTGTTCTACTGATACTTCTGTTCCACTTTTTATTCCAAGCCCATTCCATTCACCACCACTATATTTTGAATAATCATATTCACTGTCAACCTCACCTTTACTCCAACGTTCTTTAGAGGTATAATATATAGGTTCATTTGCCTGTACAAGAACACTATAAAACTGTCTTACTTTTTCCGGTGTGTCAAGTACTACGTATACATCTTCTTTGGAGGGTAGCTTTACTGTTGGGTTAGCTTTAATAAATTCTTCTGCTGTGATTATCTTGTAACCTTCACTTGTGTAAAAGTTTAAACCTGAGTACCACCCTTGTTTAATTTGATAACATGTGTTCTCTTTGTAGCGCTCATACTTGTTATCCTCCGAATACTTAACACCATCACTGAAACCATCATAGCCAGCCTCTGTAGCAATTTTAAGTACTTGGTTAGCTTTTTCTTCTGTGTCACAATGCACAACTGTTTTGGGTTGTTCTAACCCTTTTAATTCTTTTTTCATAATGTTTTAATTTTCTTTTGTTATTTCCCAATCTTCTTGTGTGCAATCAATATACCGTCTACCATACCGCTCTTTAACAGCATCTGCACCCATACATTCAATAACAGTTTTAACGACTGCTTGATTAGGTGCATAGCTTGTAGGCAGATCAACCCAAAGACCAACGTGGTTTAAACTAGGCTTTACGGTATACACTTTACCTTTTCTTGAAAGGTTACCGTCCCAACTCTTTCGTTTAGGTTTGTAATAAAGACCTGTTGGTTTATGTCTTAACCTATAAAATTCTAAGTACTTCATTTTGTAAATATAAATGTTAGTTTTCTATTATCCAAGCACTTGCCACATTAATTTTCGCATTTCTCGGATAGCTTTGTTAATAGCTGCGTTATTCTCATAGTTAAACATGTAGTTCTCTTGCACCACATTAATAGGGACAGCAACCACTGATCTTGCAAAATAAGACTTAGCTAACCCGTAATTAGGGGCAAACCTAGGCATCTTACCTTCACACAGCACCATTTGATTATCAGTTGTAGTAAGCGGTATAGCATAAGCTAAATCACTGACAACCTTAATAACACAGAACGGTCTTTTCTTAGCCCCAATTCTGTCAAAATAACAATCTCCTTTAATAATAAAGGGCGGTTTTATAGGGTCTAATGTAACAGTACTAATTAAATGCAGGACTTCTTTTGCCGAATACGTAGCTTTAGTCAAATTTGCGATAACTGATTCTTTAGTAGCCATTGTCTTTGTAGTTTATTGCAACTTCATACGCCATTTATAACATTTGAAAGTGTGCATAGTTATTAATTGAACCTCTGTTGATTGTTACTCTTACGTTCTTTCTTTTGTAAATATAGTCCTCGACTACGCTACACATATTATCTATACTCATAACCCTGTTATTTTTCTTTTAAGGAACAAGGGTAGATCGTATGCCAAGCTAATCGTAGCCCCACAAATTAAATGATAGTATATCGGATACCAGCTACTCATACCACCGTCTAAATGATACATAGTAAGAGGTATAACAGTTAGCAATAAGAAGAGCAGTGTTTTATAGAGCCTGTTTATTATTCTATACCGTTTCATAACTTAATCTTTAAATCCATTCCAAAAATCGCCTGTAACACCAAGCGTTTGTAGTAATTCTTTAATCTCATGCCCATCTAATTTAAGTTCAACACCTCCCTTAGCCAGATATAACGTTTTATTTTGCATTCTGTGTTGATAGCCACCATTACTTTTATCCAAAGTTTGGAGACAGTATGATTTAAACTTTTTCATCTTTGCTGATTTTAGTTGCCTCTATAAGTAAATTCTCTAACACTGATCTTTTAATTAAACATTCGTGCGCTTCTCCGTAACTGTTAAATTCCGCTTTGGTCTTTTCCCTCTCCGCATATATACCCATAAGAATATTAATGTGTAGCACTAGTTGGTTAAATTTCTCGTCTTTCATAACTTAATCTTTAGTAGGTAACTGTTCAATTAATGGTATTACGTTTGAGTAGTCATGTTTGTGGTGTTTATTGTTATAGTCCCTGTCATTAGCCCTAAACAGATGATCTACCCTCATGTCGCCTATTTCCCGGCCTAGTAAGTTATAGATGCTATCCCCATTACTCATACCACATTCACTGATTAACTCGTATTCTTTATCTAATGTTACACAAAGTACCCCAAGACAACAGTAGGTTTTTTCATATCTTAAAGCTCCGTACCCTTGTATAAACTTGCCAGATTTAAGGTCAGCTAACCAAGACTCTTTAACCTCTTTTGTAAACCAATTTGGTTTTGTAGTATCAATGTTTTTCATCCCTTCAAACTGTTAATTTGTTTATACTGTATTCCTAATTTAGTTAAGTGAGAAGCTAACGATATGATCTCCTTTGGTTTAGCATTCCTTGTATTGGTTCTGATAAACTGCTTAGATAACACTTTACTGTCTTTTTTAAATAGCTGGTAAGCTTCGAGTTGTTCGGAAGGCTGCACTATGATTGCTAACACTTCTCCTTTGTCAAATAAACCGTCACTGTTAACTACTTTGAAATTTACACTTTTCATAACTCTTCAAATTTAGACCAACCATCGTTTAACCACTCTTTATTAGTTATCCATTCAGACAGGAATATCTTAACTCCATCTTCAAACACAACTAAGTTGCCCTGCATAACTAACCACTCATTTTCACTAAAATATCTATGGGTCATTTTTACCCCTTGTTGCGCTAATGCAACCATTTCAGGCAGTCTCATGCGATTCTCGTAATATGTAATTCTGAACGGTCGTTTTTGTTAATTTTAATAGTAAACCTAGCCAGCTTCTTTTTATGAAAAGCACTGCTAATACTTGTGGCTATTCTATTCCTGTCTTTTGGGTCAGCTACTTTAACCTCTCCAACTATCATCGTGGCTAACCAAGCTACCCAGCTACCACGTGTCGGTATTTCTGTTTGTAAATACATGTTATGCTTTAGTTAAGGTAAGTGTTCTAATTACTGTGTTTGGTTCTTTTTGTTCGGCTAGCTTAACGTCTGCATTAAACTTATCTAAACCGTAAACTTCGTGGTCGTATCGGTCTAAATCGTAACCTAGATAAACCCAATCAACACACTCTATAATATCGTCCCTGTTAAGCCCTAATTGCCTAGCACATGCTTTACCTACAGGACAGTCACAATTGCTGCCATAATTAGGATTCTCAAAATCTACAGTCAGTAGCTGTAGTATAATTGTTTTCTTTTTCATAGTTAATTCTCCTTTTGAATTTACCAATTATAATTCAAGTTGTTTATTTATTTCATATTCTACCATATCAGCTACCAGTTTAAGACCTACCAGTATAAGAATACCTACACTGAATACCAAAGCTAACCAGCATTCTACTGTGTACACATCAGTTAGGGCTATTACTATTGTAAACCCTATACACATGTTCATGATAACTACAAACGCTATGGCCGTAGCTATCACCTCTTTCTTGTTGTTTGTTTTCATAACAATTATAATTTTATATGTTCAATAATTTTATCTAACATCGGGTTATTTAAGTAATAGGGATTCCAACCGTTGTATCTTACACCTAAACCAAAGCTATCAATAGAAACAATCTTCCGTTTAACAGTCTCTTTTCCTGACCTAGTAATTGTACTAAACTTAATGGTATCACCTACCTTATAGTTTTTAGGGTTTAATGTTAATGTTTTCATACATTAAATAATGAATAAGTTAATACTGTTATTAGAATACCTAGCAAGAGACCTAATGCTAAGGTAATAGTAAATTGGCTGTTTGTCATAACCTAATATCCTATAGTTGAAAGATTAGACACATTACCTTTTGTTAAGGCGTATACTACTAGAGAGATTATAATAAAGCTACCCACTATAGCAACTCTATTGATTTGTTTTTCTGTTAAATACATGATGTTATTTTGTTTAAGTTTAGTTCCCTGAATAGTTACAAGCTATTTAAATCTGTAGACAGGGAAGGGATTGTTATTCGTGTTCTTTTAAGCATTCTTGATTAATTGAAACTCTCATATTTGCCTCGTCTTGAGCTAGTGATAATGCACTACTACCAAAACCCGCATCTTGCAAGTCAACAATAGCATCTATTAATTTATAGTTCAATTCAATGTTACTATATAGTTCTGCTATTTTTTGTTCTTTAGTTTTCATATTCTTTGATTTAAGGTTATTATTAGCCGATTTTAGACACTTTCTATTTGTTTTGGTATGTTACCCTACTATACTAATTTCACCACCTTGCATGTAGTATTGAAAACTACTGCCGTCATTACTTACAACGTCATACAAAGGAATGTAGTAGTTCATATACCTATTACCACCGTTATAATAACCTGCCAATTCGCAGTGACTAAAATCTGTCAATATTTCCTGCTCTCTGTACCCAAATGGATTGTTTTTACGCTCTTTACCTGTTAGTGACTTCCAAAGATTTAAAAGCCAGTCTTTGCCCTGATTGCTATGTTCATCAGATAAACTAATACCCTCACTTTCATTTAACAGTTCTTTTAATTTGTCTATTAGTTCAGTGTTAGAGCCGTTTAGTATTTTGAACAAATTATCTTGTTCTTTTTTGCTAACTAAAAATCCTGCTTCAAGATGGTTAATTAACTGTTGTTGTATTGCTGTAGTTTTCATGTTTGTAATTGTTAAATGTAAATAGTGGTTATTATTACTTTACAGTCTCTGTACGTCTCTAGGTATTCAACCATTTCATTGAAGTCTGCAAACTGTACAGTGTTGATATATCCGTTATCTTTTTTGTAGGTTGCTATATAAACTACTTCCATTTTCTAGCTATTTACAAGGTTTAAAATATCTTTCTCTGTTTGTTGAATGCTGTAAGACTGAAATACTATACCACCTCCGTATTGTTTGTTGTGGAATTTCTTACCACCTATTGCACGTGCTTTGTTAACTGCCTCCCTGTACATATCAGGTATAGATTGAAATGGTTTAGCTTTAGCAGCTATTACAACCTGCTCTTTACTATTTAACAGATTTAAGAAGTGACACACATACCTAGGATTGCCGTTTGTGTCGTTGTTAATGCGGGTAAATTCAATTTGAGTATTCATAGTTTTAAAATTAAAGGTCTGTGTTACGTTCGTATTCACTTGATTCAAATACTACTCTGCCAAAGTTTATTAGTTCAATAGCTAACCCGATACTAATTGCGTAGTGACTTGCAAATCCTTCAAGTGTAATGAAGTTGTTAACGTAGTCTAAGTACATCGATTCTGCCTTAGATAAAAATTCCAGTGTATTCATAACTGTATAATTTAAAGTGTGGATAATATTATTAAAGCTATAACACCCATAGCAACGAGTGCGTATAAAAACCATTTGTCTTGCATTTTAATACCCTCCTGTGAATGTGATTAATATTGTACCGTTTGGTTGTTCAGTAGCTTCAAATGTTACACCTGATTGTATCAAGCCTAATAACATACTGTTAAAAGACTGTTGTGTTACTGTTAATTCTCTCATAATATTTAAGTTTAAAAGTTTCTGTTTGTGTCATCTGTATTTGTTCATTACAAAACTGTAATTACTTTCTCAGGCTTTGAACTGATCAGCTAACCATATTAGTTAACTAAGCTACATTACACGAAGATGCATTTGTACAGTCGGTATGCTTTACCTTATGCTATATTATTACCCTAGCTTTGCGGAATGACCTTTACAGTTGCCTATCTGATTGCGTTAATCACTAACGACATAACAAACATACAAAGGATTATTAGGCAAACCAAACAAATAGCAATAAATATTTTCAAATAAAATGTAACTGTCTGAAAATGAGAGATAATAATTTTAAGTGAATAGCTAACCGAATAACATTGCACCTTATAAGCTAACCAACTGATAATAGTAATAACCTATGTATACAACATAACAGTTAAGGAATAGGTAACCAAATGATTACATGTTTAAACAGAATGACTACTAACTGTACTAGCTGAATAGTACACCTCAACATAATATAGAACAAACAGACTATAATCCCGAAATTAGAACGAATCTTCTATAATTACACGTGCTAAGCTAACCAGAGAATAAAAGGGGATAAGCCTAACATACGTAAGTAAGACAGCCAGCATGAATACAGATAGGTAAAGAGGACGGTTTAAAGTGGGAGCATAGACAAATGCATGGACAAAGTGACGATGTGGGGGTTTAAATAGGTAATACAATAGATTAGGATAGCTTCAAATAGTGATAAGGGAGATAAGGACAAAGGCACTATTCGTCTCTCATGCACACATTACACATCAAATTTCCCCAAATCCCACTATAAAACAGCTAAAATACCCTACTTAGTGTAAATTACTAGCTAAAACTGACCTCTTCACAGCTTTTCATAAACCGCATTTAAACTATCGTGAGTACGTATGCTACACCGCATGAATAAAAGAAACTGTTAGTAGCTTAGTGTACAGTAAGGATTTCAACAGGTTCAGAAAAGTGAACCAACAACCTAGCATTAATAAATAATACCTAATTAGATAAGATAGAGAGGTTTTATAACTGCCTGTATTACAACTAAATGAATGATACCCATTAGTAACGTAGTACTAGAGATTAGTATTCTACACCGAATTATTAGTATTTAAATACTAGAGAATAGTAAACCGCTTACTAACCCTTAGTAAATACACGTACTATTTAGTAGTATCTTTGTTACTAAATAAATTAGCAAAGCATTATGGCAAAGTTCACAACACAATCACAGACCACAGAAACAGTAGATTACGAAACAGGAGAAGTAAGGTTGATCGAAACAACCAAACAGTTTAATGTTAAGATAGAAACAGAGGAGTTCTTTATGACGTACACAAAGTTTATCAGTTCATTGTACGGACTTACTAAGCTATCCGACTTAAAGTTATTGGTAAAGTTCTGCGAAGTAGCTGAGTACAATACAGGAGTTGTACAGCTAACCACAGCATCACGTATAGAGATATGTAAAGAGTTGAATATAGGGTTGACCAACATCAGTAAGAATATAAAGAGCCTTATTAAGAAAGGTTTAATTACTGGTAGCTTTGGGAACTATACGATCAATCCGCATGTATTTTGGAAAGGAGATAGAAAGACTAGAGCGCAAGTATTAAAGACTGATGGATTAGCATTGTTAATCAAACTGCAAGGTGAGAACGAATAACATTTCCCCCTCAATACAGCACAATAAGAAAGCCAACACGCAACGATCTAAGATCAGATGTATAATGTATTATCTGGATAGCTTTAGACTTGCCATTGCCCTTATATAGCTTGATACGGGTAGCTTAGGTAATGTTTATCCGACTTGAGATTGAGATTGAAGAGGCCGCCCCTACTTGCCCCCATTGATACGGGAGTCGCTTAATATATGGGATAGTCCCCAACAGACACTTATATAAAATTTTTTTGGAATTATTTTTCCTCCTGTTGCCTTAGGGTAACTATACTTAAATCGTATATAGCAGATATTTGCCCTCGATCATTATAAAACTCTATTTCATAGTAATCTTTTGTTATCTTTATTGATTCTACATAGTAAGTCTCTCCTAACGTAGTTCTAGGTACATATTCATCTATAGTAAACTCTTGTCCTATTTTAATGTTACAGTAGGGTTGTAGTATTCTATCTGATAGATAATCACATGGGTAGTTTATGTTGTACCCAGAGTTTTGCTCTATATGATTACCTGATATGTGCTTTAACCGTTTATTGTAGTAAACGTAACTACCTATTCTCTCATCGTCAATTGTGTTAGTTACGAATACAAATTGTTCTCCGTATCTTTTTACTACACTTCCGTTATTTGTTACATAGTATTGAGAGTATGTTCCTTGTGGTAATCTTATTGGTTCCATAGTTCTAATTTAATTTTCATAATGTTGTTGATTTAATAACTTTTCCTTTTGAAGTTATAAGATTATATAATTCTTCTACTTTATCTTTTGTTGATAAGCAATGTTTAAAATACGTGTCTGTTCTATACCATTTATATTGAGGGTCTCGTATATCTATATATTTCTTATCGCCAAACCAACCGTCCTTAATTGATATACAGAACTGATCTCCTATTTGTTCAAGTTGTATTTTCATCTCAATCTAAATTTATCTTTGTAATATTGAATTGTTATCATTTCCCAATCATCCGTAAGAATATCCTGTGGGTCTTTCGTTACTATGGCCATTACATCGTATGCAGGGTTAGCTTGTCCCTCTGGGTCTTCGTTATGACTGAATATCTCATCTACATTTAAGTTGTTCTTTTCTATGTATTCAATCAGGTCGTTCTCAGTGCAGTTCCAAGTTGCTCCATCTTTTAGGAAATAGGTTACTGTCTTACCTGTTTGTTCTGCGGTTAGCTTAGGATGTAGTTCTCGGTTCATCATTTACAAGTTTAAAGTTCTTAGTTCCGAACGGAGTCAAACCATTCTCGTTTACTTTGTAATATGGGTTCCTAATCATATCGAACAGTGGATAACCGCGGCTGTCAATTTCTTTAAGTACGCCAGTGTAGGTTTCGTCTATCTGATAAGTCTTACCTATAATTAGCTTGTCTTTCATCTTAGTAAATTTGTATAGTGTGTAACTGAATCAATAATGCTATCCTTCTCTTTCTTGGTTAGCTGGTGGTTCGGATATTCGAGTGCGTCAATAAACCGACTTCTTTTTTCGTGTAACAAAATTATCTCTTGACTTGTCTTGCACTTACAAAGAGCTGTTTTTTCTTTAATTGCTGTTAAAAAGAACTGCCATACCATAATTACAACTAATCCTAGACACAGCAGAAGGACTGCTATTCCACCTGCATCAATTCTCCCTTTTTTATTTTCCATCGTTTATCATTTTACTTAAACCTTGACTGAATGCTTCGATCTGATTTGGCTCTAATTCCAACAGAACTTTTATAACCTCATTTAGATGGTGTATAGGCTCTAAAATAGTTTCAACATCCTTTCCATCCAACACTAATGCGTGATGCTTCTGTACGTCCTGTAAATCGCTTTTAATGCGACTTAGCTTCTGATGTATCGTAGGATGTTTCAGGTTGACATCACAATGTTCCATATATTCTAACTCCATTAGCACACTTAGTACATACATATGTCTAAATGACATTCCTATCTTCCTAGCACGCTCTTTAGTTAATGGTTGTCTTCGTAACTTACTCATATCCTCTTTAGTTGTTTTACTTGCTCCACAACCATTATCTCCTTACTGTCTGTAAATATTACAATATCATCTACATTTAACTCTGAAATAATTGTCTTGTAACCAAAGTGCCATTCATCTCTGGTTATATAAAGAGTCGTAACTCCTTCCATGCTTGTTGTCTTTTTCATTCTGCTAAGTACAGTATTATTTTTCAGACTTGCAAGTATTATGCAATTTATTTTTTACAATTCTTAATTCTTCTAGTTTAGCACAGTTCAAAGCTATAATCTGAGAGTACGTATATTGATAAAACTGACCTTGCGCACCAAGTTTCAACAAGTGACTTCTGTAAGTGGATATTTTACTCTGGATAGCATTTATCCTGTCCGTTACAATTTGAACGGGTGTCCTTACCTTCTTACAGGTTTTACCTTGTTCCAACTCTTCTATAAATTGCAGAACAACTTCAAATGACTTGGATGCGCTGTATTGTCTTCGATGTATAATCTCTTCGTAAAGAAACTGCTTAATCTCTTCAATCTTAGTAGTATCCTTCTCCATCTATAATTACTTTAACTTTTGTATAACCTAAGTGGGTTAGCACTTCTTTTAGAATAGCTCCTGCATCAGTATTTCTACCTTCTAACTCTTCACCGTCCACTTTAATAACTGTACCATAATTATCACAACAGCCATCTCCACAAGTATAATGGTAGTCGTTTAGCTCTATTACTATTTCTTGATCTTTCATTTCCAATTATTTTTAATTCCACAAACCTTACATTGGTCACTTAACAATATATCCCACTCTACATTATCCGTAGCTTTGTTGAATAGTTTGCAGTACCATTCACCATTATTAGCACGATTAAACAGTGGACAAGGTTTAACTAGATAGTAGTTGCCTTTCCAACCTATACCTGTGTAACAATACATACCATTAGGTATTTTCTTCTTTAGCTTTCTTGGTACTCTCATTCTTCTTATACTTTTTAAACTCAATTTTAGCCCGTTTAACGATACTTTGTACTTCATTGAACAAATAGTCCAGCAGATAACAGTAAGCCTCCTCAGACGAATCAGTTAGCTTCATACCTTTATTCTTTAGTATCCTATGGACGATATGTAGACACTCGTGGATTAAAACTCTATCTGATGAAAAATTAAACTGCACAAAAAGGTTATAAGACTGATGATGTTTCTCTTCAACCCACACAAACGTACCTTGCACAGTGTGAGAAGTAATACGGTAATTATCTGGTAACTTGTAAAAATCACAGAAATGATCGCAAAGTTCTTTGATGTCTTCTCCTACGTGTACTGCTATACAGTCTCCTCCCCACGTATCGATTACAATATTCTCAGTGTGGTGAAACTGGTTTATAAGTTGTGGCTTACTCTTTTTCATCTTGGTGATTTTCTACGTTCTGGCGCTGGTTCACAATCCTTATCTTTAAATTCTTCCCTTAAACTTACAATGTACTCTCTACTATACAGTTCGCTGTGTGGGATAAAATAACGATACAAACCATTTTCTTTATTATCATCGCCATCTTCCCAAACGGTTCTGTAACAACTTACCCCTTCTTCTACAGTTGATGTAAACATGGACTTACCTATAACCCCACTTCCTTTTGTTGCTAACTGTGCTAACCAAGGATTTTCTATCCTCGTCCTATCGATGTCATCCCACATCTGCTGCTCTTGCAGTATAATAAACAGGTTAGGAATTTTAGACCCATCATACTTATTACCTTTTTTGTTCTTATATCCATACCTATACATTTTGACTCCATCTTTTAAGCCATAACGTTTCTTAGCTCTTAGTTGAACTCTTCTATCTCTACTACTCTTTTTCATTTCTTGTCATCTTAGTGCTAGCTGGTGAACAGCCGAGCCAATAACTATTTTTAATACACTGTCTCTCGTAAGACTTTAGCTTGTGTTTGTTAATAACCCTGTTGATGATCTTCTCTTGCTCTGAATCACACAACTCGTAGTCAAGAAAGAAGTCTTCCTTTTTATCTATCTCATGGAAGTTTACTCCAATAAATTTATAGGCTTCAATATAGCATTCCAACAGTATCTTTGTAAGTTTCTCGCTGTTATACATCACTACCTCCGTCCCAACTCACCTCAATTAGGTCGCAGTCTGAGTTATCGTTATTATGTAAAACCTCTACGTCCAGCTTACCTACTGTAACTAAATAACTGACTACTTCTTCTGTACGGGATTTGTGTACAGAGTGCCTGTGGTACTTGTGACCGTACTTTGCCTGTTCTTCACATACATCAAGTATGTTCTTTGTGATTGCATCTACTCCGCTATACGCCTGAGTAAGTTCTGCTAAGTAACTTCTAATTGTTTTCATCTTTCAGTCTTTTGGGGTTAAACTTTACTTTCATAATTCATGATGTACTCTTTTGCTTGTTCTTTAGAGGCCTTTACTTGTCCCCACCAAATTAGAAAGTTGCCGTTATATACGTCTATAATTTCACACTCTTTTCTCTTTCGTTCCAAATCGTCATAGATGGTGTTTAGCTCATCACTTAATTTAAGTGCTTCTGGGCTACCTGTATAATCTCCACCCTTAATACCACCGAATTTTAATATCAAAGTGGACTTTTCTTTTTTAGCCTCTTCAATTAACGTGACTGATTTTATTGTCTGTTCAGATGTGCTTGGGTCTTTGTAGAACCTATTCACCGCATCAATTATACTTTTAGCTGGTATATTTTCAATATTGCCTTTTAGGGTTACTATTTTAAATTTGCTCATCTCTTGTTGTTTTTAGTGCTTGTTCTGATAATTCGGTTGCTATTAAAAAACGATTACCTGTTGATCTACTATTATCTGACTTCATGTTGTTTATCCTATTAAAAGCCTCCTCATACCTTTGGCACTTAGCTTCCAGTTGTGCTATGCGTTCCTGCGATTTAGCAAGGTCGGTTTCGAGTTGGGAGATGCTGGATTGAGCGTAGTTCTCCATAGCTTTTAATACAGAGTGATTTGATGCGTCTACATAACCATTACCATTACTGTCTGCATAGTAAGTATCGCATTCAGCCATGAATGATTTAAGTATTTCCTCAGCACTCTGTGCCTTTTCGTTTGTGTTGCTCTTCATAAGTCTAAGGTATATACTTATTTTTTAACTTCCAAATAATTACTGATATTTATTTTCAAAAGTCTTTATAGCTGTGACTATTGCACCTAGAATTGTAAGCCCTGTTCCATAACAACCGTCCCCCTCTTTGTAATCTACGTAGGCTTCATATTGAAAGCTAGCCCCCATAAGTACCTCTACTTTATGCTTTGAAGTAAATTCTATTAACTTCTCTAGGTCGAAGCTATCTCTGACCCATTCATTTTCCTGTTCGTGATAATTATGTTCCATGTCGTTTTGTTACAGTAAGGTTTAAATTTAATCTTTACATCCTTTTTAAGGAATTGTTGTGGTATATCCTTCATAGTAAAATATTACAGGTTTAGGTTTGCATTCAATTAGTCCATATCTCTCAGCTAGTCTGAAAGTTGGCCTGTCTCTTCTTAATATTTCAATCTGGTTCTCTATAGATTTTCTAAAAACTTCTAACGGATTCCCTGATTTGTAGTTGTTACACGATCTACAGCTAGGCATGTAGTTGTCTTCACAGTGTATTTCGTCTACAGGAATTGCTCTGCTATGGCTACCACCTCTCCATTGAGGTATAACGTGGTCAACCTGCATATCTTTAAACTGTATATCTGTACCACAGTAAGCGCACTTTCCTCCGTATTTGTTGTATACTTTTAATCTGTTAGGCTTCATATAAGTGTTCGTGTCGGGTTAGGTATAGGGGGGACTTACTGCCAATTTTTAACATCTGTCGTGTAGTGGTCTTGTACGTTCTTGGTTTAGCTTGTAGATAGCTTGTATTGTCAATTAGCTCATCTAGTATGTCAACTGCTTCGTCATAAGTAAAGTACCCCGAACCGATATAACCCCCCATGAGGAGTCCTGCGCTTCGATTTGGAATATGCCCATTATCAGTTATATTTGCGTACATACAGGTTAGCTGTTTTATTATTTCTTCCCTGTCTTGTTCTGTTACATCGTCAATTGGTATAATCTCTCCACCTTCCCACTGCTTAAACTCGTCTAGCTTATAACCTGTCTGTGTCCATTCAGTTGCGTCTTCCCGAACCTTTATGTCATAGTCGTAGGTGAGGTAGAAAGCCAATGCGCTATTTTGAGTAGTATGGTCGAACCCGACAATATACTGCATCTCAGAAGCTATCCCATAAAAATACAGTTTAAACTCTTCCACACTGATAACCTCTGGAATCCTCACAAAACATTTAACACCCTTACGGGAACTAGATAACATACTAGCTACAACACAGGAATAATTTTCAAACAGCCAATCTCTTAATTCAACCGCTAACTCTTGTTCCAGATTATCAAAATCTAAAACCATAACAGCTGTCCAGTGATCTATGTCTTCGTAGGTTCTGTTGTTTCCTTTGCTGTATATACAAGGTGTAAAATACCACAGTTTAGATTTAAGTTCGTCTTTCAACTTCTTATCTCCGTCTGAACTGGCTTTAGCAATCTCCTTGAACCTTTCTAAGACTTCCTGTTTAGGGTTACGTATGCTGGCTAATAACTGCCCTAGTGTACAAACTCCGATGGGCTTGGTTTTGCGTATATCGTTTTCGTAATATTGAATCTGGGTATCTAGGTAATTCATTTCAACTGACCATTTAACATATCGCAAATTAATATCGCTAACTTATCTCCTTCTGCTTTACGTTCAACAGGTATAGCTATAATCTGAGAATGCTCTTCGTATTCACCTTTGTGATTGTTAAAAATCTCGTATATTCCTAAGACTACATTCGAGCTATGCTTGCGTTCTTGTATTTCGTATCGTGTGTATTTCATGTTGGTTATTATTTTATCCATTTTCAATTGTTTTGGATGTTGTGTTTATCAAATGTAACTTGTCTATGTCGCATTTACAAATTTATTTTTAATTTCTTCAATCATTTTTTCTGCTGTCTCAAAAGTAAAGCATTCTGTCTGTCCTTTGAAATAAACTTGTGGCAGGTATGTATTGCCTTTATATTTTCTTTTCAAGCTCAGTTCTAAATCCCAAATTTCAGCAGGATCACCTATAGTTTCAAATAATGAAGAAAATTCATAGGGCATCGCACTTCTGTCTCTAAATCTTTTATTCACTCCTGTAGATGTAATACCCACTTTAACAAAGAACTCATCCTCGCTGTAACAGCATATGATGTATAAACTTGCCTCCCTTTCTTTACAAACCCTTATGTAATCATTTCTCCCGTAGCCGCTTACCTTATTAGAGTCTGCACATTTAGGGCATCCACAACCCATTAAGTGTACATCCACCAACTGTTCAAAATCCCCATGCTCAGGGCAAGTGACTGTACCTAGTACCCTATTACCTTTGTACACAAAATTGTCGTAAGTGTATTTGAAGTTGTGTTTTTCATTAAACTTGGCAATCATGTACGCAGTTTTATCTACGGCAGTTCGTAAGGAACCATAAGAGGTTCGTGTAAGGTTATAGGGTTTAGTTTTGCAAATACCATACTTATCCTTAATCATAATGTCATCCTTATTACCCACATACGGAGACAAAATTTCAAAAGGTAACGGATAACCGTGAGTTTTAATTAGGCTATCCATGAACTCCTCTTCTGTATACCTTGACAAACCAATGTGCGAACACTTGGGGCATCCTTGCTTTCTTCTCAAATGGCAATATCCGAACTTAACAAACTCTCCGTGTTCAGGACAGACGATTGTAACTTTTTCTTGAAGGTTCTTAGCACCGTAATTAGGATAGGTGTATTTGTAGTTATGAGTTTCGTTGAACCCATTTAAAATTTCTTCTGAGCGTGTCATAAAATAATAAACCCACTACTCCCGCCAGTGTATCTCAACTCACTTTTAGGTGCAATGGGTGTTAAATTTCTTACTGTTACTTAAATTGAGATACTGTAACAGCACAAAGATACTAAAATTTTTAGTAATTTCCTAATGGCATCCGTACCAAGTCTTATTAACTATCCATTCGTAACCTAGCGGAACATTCAATCCAACTAGCTCTCCTGTCTTTTTAATGCTGTCTTCAATAGCTTGGGATACGACATTAGGAAGTGTGATATACCAACTCTTTCCTTCGGATAAAGCAGACAACTGGTAATCTAACGAAACACTACTGATAAATTCTTTTCCTTCGCCCTCAGTTTCAAATGGTATAAATTGTGTAAGTGCTTGTCTAACAGCTAGTTGGCTTTCGTCATGATAAGAAATCATCTCTGCTACATCAGGTACTCCTTTAAAACAATCAATACAGTAACCTTGTTTCTCCAACTGTTCTAGTAAAAATACTGTGGTGTACTTTGTACAGATAACACCGCCACTTTGAAATAAAGCATTTAATATGCTATGCTGACTTCTGATGTTGATCTTCCTACCATCTACGCCCCGAATATATTTTTTACCTGTTTGTAACCATTCCTGTTCTTTCTGTTGCTTCAGTTCATTTAGCGCTGGTACAGCTTCCCAAAACTCTGTAACTAATTGTTCTGCTCGCTCCATTGTACAACTAAGCATCTTTGAAACTTTCTTAGCAGACGCACCGTAAAGAATAGCATAAGTAAAAGACTTGGCATCTGTTCTTGATATACCTAGCTTCTGCCCATTAATGGTGTGCAAATCGTCAGGCTTGTCAGCTATCAGTTGTTTAGCTAAGAGTTGACCGTCTGTGCCGTTAAAAACATACGACCCTTGAACCCTATTTTCTAATGAAGAAAAATCAAATCCTAACTGTACGTATCCTTCTCCACATCCGAAAAGGCTTCGCATCTCTTTACCATAAGTTGATGAAGCTCTTGGTATGTTTGCAACCCCTATGTGTCTATATCTGTTCGTGGCTGCACCGATCTCTATTGCAGGTGTTGGTATTCTTCCGTCCTCTTCCCTATACATCGACAAGAATCCTGTGTTTGGTATATCCTCGTCAAAATCCATTTCCTCTATATCTCCACCAGCAATACTGCTTTTTCTGTGACGGTAGGTTAGGTAGTCAGCAAAGTCTCTAGCAAATGCCACCTTATCGCCTAGTTCTAGTAAGTGGGGGCAAAGTTCTTTCTCAACCCCAACCCTTACAGCAGGAGAGGTCGGTACTCTAACAGGTTTATTTTCGTTAAGCCGTCTTCTTAGTTTGTTGTACGTGTCTTTATCACCAACAATTGCCAGTCTAGCTTTTTTATACTTACCTGCCATAGTTTCAGAATACCACCGATCTAAGGCTTTAACTCTTTTCTCTATAGACAAGTTTTGCTTCTTAGAATCTTTTGTTAAATCCCGCTCTTTCCATTCTGTCGGTTCCCATCCCAAGTCAATAAGATGCATCTTCACCGCATCCATATCATCTATAGTAGCTTTGGCTGTAGTCTTCAGTGGTTCAGTTAGTGGGAGTGTATACCAATTACCTTCGTAGAACAGTTGGTTGTCTTCTACCTTAGCACCTAGTCTCTGAACAAATCTTACCATGTGAACAGTTGGTGTTCCGTCTGCCTTAAACTGATTCTTAGGTGGGGTGTAGTCGTCTAGCTTTCCTTTACTTAAAGGTATTTCGGGTAGCAGTGGGTTAACCTTATCAGTCAGTTCCTGCATCTTAACAGTTAAATCTTCAAGGCATTTTAAAGCTGATTCTTTGTCAAACCAAAAACCGAACGTCTCTCTTCTTACTGATAGGTCTGCCAGTTTATGTTCTAATTTGATAGCTTGCTTCCATCCATCCCAACCACTAAGTTCTTTAACCAACTCTTCGTAGGTGTCACCCGTAACTAGGGTATCTTGAATGCAGTACTCAGTCATCAAAGGGGTGTACTGTAAAAATTCTGATGCTTTAGGTGAGCCTTTCTCAATAACTCCAGTTTCTATACATTGTTGTCTAAAATCAGTTTTATAGTTTCCTAAGCGTACGCCCCAAGCATGTAAAGAGTGTCCTCCAAATCTATCTGGGTTTGCTATACGAGATAATATGAGGGTGTCAACAAACTGAACCTCTCTCCCAAAACAGGTGTCACTTTCATTTAAATAGCCGATTGAGTATTCAAGAACTCCAAACAACCATAAAACTATTAAGTCAAACTTATGCCCGTTGTGAAGTATTATGAAGTCGTAGTCTTTGAGAGCATCTTGCATCCACTGCTTAGTGATCTGATTACCAACAGCTACATTAGATTCTTTAGTTTCTAAGTCTGTGACAACAACACACCATAGTTTCGCATCCTTTCGTAGTTTGTATGGTAGAGTTCTGTAATCTAACATTTGAGATAGTAGCGCACTCGACTCTAAATCGACTAAACATCTTTTTTTCATCCTGCTAATCTACAATCTTAAATTTACAATGTCAAGAGTTATCTGCAATTTATTTTTAAGATAACCTAATTATTACCGTTTAACTTGTCTCAATTTAACAGTTACAACTTTACCAGATGCCAACCCAACTCTTTACCCTTATCAAGCATATCAAATAGCACTTGTGGTAAGTTGTTATCTTCTTTAAAAACTGTTGCTAATTTATTGTCGTGCAGTTCATACACATCTTCTTCAGTCAATGTGTGATCTATAAATCTCCTAAGTAGAGGATAAAGTGTGCCATACAGGTAGATTGGATTGTCCCAATACGACATGTCTTCAAATGGAGTTTCTAACCCCACCATTGTATACTTGCCGTCTAAAAACAAAGCTGATAATTTCCATACAGGTGTAGTGCTATCTTGTATTGTAACTGATATAAATACGTCACTCATAATTCAATATTTAATTCACGCTCAATAAAATCAATATCCTGCTTAACAAACTTTCTAGCTTTTAAATCGAACGTCCATATTTCTCCTACCTCACCAGAAGGTCTGCCCGTAAAGTACTCTTTGACGTTGTACCGCTTAAAAGTTTCTACACCAAATTTTAAAAACAACCCAACATCACCGTAATCTCTTTGGTTAGTTACTCTGTTGCTTTTGATAACCCTACGTTTAATCCTAAACCTCGTATTAAAGTCCATCAGTCTACCTCCCACCAGTTAAGTTCCCGACCTTCTAAACAAGCCATCAGCGTTTTCTCTATATCGCACGCATAGGTCACCGTCTCTCCTCCAATCACCATTACTGTGTTAACTCCAAGCACTCTAAAGAACTCGTTGTGAGTAATAGGTGGGAAATCTTCAATCACAGTGTATATCTCCGAATTTGTAAATCCCTGTTCGTACTTAGTGGGAAAGTTGAATATGTAGTTTCTTACTTCTTGCCTAGTCATACTATTAATATTTTTCCATTACAAGAATGTATTTACTACCTTCACCACCCCCAGAAGTAACTGTTTTAACAATAAATCCTTTTGCGTGGTATCTTTTAATATCTGACGTTAAGGATGAAGATATACCGTACCAATCAGTAAACACTTCCTTTGGTTTAGCGGGTGTAGTAATAATGCTACTTGACACTACCGATGCTGATACACATGTAAAAGCTAGTATTGCAATTAATATTGAATTTTTCATATCTTCTCTAGTTTAAGTTTTAAATACTTTCCGTCTGTACGTATCAAGCTAACCTTGTGATAAGGTATTCCAAATCCTACTGTTAAGATTAAATCTAAATGCTCTTTGTCAAGTACCAGTTCTAAGTTCTGTTCAGAGTCTATCTTTTGATAATCTTCGTTAACCTGTTGGGAGAATGCGGTTAGCTTGTCCTCTAGCGTTAGTTCTGCTGTTTCTTCCATTATAAATACCCTCTTTTAATGATTGCTAATAACTCTTCTTCACCTAACCAGTTTTCATCTCCGCTAGCTGATACTCTAAGCTCCATACCGCTCTCTAAATTCCATACGTCCTCGCTCGCAATGAAGTTTGATGAGAAATAATCGTTTTTGTTGAGTATATATTGTAGGTATGTTGGGCTGTCCTCTACCTTTTCAAATCCTAAATTGATTAGCTCTTCTACTGTAAATATTTGTCTCATATGTTAAAATTTCTTACCGTTTTCTTTTTCCCTGTTCTCTAGCTTATGATCTGCTCTTTGTTGGTTGTATAACAGTTTGTCAACCATAGCACCACCTAAATCCATATCAAGTTGTCCTGCTAAATCAAAAACTCTGATAAGCACATCAGCTAGTTCAACCTCAAACATCTTTCTTTCTGGTAGATGATCGTCTTGTAGCCCTTTTCTTAAACCTTCTAAAGCCTCAGATACTTCACTATGTACTAAACATAACTTCACAGCTAAACACTCAATACTTGGTTCTTCATTACCCTTCCACCAACCAGCATCAGTAGATAAACCATTGCAAAGTGTTGAAAGAGAGTTTACATTTGAAGCTATTTTCATTTTATAGCTTACTAACTCTTTTTGTGATCTAGTCAAGTTCTCTAATTCCATATTTTTGATTTTTAATATAACGCTAAGATATGTGCTATTTGTCAGACTTGCAAATTTATTTTAAAATAGTTATCTTTGACCTAAATATAAATAGTGTTATGGGTAAAGTGAAAAGGAAAGGTCGTACTGCGAGTTTTACAATCGAGGAAATGCTGGACAGTGTGAGGTGGAGGATTGCTGTTGATTATTTTCATACAGATAAGTCTTTTATGCGAGCTATGCTAATAGAACTGTTATGGGAATGTACTAATGTTACGAAATCTACGCTTATAAAGAGGTACGCACAACATTCATCGCTTTCGGCCTTCGAAATGATACCCTTCCTACGTGCAACAGATGAGTTTGATACGTACAATTTATGGTTTGGGTTATCAGAGGTAGAGCGAGACTTATATTTAGGCGACATTAAAGGAACACTTAGCCCAGAAGAAAGAGAACAGCTACTTACACGAGTTAAGGAAAAATTCATGCAATCCTCACCTAATACAAACTAACATTCTCAGGCTTAATAAACTTGTATATCTCTTTTGTAAACCAACCCGTAAGGTAGGCTTGTGGCTCGTCGTTGTGTGCATCTAAGGTTATACCCCTACCTACAAACAGGGAATTGACTAAGTGTACTACTTCATGAGCAATAATACTATGTGTTGTCTTAGGCTTTACCACTATTGTAAAACGCTGTATGTCTTTCGGAGTGTAGTCTGTAAATACGAAAGCTGAATAATATTTGACATCCTTTAGGTGCGTAGCTCCTCCTAAATGAACATCAGAAAAATCATCAGCCACTATAATTCTGAAATATCCAAAGTAAATTGGAATGTCTATTGTTTTCGTTCTTACCATAATCCGCTTAACTTCATTAGCTCTAGTTTATAGCCATCTTTTATAGGTGGTGAAGGATTAGCTTCACATAAAGTTATTAGTTCCTTCATGCGCTTTATTTTGGCTTTTAAGGACAAAGTGTCCCCGCAGTTTCTCAGTAACCTTAACTGGCATCTTCTCTCTTTGATAGCATGAGGCGTTCTTCCTAAATGTTTGGACATCTCGGCATCTGTAAGTTCTTTATAATTATCTGCTAACCAACGCTCCTGCTTGTTACTCCACTCTCTAACCTTACCTATTGAACCTACTTTACGTGCCTTTTTATGTCTAGCTTTAAGTGTGTTAATATCCGTTCCTTCTTTTACGTAGACTTCAGTGTTATCGTCTAGCTGTACTCTTACACACTTGTCTAAATTTATCTGTCTGTTGGGTAGCTTCTCTTGTTCAGGTTTAACTGGTACAGCCTTTGCTAATTTACGGTCTGCTTTCTGTTTAGCCTTTAAAACTAACTGTCTTTGCTTCTCTTTAGCTTTCTCAGCTAACCGTAACGTTCTCCTAGCTTTAGTCTCCTGTTTTAATCGTTCACATCGTCTTATCTGGGATGGCGTCATCATAAGTTTATATGGAAGATAAGTAGACATAGGATTTATGGTATTTCTCCATCCTGTCAAAGTCTTTTTTAGTCAGCCCTTTTAGTCTTGTAATATCACTGTTATCTTTTAAGTCTGCTAGCTTTACTTTTGTGGCATCAGGGCTAAATGAAATCCATTTAATATACTCGTCGTAGTTTTCACCTGAATTGTGTGTCAGCCTACTAACTGCTGTTATAACCCTGTCTGTGAATCCTAAACCTTTCAAGTCCTCTAAAGTCATGTTAGTGTCTTCAACAACATCGTGAAGAACTGCTATCTGCATTAACTCGTCATCTCCTGCTACAGCGTTCATTACTCTTAAACAATGTAGGATGTAAGGTTGTCCTGCCTTATCAGTTTTAGTTTCAAAAACCTGTGCGGTTAAACTAATTGCTATTGCTAATTGATTTTTCATATATTAAAGTGGAGTTGTTAAAAATTGTTTTCCTTTTCTTCCAGCCTTCTAATTCTGTCTATTTCAGCCGCAATTAAAGCTCCAGCTACAGTCAATAATCCTATCTCATCTTTGGTAGCACATTTATCACCAAAAATAGGATGCCAGTCCTTAGGGTAATTGGAAACTACATCATCATTACACGTTAAGGCATATATTGCAGCCTGTTTCAACTCTCCGTTTACGTACTCGTCATCGTTAGAATCATTGTATTTGTGCTTAGACATTTGTTCACGCCTCTCTGTTGATATTAATTGAGCGCCTGACTTCATAAGATTATACGAAAGCTTGAAGGGTTCCGTGACTCTTTCACATTCCGATTCGTGAACCATCTCATTATTAAATATTACCATTTCACCCACTCTTGCTTTACACATATAAGTGATTGTTCTGTGCTTGAAAAAGTCAAGCTCTCTAATTCTTAGGTCTTCCATAATTTTGTTTTTTAATATAAGTCAAAGTAAGTGTTTTATTTTTATATGTGCAAGTATTATTTTCTTTTTCTTACTTTATAGTCGGGATGACTCTTCTCAAACCTGCACCCCCAATCACATAAATTGTATTGATTTTCTACTTCATTGGGCAACTTGGGTTCAAGACCTAACCTTATGTGTATTTTATTTTTACTCCTAAAGTTTTGGTTGAAGCGTTTCTTACCTTCATGCCCACCATCTTTTATTACTGCACTCTTTTTATAACTTCTTGACATAACCTATATATGATCGTTAGTTGCTGATTAGACAGTTCCCGCCTTATACCCCTGAATGTAGAGATACTTGATCCCAACCTTCCTGAGTTAACCCTTATTAATAATCTAGCATTATAGCTGATCTAAGTTCTAAAGGTTACAATCTATAAGAAAACTACCCATCACCCCTCCCAAATAGCTCGTAAATCTCAATCAAAGCTAAATCTTATTCTCAATGGCGGTCTAAGTGTTTGAACATTTCTGTCATTCAGGTCGTTAGTTGCTGGCGTAAGCATTGCTAACTCTTTATTTCTTAGCCTATTTTCTTAACGGTTGTTTTTGTTTAAGGGCTTCTTATATCCCAAGCTGTTCAACGACTACATACAACAGCTTAAATAAAATATTTAAAACAGAAAAGGCTTCAAAGTACATCAGGAATCAGGAGTTCCTATTTGACGACTTATCGGCCTTTCTAATATCTTTTAAGCTGCGGTATGTTACACTCCTGATATAACAACTACTTATACATGCAAAGGTACTACTTTACTTTTACAATTGCAAATATATACAGAAATAGTATACCTATTTTAACAGGGTGACACAAGTACAGTTATAACTTAACATCCTATACGAAAAAGTAAAGCTATCCCTTTATAAAAATAAATTTGGTAATGTCATATAGTAGTCGTATATTTGAATTGTTAAGTTAAACATTAAAGAAGATGAGTAAGTACAAAGACGAACAAGAAATTGTCACAACAGATGGTTTTTGGTATGACATTTCAGATGGTGGTTACATTAAACCAGAAGAAGTTCTAACAGATCAGGTTAGAGCGAAAGAATTAAAACATGCAATAAATCTTTTAAGAGATTGGCAGTCTGAACTTATAAATGATGAAAAACTAATTCTACTGTAAATGACCGGAAATAAAGCACGAGAATTAAGAGGGTTAGCTGGTGTACTACTAGCTGAGAGTAACAGCGACATACCAAAACGGACATTGTATAAAAGATTAAAGAAACAATATAAATTAGAATTAAAAACATGCAAGAACTAGTAGAAGGACACAGGTACGTTGCTTCAAACTTTGAAGAGTCAAGGAACGGACAGACAATCCAGTTTATTCAAAAAGAACCAAAAGAAGAGGGTTCGGTTGAGTTGATGACTGTAAGTGATGGTACAACTAATGAGGAGGTTTTAGAAGTCCTTATTGCAAGGATGAACTATTTGCAATCTAAGTTTCCGTGTAGAGAGAACGCATTGGTAATAACCAAATTGGAAGAGTCTCTTATGTGGTTAAATAAAAGAACTGCTGATAGAGTGAAACGTAATGTTGAAGGAAAACAAATTAAATAGTAAACTTAAACAAAAGTAAAAATGGCAAACGAGAAAATTTATGCAAACGGCTTATTCGTAGACGTTAAAAACACTACCTTCGGAGAGATCACAAAGCTATCCTTCAAAACAGCAGACTTCGCACAGTTCCTGCAAGATCACACCAACGAAAAAGGGTATTGTAACGTTGATATTTTAAACGCTAAAGAAGGGGGTAAGAAATATGCGGTGCTTAACGATTTCAAACCAACAGGACAAACTAACGGAGATTCGTCAGATTTACCGTTTTAAGTTATGTGCGTAGTATCAATGATTGGCGACCACTATTCAGACAAGTGGAAAGATTTGGGACAGTTTAAAAACCCCCTTGTAAACCCTATACAGGTAAGCAGACAAGAGTTCGATAAATTAAAGGCTGAGGTTGAAGAGATGAAAAAACTACTTATCAAAGCTAAACTTTACGACGAACAGAACAATGAACCTGAATGCGAGGTAGAAGATAAGGTAGCTCTACTTAAAAAAGTAGCTGAGCTAGTTGGAGTGTCTTTAGAGGATGTATTTGGTAAACAGTAAACTATGAAACATCGCAAGGCAACTGAGCAACACACCCTAGAAGAATTGCTAATTGAAATGGGTCAGAAGTACATAGAAGACTTTTACGAAGAGAAGTACAACCCAGAAGATGAGTTCCACATAGATGTTCTACAAGCATTTGTAAATGGCGGTTTTCAAGTAGCAAAGTATCCTGCAATGTTTGGATTTTCAAAAGCAATAGTAAACTAATTGAGGAGATGTGAAGTCGTTAGGAAATCTACGAACAGGTCGGTTTAAGCCCTCATGTATCACTCCTCTTATTTAAAGATTGTATGGAAACAGAACCAAGAGTAAAAGCTACTCACAAGACAAAGAAGAAAACTTTCGGGGGGTTCTATGCTAATTACGCTAGGTGGGATGTTAGGGGGAAGAGTAGCAAAGAACTTAAACTGTATATCGAAGACTTGCGAAATTGTATTACACACCAGCTAGTCAGAATTAAAAAGATTAAATACGTACTAGAACTTTACAAAGCCAAGGATGTCACAGACAAACTGATAAAAACTAAAGAGAAAGTACAAAAACAGATTCATGCGAAAGAACTAATGCGTGATAAAGTTTACAGGAGGGAAGATCGCATAGAGAAACTGGATTCAGAAGTAGAGCAACTGGAACTGGAATCAAAAGCAAAAGACAGGGAGATAGCTAAACTTAATCGTGAATTGGACAAGTCACATGATATACTACAGGAAGTTAGGAGTCAGAAGAAGAGAGGATACACCAGAACTGTAAAAGAGAAATTGAGTAGAGAGGCACAGAGGTTACAGAAAATAGCAGATGGTGGGGTGGACGAGAAGACTCTTAACAACCTAGAGTATTTAACAAGGACACACAAGTTTCTTAAAAAGAAAGGACTTACCTTTGACCAGTTTACAACAGTTATGCAAGCGGAAGTTCTGGGTAGCATTAAAAAAAGTGATTTACTGACTACATCGTACAGCATACTTACTCAACTAACCGAAAAAGGATACTTACAGTCTAACAATGCTGTAGGAGCTAAGAAGTACTGGTTTGTAAGCATGGAAGGTAAACAATTAATTAAAGATCACAAGAACGCATTATCATTTGGAAAATCAATATTAACACAATGACCAAGACAGAAATAAAGAAAGCTCTTTATAAAGAAAAACCAACAGCTAAACGTGGAATAGTATCTTCTGTTGTTTACAATACCAATGTGTACAGAACGACACTAGCAGATGGAACAGACGTAAAATTCTCTATACCAGATTCAGAATGGAACTCTGACACTTTTCAGGACGAAATGCCCGCACAACTTTTAATTAGATGGTTAGATGCAGTTTAAAGCAGAATTAGATAAAGACGATTATAATTTTTCAGGATGCTACATAATGACGTGCGATCTTGAACAGAAGGAATCTAAGCAGATAGAAACTGTAGATGGTCAGCTAACCTTATACACCCCACAAAAGTACAACAATAACCACAGAACTGCTCACCCTAACGTGGGAACAGTAGTACAGGTAATAGGTAACTGTGATTTTAATGTAGGAGATCAGTTACTGTGTAAGCACTTTGCATTTGAAAAAGAGAACAAGACTTCTAATCATTTCTTTGAACAGGACGGTATTAAGTACTACAAGGTATACAACGCAGAGATAATGTTTAAGGTAGATGGAGAAGAACTTATACCACGAGAAGGGATAGTGCTATCCGAACCTATATATGATAAGCTAACCAGTACATTCTTAGACTTAGCTGGCAACTTAGAAGATTACCGCAGAGATGTAGCAAAGGTATTGAAAGTATGGATAGGTTGTACAGACTACAAACCGGGGGATTACATTTTCCTAGAAAAAGGAGGTGATTACCACTTTAACTTCAACGGCACAGACTACGTTAAATCAGACGACTACTTTGATGATATAGCAGCCGTAGTAGACAGTAAAGATTGGAGAGCAGAAGAACTGTTAATCCACCAGCGTGACCACTCTACTGTAACTGATAAAACAACATAAAACTATAAAATGGAACAACGAGTAAATTTCAGACCTATTAAGAATAGGATACTAGCTAAACAGATATTTGAAGAAGTAAAACCTGTAGAATCAGCATCAGGGCTTATCCTAGGGATAGGTGATGAAGATCACGAACTGGTAAAAAACCTAGTAGCTAAAACAGACAAGCTAACCCCCACAAACCGACTAGACATACTAAGAGTAGGAAAAGACTGTGAAGAAGTAGTAGAAGGAGATACTGTAATATTTGACAACAGGGGAACTCGTATCGAACACAACGGAGAGAAGTACATACTGATTGAAGAGAAGAACGTTTTAGGGATTATAGAAGCGTAGTGATAGCCTAGTAAAATACTACCCCCTTTATTGATTATATTTGCACACAGTTTAAACCACTAGTGTGCATTTTTATTTATATGGGGGCATCAAAACAAGATAAGAAATATAACATACTTTATAAAACGACAAATTTAATCAACGGAAAAATTTACGTAGGAGTACATGCTTCAAACAAATTACACGACAAGTATATTGGAGATGGAGTAACCTCAGACGCAGATGCTATAAGAGAAAAAGTTAGAATTATAGAAAGAAAAGGTAAAACCTGTTTTATAAATGCTGTCCTTAAATACGGTTATAAAAATTTTAAAAGAGAAAACCTACAATTATTTGATACCGAAGATGAAGCCTACTTAGCGGAGGAAAATATGGTAGATCAAGCGTGGGTAGACGCAGATTTTAACTATAACTTATGTTTAGGTGGAAGGAGAGGGCCAGCTAATTGGGGTAAAGACAACCATAAATTTCGAGGTTTGATATATGCAATAGATATGAATACAGATCAAATCTTGGGGGAGTTTGAAAGTGCTTGCGAAGTTAGGCGTATGTTAGGCGCTAACCAAGCCAGAGTAAGCGGAACTCTAAGGGGAGAAGCCAGAGGGTGGAAACACTTATTTTTCAGCAGAGAACCACACAACTGGAAAAAAGAGCGGGAGGATATTCTATTAAAGCAGAAAGCAAAAACTTTTAATAATCATCCAGATTGTGTAGAGATAGCATGTTACGATTTAACAGGTGAGCTGTATAAAACTTTCCCATCTAAAATAGAAGCATGTAGATATTTTGGTAAGGGTAAACATGGAGTGTGCTATTTAGATGATGTTATAGACAAATTTAGGAAAGACAAAGAGCCACTCAAGGCTTGGGGGTATGTTTGGAAAAGAATATAAAAATTATGAACGAAGAGAAATTTGAATTGAGATTAGACCTAGTGTCTGAAAGTGAAGAGATAAACCTTTACTTGTATGAATTGCATAACTACCTCGTAAATTTCGAAACTAGTAGTATCAAACAACTATTGATTTCGCTTGACGAGCTGTCTGTAAAACTAACTGACGATATTAATCATGTTACCAACGGAGAGTTAGAAAAGTTGACTATATTATCAAACGATGCTCAAGATAAAACCTTCGACCGTGTAATGAAGCTGGTGGAGAAGATAGATTCATTTAAAAAAGTATCGGATATGGCCGAGGCACTCAGGCCTGATATTGCAAAAAAGGGTGAAACTAAAAAATCACAAATAAAAATTGACCCAACCTCTAATCCGTTTGAGCAGTTACAGAAGCAAAGACTTGAGGGTAAGATATAATGTTAGGAATCTGGGTAGATGGAGAATATTATGTAGAAGGGTTAAAATACGAGTTCCCTAAAAGACCGCCTCTTAAAGATATTAGAGGCTATGGGATACCTAAGTCAAAACAGAAATGGTCAAGGGTAGTTGATTACGAGAAGTTTGATTGGTCAGGCGGTTGGGAAGATAGGTTAAATGATAATCCCGATCAAGTAAATTATTTGGTAGAAGAGGTAGAGAGACTAAACTCAGGAATGTGGTTATATGTAAACGGAGAACCAACCTACATAAACAGCTATTTTTACTTTTTCCTCAACTGGTTTTTATTACCCGAAGGAGTGTACCCAGAATATAGAGACACGTCCCTTTACTATTACAGGTTTTTAGAAATATGTGATAATACAAAGACTTGTCTGGGGCATACGTTACTAAAAGCCCGTAGGTTGGGGGCTACCTCAATGATTATGTCTGCCTTACTATTAAAGATGCTAACCCTAAGAAACGCTAACTTAGGTATTGTATCTAAAAAGGGAAAGGATGCTGGTAAGGCTTTTCAATATGCTGTTAAGGCTTTGGGAAATTTACCGGAGTTTTTAAAACCCATACAAGAGGGTAACACTGCACCAAAACAGGTTCTCTCTTTAAAGAAGCAAGCAGACAGAATAACTAAAACAAAAAAGTCTGCCACTAAAGGGGAGGGTCTTAATAATGAACTATCTTGGGAAAATACAGACCTTAACTCTTATGATGGATATGCTCTTGCTTACTTACTTATCGATGAAGGGGGTAAGTTCCCAACTGAAACTCCGATCAACAAATACTTATCAATTGCTGCAAAGTGCGTCAAGAAAGGGGCTAGAATAACTGGAAAGATATTTATGCCTACCACTGTGAATGATAAAAAATCTGGTGGAGCTGAGTATCAAATTACGTGGCAGTCAAGCGATCAATCTAAAGCTAACTACTTAGGGGAAACAAAAACAGGACTTTATCGTATAATGTTGCCCGCTTATTTCGGGTATGACGGTTGGATTGGCGCATTTGGGGAATCTGTGTGGGACACACCAACACCTGAACAGACAAAATATCTTGAAACCATTGGTTGCCTCGACCCAACTATAGGTGCTAAACAGTATCAAGCTAATACAAGAAAGGCATTGGAGAATGATCTTGAAGCCTTAGAAGAGGAGATAAGACAGAATCCTTGGAACGATAAAGAAGTATTTGAGAGTGCCAATAAGAAGATACACTTCGACAGGAAAAGGCATGAAGCACAATTACAAGTTATAAAAGATCAATTGGTAGCCGAAGGTAAAGACCCTGAAAAAGATGAACTTGGAAGAAGAGGTTGGTTTAGGGAGAAGTTTGATGGCACTGTATTTTTTGAAGACGACCCCAAAGGGTTGTGGTACATACTACAATTCCCCGATAAACCTAACCAGTTTGAAAAAAGTGAGATTGGTGGTAAACCTAAGTATAAACCTACAGGAACTGCTTATGGCGGTGCTGGTCTTGATGCTATAGCACACAGCGATGCTACTGTAGAAAAGGGCAGTGATGCCTCAATAATGATAAGAAGAAGGTACACTATTATTGACCCTGAAAAAAGCGGATGCCCTGTAGCTATGTTTCTTGGTCGTATGGATAATAAGCCAGATTTTCATAAGCAAACCTACTGGGGGTTAAAGTTTTACGGTGTTAGAATGCTCGGAGAACGTTCGCCAACTGACTGGGTTGATTGGGCTAAGGAAAATGGGTACGAACAGTTTTTACTTGGAACTCAAAGATCAGATGGGACTTGGGTGTATGGTGCAGCCCCACAAAACAAAGAGTACATAGAAGAACATCTTACAGAAATGGTAGAGAGTTCTTACAATGATGTGGAAAAAATATTCTTTAAACGCCTAATTAAAGACCGTTTAGACTTCGATGTAAATGACCGAACCGATTATGATACCGCCATAAGTGACGGAAATTCTCTCATAACAATCAAAGAACCCCTAAAACAAGTCAAAGATAAGCCAAAAGGAAAGAAATTTGTCAAACATGGTCGTATAACAACTTATCGCTAAAAGTAACAGTTCTCAGCCTAAGCAAAACACCACAAGTATTTAAACTAATTTTGCAAACATAAATCGATAACATGCAGTTAATTATAAATGACAACTTTCCTAATCCATTGTCGGCAAAGGTAGATAAAGATACCAAAGCATTTGGTACTTCTGTAGCAAAGGCAATATTAGCATCCACATACGATTACCGGGAAAAGCGTAATAAGATATTTTCAAGCAACAGGGCTTACGCTGAGGGAAAGCAGGATATGAAGCCTATCTTGGATATGGTGGAAATTGATGGTAAGTCAACCTATACAAATATATCGATTAAACCGGGAGCATACGCTAAGAAATTTGAAAAGATTGTAGTAGACGGCTACATGGAATCAAGACAGGAGTTCCCAAGAGTAACTGCATTATCAGCACACATACAAGAACGAAAAGAAAAACGTAAATCAGACGCTCAATTTAGGATGGAGTACGGCGGGGTGTTAGGTGAACTATCACAAGAAGCAGGTGTTCCTCTTACAGACCCATCAGAATATACCCCAGAATCTAAGGAAGATTTAGAACTGTACTACGATATTAACGACAAAGAGAAAGAAGAGTTACTTCTACAGGAAACCTTAACCTTTGCTTTTAACGACATAGACATTGAAAAACTTAAACGTAGAATCCTAACCGATCAGTTTCAAGTCAATCTGTTTGGTCTTTACGAATACATAGACAATAACGGTCGGGAAGTTGTAGACTACATCCAAGGAGAAGACTGTATTTATTCAAACTGTTTTACAGATGATTTCAGTGAGATACCAGAGGGCGGTTATGCAGGACGGTTAATAAGAATGCCACTAGCTAAACTTAGAGCTAGGTTTGCACTTAAAGGATTAGACGAGAAAGAACTACATGGTTATCTTAAAAAGTTTGCAGGTAGGTTTGGTAACGCTTCACTTCCAAGATGGACAGAAGATTATCGGTTTAGGGACGTAAGACCGTATGATAACTTCATGGTTGAGGTATTGCACGTCTGGTGGTCTTGTAACCAAGTGTTAGAATACACAGAGGGTAAAGATAGATATGGTAGATCAGTGTTTGACGTATCAGATAAGCTAACCCCAACAGGAAAATCCTCAGATGGCAGAAAGAATACAGGAAGAGTTTATCCACTTACAGCATACGAAGGTTATTTCTTGGGTGGCGGTTGTTATTGTCTTGAATGGGCTGAACAAACTAACCAGTTAAGAGATGGTAATTACAAGCAAGAGTTGATCTGTCCTTTCATATTCCACATGGTAGATAATCATGGAGGTATGCTAAGTCCTAGTCCTATAGAGAACGTCAAGGATTACTTTCAGATCATGGATTTGAACTGGTTAAAGATAAAACAGGTAATTGCCAAGACACCGCCTCCGGGACTTTCTATTGACATACGCTCTTTGATGAACATTGACTTGGGAGATGGAGAGATAGAACCGATAGAAGTGCTAACCATCCGAAGACAAACAGGTGATCTTTATTACAACAGTAAAGATGAAGAAGGTAACATAGATTACAAACCCCCTGTAGTTAATGAAGCAGTTGACATCGGTGCAAGTATAAACGGATTTATTGTAGCTTATAACCTAGCCCAACAAAATGTAAGGGAGACTTTAGGTATTAATGAGTTTAGGGATGGTTCAGCATCAGCAGCCAGAATTGGTTTTAAGTTCGCTCAGTCACAAGCACAAGCATCAAATACAGCAACGGTGTCTAATTACATGGCTTACGTTAAAGCAACAACCAAGCTAACCCGACAAATGGGTATTAGAATATGGGATGCTTTAAAATACGGTAATCCAAATAAAGGGTACTTAAAACTGCTAGGAGAAAAGAATGCTAAACTTATCCAAGCTAAAGATGAAGTAGTACAGTCTATTTACGATTTTAAATATGAGTTAGGCATCAGTTCAGATGAAAGGGCTTATCTTGAACAGAACATAGAAAGAGCCTTAGCATCAGGAACTCTATACATGGAAGACGTAATGCGTATAAGACGTACAATGGATGCAGGATATGCGCTAGCTGAAAGAATGCTTAGTTACCTGACTGAGAAAAGACGTAAAGAACGTGTAGCAGATGCAGACGTAGCCCAGAGAAGTGCTGCTGAATATAACGCACAAGCAGCCCAAGCAACTGAACAAGCCAGAGGACAGAACATTCAACTCCAACTACAGTACGAACAAGCGAAAGAAAAAGCCAAAGGAGATAACGACCAAATACAGGTATTGTTAAAAGGAGCTATGGACATGATAACCGAATCATTTAAAACAGGCACGCCAATTCCACCAATGTACGAGCCGTTAGTTTCACTGGCACTTCAAAATGCAGCAGTCAAGACAAGTAGCAGTTCTCAGCAAGCAGAACAAGAACAACAGCAGTTAGAACAGCAACAAGCTCAACAACAAATGGGACAAGAGTTACAGGCAGCAGTAGATAGTGGAGAGATGACCGAGGAGGAGGCACTAAGTATAGCCCAACAAAACGGACTCGCTTAGCATACGTAAAAAATGCCAAACAAGCGTTGTAGCTTTGTAAACGGAAGAAAAGAAGAAATTATATGAGTGAAGTACAAGATTTTAGAATGAGTGAATTGGATAAGATGGCAGGTAAAGAAGAACCTGTAATTGCACCTGAACCAGCTATTACGCCAGAAGAGCCGATAGTGCCTGAACCCGTAGTACCAGTTGCAGAACCAGTTGCAGAACCAGTTGTTGAACCTGAACCTGTAACTACACCTGAACCTAAGAAAGTAGAGATTGACATTTACGAATTTCTAAAGACTAATCAGGATACAGTATTAAAAGTCCTAACCGAAAAAGGAAAAGACTACAGTTCTTTGAGTAACGAAGATGCTTTGCGAATTAAGCTACAAAAAGATAATCCTGAATGGGACTCATCTGATGTAGAAGCAGAGCTACAAGATAAATATGCAGTGGGACTTCAAAAGATAGAAATCGATCAGGACAGTATGACCGATGATGAAATTAAAGAAGCCAAGCTACACAACAAGAAAATTGACGCATCTATCCGATCACTTAAAAAAGACGGTAAGGAAGCAGTGAGTTATTTGTCTTCTCAGTATACAGACCTAGAATTACCGAAGTTTGAATATCAGTTTGAAGATGAAGGCTCACAAGAGCAAGCTAAACCAGAGGAAATACTACAACAGTATACCCAACAGTTAACAGAGCAAGCTCAAAAACAAAAAGAAGAACAATGGATTCCCCAACTTAAAGAGGCATTTACATCTGTAGATTCAATTAAGGAAGAGGTTAAGTACGTTGATGGCGAAAACGAGGTTGTTTTAAACGTTAACTACAAACTTTCCGAGCAAGAGAAAACAGAGGTTCTTGGACAGTTGTCAGACTATATTAGCCAACCTAGTGATGAGAAATACTTCATTAAGGATGGAGAGGGTAACACAACAGGAGTAGACGTACAGAGGTTTGTACAAGAAAAATCCGAAGAGTTACTGAGAAAAAAGATATACAAGACTATTGCGAAAGAAGCGGCTGCGAAAGCAAGGGAGGATTTGATTAAAAATAAAGTTGTTAACTATTCAGAGGAAGCTAGGAATCACACTCCATCAGCCCACTCGTCAGATAATGACTTTGAAAATTTCATGTTAAAACGTTAAAAAACAAAACTTAAAGAATTATGGCATCAAGACCGAATGGATTTGCACATCCGATGTTATCACAAGGTGTAATCAGCACACTTGGATTACTTAAACCAGACAATTTGGGGGCTTACATTGATAAGTATCCCGGATTATTTAAAGACTATTATATCGTATCTCAGGAAGCCGCAGGGAAGATTGAGCGTACAGGTAACACATTTTTTGACCAGTGGGTTCAGGACTCTAAACCGTTTGAGAATTTTAAAGTAACAGGTGCTGCTTCGGGCGCTGCTGGTGCTAACGTAACAGTTACACTTACTGCTGACTCTCACGTAGCTGGTGCTACTAGCTTGTCTCCTGCTGTTGTTGGGCACTTCTTTGTAGATGATACTACTGGTATCGAGTACGTAGGTGTTGCAGTAAATAAAACATCTGCTGGCGCACACACAATCACGCTAAGGCCAACTGATTCAACTGAGTCTGCTGCTATTACTACTTCTTCTGTATTCTTATGGAAAGGTCGTCAATCAGCTGAGGAAGCTAGCGATCAACAAGACGGAATGTACAAAACTTGGGCTAAGAGACGTAGAGAGCTATCAATCATCAGAACTGATAAGAACTACACCGATCTTGCTATGTTGGAAGAGTTGGAGTATGAAGGACAGACGTATTATGATTTGGATAAAACCGATATGAACGACCGTCACCTTTATTCAACAGAAGATCAGTTGATGCTAGGTAGGGCAAGAACAAACTTAGGTACTGCTGCTCCGGGTACACGTAACTCTAACTCAATGGGTCTGGTAGAACAAATCCGTGAGTGGGGTGAAGACTTAGGACAATCAGTTACAATCGGAGACGCATTCTGGAAAGCTATGGCACGTTCTGCTGATGCTGACGGTTACACTAAGAAATACGATGTTCTTGTGGAGAATGAGTTCTGGTATGAGACTGAGGACTGGTTGGATACTAAGTTGACTTCTGGTAGCCGTACTGTAGTTATCAACACTACTGGTCAGGAAGATTTAAGGGTTAACTTTGATTTCAGCGATTTCAAAATCTACGGAATGGAGTTAGGATTTAAAAACTACGCTTTGTTCAACACAGCTAGGACTCACGGTTCAGACGCAACAGCTTCTTACTTGAAAGGTATGGCAGTATTTATCCCACAAGGTGACGTGTTCATCAACGGAGATGACTTCCAAGGAAACCTTCCAATGTTCCGTATCCGTTACATGACTAGACCTAACGAAGGTTGGATTAACAAAGTACTTACTGATGGTGGAATGTTTGACAAAAACACTAAAGCTAACGGTCAAGTATCAATCATATCTTACAAAGGTTTGGAAACTTATAACATCCACGGTTACAAAATCGCTAAGATCGCTCCGTAAGCAATTACACAATAAAGGGGAGGGTTAATCGCTCTCCCCTATTTAATTTAAAAAGAGAAGAAAATATAAAATTAAGTCCGCTTAGGACGAAAAGCAAAGCGTTATGGCACAAGATAAAGAAGAATTAAAAAAACAATACGAAGAACTTTACCAGAAGAAAGCATATCACGGTTGGGACGAAGAAAAGCTCCAAGAACTGATTGATAATTTTGATGGAGAGGTTGAAGAACCTAAAGCTAAAAAAGAACAGTCAGAGGTTAAAGACCCTGTAATGGATTTTGAAATTGACCAAAATAAAGAATACAGTTTTGACTTACAACGTAGGAAAGAAGCTAGGCACAACATCCCTACAACAGCTAGCGTGTGGTGTGAAGCTACCCAATCTATACGGGACATACGGTACGTTAAAACAGAAGAATCTCCTTATGTAGATGAGCAAGAACCAACAGCCAAAGTAGAGCGGGAACAGATCAAGTTTAACTCAAAAGAACTGATTGTTTCAGGACACGAAAAAGCTAAAATACGTTACTTGCTTGCTTACGATGCTAATGGAGATAAAAAGAAAATTCTTCCTGCAAACAACCCTATTAAGAATCTATATAAGCTACGTGACACAACTGCTGCTGACAATGCAGAAATTGAATACTACAAACAGGTAGTTAAAGCAGGTGCAATTATCGAAGAAGCTAAGATTGGAGACATCCGTAACTTTATGAGAAGTCGCTTCGGTGAAACTTCTGAAAGAGATGAGGAGATCATTAAGATAGCTTACAAGAAAGCACAAGCCAACCCCGCATTATTTGTAACTGACTTTACCAATCCTAAGCACAAAATCAAAGCTGCTATCCAAAAAGCACATGAAGATCAGTTCTTAGCAGTAGACGGTAATCAGATCAAGTATGTGAAGTCAGGTACAGTAATTAAAGATTTTGACCAATCTCGTCATTCCTACGACGAAGCCTTAGCACGTTGGGTGTTAGGTGGTGACAAGGAAGCAAAAGAGTTTTACTCTCTGCTAGAGGGTGAACTAAAATAACTATTTTCTGGGGGACACCCTTTAAGAAAACTTGAACGACCTTCTTTTCTCTCTTTGTCCAACTAGCCGGAGCTAACCCCTTCGGCTTTTTATGTTTAACAAGCTACAGTAAAATACCTAGTAGATAAGGCGTAAATTTGCCACTGTACAAAATAACAGATCATGCCTATTTCACCCGGTGATAACTACTTATACTTAAAAGACCTGCTCAGTAAAAATAGCGGTGCTTACGTAGCCCCTAAAGAATACGAACGGTACGGTAATATTGCTTCCAATGAGATGTTTGACGACTTCTTAGGAAGAAAGACTAATCCGAGAATTGTAGTTGGTAAGAACAGGTTAGTTGATACAAGACTGCTACCCTTTAAAAAGAAAGTTAATCTGTCATTTTCAGGAGAGGTGCTAACCAAACCAGAGAACTGTGCCTACATATCGGCTGTTTATACTACATCAGGTAAAATACCAGTTAAACCCTTAGATGACGACAGACAAGCAAGAATCTTTGAAGACCCACTAGCAAGCCCTAACGATGAAGATAAGTATTATGTAGAAGGTTACGAAGAGCTTACCCTATTAGGAGAAGATTCACTGGCAGTAACAGTCGAATACTACGAAAGACCTACTCCTATGGTATACGCTTACACAGAAGTATCAGGAAGACCAGTATATAATGATGCAGGTTCTACTTACTACCAATGGGATAAATCAGAAGAAAGTGAGTTGACATCGCGTATTTTAGAGAAGGCTTCGTTGTCGATGAGGGATGTTTTACAATTACAGACAGCTAATAATAAAATTAATCAAGAGTAATATGAGTCCGATTGATAAGAGATTAAGTCATATACCTTTTGGAGTTTGCGGAGTATATAAGCTAACTGCACCTAATGGTAAGATATATATAGGACAATCTTTAAATTTAAGAAAACGATTAAACACTCATAAAACTGCTTCTAAGAATAATCCTACTATGAGCATTAGTAACGCTATTAGAAAATATGGGTTTGATAATTTTAAAGTAGAAGCGTTGATGTACTTTAAACCTCATAAAGATAGCACATTTAACATAGGGCTACTAGATGCCATTGAAATAGCTTGTGTAGAAAAGTACAAGTCACTAGATAAAAAAATAGGATACAATATAAAACCAGCAGGTAATAATAAACAGCACTCAGAAGAAACAAAAGAAAAATTAAGACAAAAAGCTATTGGTAGAAAGGCTTCCCCTGAGACTAAAGCTAAAATATCTGATGCTATGAAGAAAAGAGACCCAGAAGTTCATAAACGTGCTTCTGAAAAACGTAAAGGCAGAATATTATCTCAAGAGTATATAGATAAAGTTGTGGAGGGAAACCTATACAGGTATAAAGCTGTTGACCAATACACCCAAGAAGGTGTTTATGTACAAAGTTTTAGAAGTGCGGAGAAGGCAGCACAAAGTGTAGGTGTGGGAAGTTGGAAAATTTTAAGTGCAGCAAGAAAATTTAAAGGTTGTTCAGGGTATGTTTGGCGTTTTAAGGGGGAAAGTTTTGAACGCCCTGTGCTAGCTAAAATTAGAATTAATCAGTATGATAAAGATATGAATTTAATAGGTAGTTTTAAAAATAAAGCAGAAATAGGAAGGGTACTAAACTTCGACCCCTCGTTCATAAGCAAGGCAACAACAGGCAAAAGAGAGTTTTCGTACGGTTTTATATGGAAGGAGGAGTTATGTCCTCAATAAAAGAAATTGTTTATCGCGTTTGGCGTAAAGTTGATGGAGGAAATTTAGGCGACGATAGTCGTTTTACATATCGGGAACTTAAAGGTTACGTAGTAGCAGGGATAGCTCAAGCAATGAGAGACAGCTATTTTGCACAGCGTAATTTAGAAGACTTCAAGTACGGAGATGATAGTATAGCCTACTCATATCTAGCTACAGTATCAACAGACGCAACCAAAGGGTTACAGTATGTAACGGTTACAGGTAAATCAATTAGCATAGCAGGTAACAGGTTCTTGGACATAAACTCAGTTAACCCTGCATCAGGGGTAGCTACAATGTACATACCGTTAAGAACAGAAGAAGTGTTCATTAATAAACTGCAAACTAGCTTGCCTTGTATCAACTATTTTTATAAAGAAAATAACAAAGCGTACTTCATCGGTAAGAAAGTAACAGAAGCTCAAGTATTAGTAACAGAGAAGTACAGTATACCTGCTGACGACGATGCAGACCTAACCTTACCAAGTGAAGTAGAAAATATGGCTTTTGAAGCAGCTTACAGATTACTTGTACCATTATTACCAGCAGACCGTGCAAATGACGGTGTACACCTTTAAAATTAAATTATGAACATACTTGTTTCAGAAGTAGTAGGACAATTTTTGGATTTAACAAATCTCGGGAAATCTGAGTATGCACGTGCTTTAAGGATAGCTGTAAGAGGTTGGAGACAGTTGAATTGGGATATTACAGGTCAGGTTAAAACAATACGGTTAGAGGTTAACAGCGACAAGACCATTTTCTTACCAGAGGATTTTTTAAATATTGCAGATTTCGGTATAGATAACGGTAACGGGGGAATACAAAGCTACACCAGATCAACTAACTTTACCTCACTTGACAGATTGATTACAAGCGACCCTAGCAATAAGGTTAGCAACACAAAAGACATTTATCCAAACGGAGGTTACAGTTATGGTATAGGAAGCTACAACAACATAGGCTACTACAACATCAACCTAAAAGAGAGAAGGATTATACTAAGTCCTGATAACACATACACAGGAACTTTTGTGCTAAAATATATCAGTAATGGAGCAGGTAACTGCGATGACTACGAAATAAACGAACTGGCACAAGAAGCACTACTTACTTGGATAGATTGGCAATGGAGTAAAGGAGACAGACGTATGGGTATAAATGAGAAACGAGATAAAGAGAGACAGTTCTATAACGAGAAGTCTAAGGCACGTTTACGTATTAAGAAGATCACTAAGTCACAGATGAATAAAAACTCCCGTGAGGCGGTTAAAATGTCCCTTAAAAGCTAAGATACAATGCAAGAGATAAAGATACCCAACGGAGGTTTAAATACAGAGGATGCACCAGACTACCTAAATAATACAGAGTATGAGGAAAGCCATAACTACAGGATAACTGGAACATCTGGAAGCGACGAAGGATTTGGTGTGAACATTCAGGGCAATACCCTAATTGCACACGAACTACCAGAGGGGCTATCAGCTAATATCGGTGTAGGAGTATTTAAAAATATTCGTAAAGCATACGGGATAGATTACAGTTCAACAGGAAAACATACTTTGTTGGAATTTGACTATGATACTCTGCAACTTTCGACAATCTTTACTGATTTGGATGATACAGGTGGAGTACAACTATTCAACATACAACCTGACCACTTCTTCTTAGACGTTAAACTTTACAGGGAAGAGTACATTGTTATGACTGATGGTATAAGCGGTATGATTTACTGTATCAATATTGCCAGACTAAAAGCAGGAGAATACCCAGACCCCATTACAGCAGATGACTTCAACTTACTTAAAGCTCAACCTTTAAAGCCGATCAAAGCCACCTACATAAATGATGAGGTAAAAACAGCTAACCTAATTAAAGGAAAGCTATTTCAGTTCAGGTATTTAAATGAGTACTTCGATTTGATGAGATCGAGTTGGGGAACAATATCTAAAAGAACAGTTCCTGAATTAGAGTCTACAGATGAAATTGGAGATGACCCAAGAAAAGTAAACGGTATCCAACTGGAAACCTTTATTGACTCAGATAGGGTACAAAAGGTAAGTATAGCTGGCAGGTATAATTTAGGTGATTGGTTTATCTTAAAAACAGTTACTAAAGAATATCTCACCACGTTGCCTACTGAAATAGATTTAGAGGATGAGGTCAGAGAGGCATATGACCCAACAACAGGAATATACACCTTTATATTCTACAACGATGGAGCCTACGAACCGATACCTCCCTTAGAGACAGATGAACCTTATGACGCTATACCACGTAACGCAGGGACTTTAGAAGTAATTGATGGTAATGTACTTGCTATTGCAGATTTAGATGAAGGTTATGACAGACCAGAAGACCCTAATGTACAAGTATCAGTTGGAACTACCCAGTTAGATTTAGGCATATCAGTAACCGACCCTAGAGACTTTACTGCTAGTATGATTAATACTGCTCCTAGAGGTTGGGGGCATCGTAGGCAAGTAGAAGTTATTTTTAGGGGAGACCCAAGAGCAGGGGACAAAGTTACCCTCCGTACAGATCAGTTATGGGGCAGACCTTCTACACCAGAAGATTTTCCTTATACAGCAAATTCGGGAGATAATAATGACTTAGACTCGTTTACAACTAACTTCTTAAACACACTACCTAACTATTCATTTGTCCCCACAAGTGGTGGAGGTATTCCTTATAAAAGAAAGGTGTATAACTCAGATGGCAGTATATCAGTATTCTACATAACCAAACCGTATTTTGAAGGTAAAGGTGTAGATGTAGTATGGGGAGATGTGGGGGATGTAAATGGGTTGACTAAAAACATAGTTAAATCTAACACAAGTTATCAGCTAACCCTATTCCACTTTGATGACAAGGGCAGGTATTTCCCAATTATTACAGGAAGCAACTACGTAGCCAACACACCGTCTTATGCAGTAAGTGAAGGTAAAGTACCGCAGATTGGATGGAGTATAGAAGGAACGCCGCCAGAAGGTGCAGTAAGTTATCAGTGGGGTATATCTGAAAACACTAAGTACTTAAACACGTTATATGCTACAGCTCTGTATGATGTTGATGAAAGTGACGATGAGTTTATTTACCTTAACATGGCTTTTCTGGCCAATAGTGCAGTAGCTTACGATTACACACCAACAGACAGGGTTATTTTAATAAATAGTTTTGATAGTTCAGGGGAGGTAGTTAAATGGTTTAATACGCCAGCTATCGATTTACCTGTGGCGGGTTTTGAGATTAAAGCTCCCGAAGTAGAAGCAGACCCTATTAAATATCTGTTGAAGATTAAAAAGTCAGACATCATAGATGTGTCGGATTTAGAGAATGAAATACTAATCGAGATATACACACCTAAAAACAACTTTGAATCTGTAGAGACTAAAATATTTTATGAAATAGGTGAGCAGTTTGATATTATAGATGGAGAATACTCAGTAACAGCAGGGACTATAAACGCAGTTGATGCTTACCTTAAACCCCGCAAGTTTAGATCAAATGTAGAAGGTTCAAATGATGTGTTTGCTTTCCCTGTAGAAGACTTTAACTTCTCTGATGAGTATGCGAGTAGGTATTGGAGTGCAGGAAGAGGTCGTACTTACAACGATGAAGTAGGAAAGGTTAGACGTAAGGCCAGTATAAGGTACTCAGAGCCATCTTCTATCGGTAGCTTGACTAATACCATCAATAAGTTTTACGGAGCTAGAATCTACGGAGATGAGCCGGGAGAGACTACTTCCATATATGGAGCTATTACTAAACTGGTAATGAGTGATAACATACTGGTAGCTTTACAGGAGCTTAAAGTGGCTTCTATTCCAGTTAACATGGCAATCATAACTACACAAGCCGAACAAGATCAGCTAACTATCAGTGATAAACTGTTAAATAATGTAAGGTACAGCGTAGGAAATATAGGAACAGGACTTGCTAAACGTGCAATAACAGTTTCAAACAAGGGGGATATTTATTTCGTAGACCACAACAACGGCTATCCTTGTAAGTTTGGAAGAAATGGGCTAACCATTATTGACACTAAGATGTCTAAGTATTTCCATGATCTGATAAAAAGTGTAGAACCTAAAGAAATTATACTGATATTTGACGACTTTAACAACGAGCTAAACTTTGTTATAACCAACAACGATGGAGAAATCAAAGTAATTAGCTTTACTTCACAGCAATGGGAATACAGAGACAGTTATGTTAAAACTTTAGCAGACGTAACCTTAGTGCAACCAGACAACGGAACAGCTACAAATGAGTCAGGAGATATACTTTACACACCAGATTCAGGTTACTTTGGAGACGATGCAGTAAGTATTACTTTTATGGATGGTGCTACCCTAATTACCAAAATTGCTTGTATAGAGGTAGAGGAGGGTGACGGTGAAGTAAATCCATTTTCTTTCATAACCCTAACCGATCAAACAGGCGGAGTCTTAGTGGAATCAAATGAAATAGTAGTAGCAGGAAATAATGTTCCAGCACCTATAAGTATTTCAGCAGGAGGTGAGTACCAGATAAACGGCGGAGCTTGGACTTCATCAGCAGGATTAGTAAGTGCAGGAGATGTGGTTAAAGTAAGACACCTGACTTCTGCAACTGCTGGGGATTCGGCATATTCCACACTAACTATCGCAACAGAAACAGGTACTTTTACAACCGTAACTAAAATACCAGTTACAACGCCAACTCCGTTTACATTTACTCCTGTTACTAATGCTAATCTTAATACCCTTCAAACGTCGAATGGGGCTACTATAGCCGGAATTAACGTACCAGTATCTATTTCGGTAGTTGGAGGACAATACCAAATAAACGGAGGCGGTTGGGTATCTACAACAGGTACAATAAACGTAGGAGATGTTTTAAAACTAAGAAGAAACAGTTCTACAGCTTATAGCACAGCAGTGACGGTTGATGTAACAGTAAGCAGCTACACAACAAGTTTTACAATAACTACAAAAGACAGTATAGACCCTAATCCATTTACATTCACAGCAGTCACTAACGCAGAGTTAAGTACAACGTATGAATCTAATGCAGTTACCTTAGTAATATAATTTTAAAGATGGTCACCTTGTAAAAAAAAACGAAGTTTATGGCAACACCAATAAGTATAGTTAACGGAGAGTATAAAAAGAATACAGATGCGTACACATCAGTTGCAGGAACTGTGGTAAACGGAGACGTTGTAAAGGTAAGAAGAGATAGTTCAGCCGTCAACAGCACAACCACTACTGCTACCTTAACAGTAGGAGGGTATAGCACTGATTTTAATATAACCACTAAACCCGCCACTCCAACAGATACAGTAACCTTTATATTTGAAGTCGTGATTTACCCCGATTTTATAGACGCAAGGTATCAAGCTATGGATAGCAGAGGAATGAGTGTACGCATCTTACAGGTTTCGGATGTGTTAGGTGGTTTATGGTTTCCATCAACTGTTACTAGAGGAGGAGGAGTTTATTCAACATCCATAACAATACCTGCTGATAGCTATATATCAAGGATAGAATCGTATTTGACCGCAAATAGTATCACTTCGGCTGCTAGTAAACAGTCAAGAATATACCGCAACGGTACGCTTTTAGGGTCTAGTAGCACTTCTTTCCCAGCGTATATAACGAATGCTCAGTTCGCTTTAAATAAAGACACAGCTTTAGCGGAAAATGTTCTTGATGGTGATATAATACGATTAGAACATGGTGCTGCGCCAGTAATAGGTAATGATTTACAAAGTCAAGATTTCGTTAGTAACTGTCCAGAAGGATTTGTAGGGGGAACTGTAACGTACACTGTGCCAGCAGATACTTATACAGCAGCGACTAAAGAAGAAGCTAACGCAGACGCACTACAGGATATAGAAGATAACGGACAGGCTTACGCAGATTCAGAAGAACATAGAAACTGTACAGAAGAAGAACCGTTACCGTCATTCACTTTTAATACCCCGTGGAGTTTCACTGACACAGGTGCAGGAAGTATACTTGCTACAAGAACGTATGATCAAACATCTTTCCCTTCAATACCTACCCCTGCATTTTGGAGCGTTTCAGCAGGTGGTTATGGACTAAGGGTGAATTGGGAGGATAGTGCCAATTGTCCGGGAGGAACAAATGATAAAACTCAAAGTGCAACAGCAACAGTAAGTATTAACGTAACGACTGCGCAAGCGATACAGGCTATTTGGGAAGGTTTAGCCGAGAAACAAGCTAGTACTTTTGAACAAATGACTATATTTATAGATGGGGTGGAAATAGGTTCAGCAACGAGTCCTGGTGGAAGTCTTGGTTGTGAGATGGGGCCTGTGGTGTCAACAAACTTATATCCAAGCGGTTACCCATTAACAATTGGAGATCACACTATAACTATAAACGCTTCAACCAATGACCCACTTTATCACGTAGGTTCATATTATAGTTTTGTATTTAATAGAGTAGATCCCTAATGAAACAGAGAGGATTAGGAGATACAGTTAAGGCAGGGCTTAGAGCAGTTGGAATAGAAAAAGACTGCAACCCTTGTGCTAAAAGACAGGAAAATTTGAATAACTTAGTGCCATACGATTCAGGTGCTATATATCGGGTTATAGAAATAGTAGACGGTATTTATAAGAGATACGTACCAAAAAGCAAAAGGAGCAAGTAATGAATATTAAAACTGTAGAAGATCAACCAGTACTTATAAACTTTCAAGAACTGTTAAATGACAGATCATGGGAGCTTAATGGTACTAAAGCTATTCATTATCCGTGTAATAACAATACACCGTTAAAACTGCTTACTTATCCTTTTGATGAGGATACCAACTATACTATAAGTTTTAGAATTATAGCAGCTTCTAACTCACCAAGCCTTAGCTTAGGATTTGATACACCTTTGTTTACGTACACAACTGTACAAGATGTAACAGTAGAAATCTCCACAACAGAAGCTAACCAGAAACTGACATTCTGGGGAACAGGTTATCTCGAAATAGAGGTGCTAAATATTCAGAAAGAAGGAGAAGAAGTAAGCACAGGCAGTAAGTTCAATGTGATATGGAGTGAGGACAGAAACAGGTGGGTTGACTTTAGAAGCTACAGACCAGAGAACGGTTTTAGCATGTTCACAGATTTGTTTACTTGGAAGAACGGTCAGTTATGGATTCACAAGAACAACAGTAACTACAACAACTTCTACGGAGAACAGTTTCAAACAACCGTTAAGTTTCCTATGGGTTCAGGCTACGTTAAGACTTGGAGTTCAGTAGCTATCCACTCCAACATAATAATGGCAACTACAACAGACGGTATTACCACTCAGTTAGGTCATGTATCGGATTTAATAGAAGCAGATTTTACCAGTAAAGAGGGTATACATTATGCAGAGTTTCTGAGGGATAAGATAACAGGACTTGTTGACGGAGATAGACTCAAAGGTCGCTACCTCAGCATGGAATTAACAACAATAGATGGTTCGCAAGCTCTACAGTTATTTAAAATTGTGACAAAAGGAAACGTATCTACGGTCAACGAGTGACCCTATTTAAAATACAGTTAACTTAAAGCCTATCTTTGCCTTATACTTTAAAACATAGAATATGGCATTACCTTTAGCTGCACTCGGAATTGGCGCAAACCTACTCGGCTCCGCATACGGATTGTTTCAGGGGGCGAGGGCAAACGCGTTGGAAAGGAATAATCAATTACCTGTAGCACAAGTTAACTCACTTTTGGCTCAAAACGCAGCACAAGCTAGAAATATGGCACAAATTGGGTTATCAAATACTCAGTATAATAACGCCTTACAACAGAATCAGAACAACCTCTCTACTATACTGGCCTCGGCATCACGTTCAGGAAGAAATATACCAGTTGCTGGTTTACTTAGGCAAGCTAACCAAGCCACCACAAATCTGAATATACAGGACGAACAGGCACGTAGACAGAATCAAATACTTTCAATGCAACAGAATCAAACTTTAGCTCAAGAACAGCAAAGAGTTTGGAACTGGAATAAAGCACAACCGTACCTAAGGACAGCACAGCAAGTGGCATCTATGAGAAATGCAGGTGTACAAAATATCTTTAATGGCATCGGTGGCGCAACGGCAATTGCTATGGGAGGTGGTTTAGGAGGACAACAACAATCAACGCAAGGACAAGCAGGACTACAATACAACCCGTTTGCACCAATTAACGGCAGACAACAAGGACTTTACGCATAAACTATGGCAACACCACAAGATTATAATGGAGGAGGAGATGCCGTGTTGGGTGCGTTCTTCGGAACAATAGGTAAAGCGTGGCAAGCTAACCAAGAGAGAATAGTATCACAACAGCAAGCATTAGCTAAACAACAAGCAGCCGACCAAAAAGAACTGTCTACTTTAATTAAAAACATCAACCCTAATGGCATACAACAGGTAGATGTAAATAAATTAAACAGCAGACTCACTAAAGTTTACGACACTTACTATCAAGCTAACAAAGCGTCAAGTAGGGAAGAACGGTTAAAGCTAAGAATGCAGTTGGAGAAAGACATTAACGAGACTAAACAGTTTATAACTACCAGTAAAGAAAGAGGTAAAATTGCCACCAAAGCATACGACTTTATAGCAGACCCAAGAAGTACAGGATTAGTTTCTTCTGATGCTAAAGCTAGACTTCAAAAACTGGATAAAACACCAACTGATGAAATAGACTTGGGAGCATACAACCTTGCCAACTACACTCAACCTGATACCAGCTACCTAAATAACGAAGAGTCACAACTGATGAATACTCTTGTTAACAAAGCAGGTAAAACTACATCGTACGGTAAAGGTAGTATGGACGGTCGTGTTTTGACAGGAGATAAAATAACCACAACTAATTTAACACCAGAAACTGTAGGGACAGCACTTAGCTGGCAGTATAATAATGATAGTAAGTACCGTAATATTTTTGATACGCAAGCTGCACAACTAGGTGTTACGCCAGATCAATTGCTTGTACAGAAAACTCAAGAGTTATATAGTGCGTTTAAACCGGGCGAAGTTAAAGACAGGTTCAGAGATGTTATCCCTGCTGTAGCTAAATCTGGTTCAGGAAGTAACGCAGCAGTTGGCAGTCTTACCTCAGTTAATCTTCCATTTGCAGACGGTAAAGGAAGTGTACAGTTAGATGAATATGTACCGCTATCTATCCCTAATAAGAATTTTGCAGGTAGTCAGTCAATAGACCTAGCAACAGGTAAACCTTTGAATGAGCCGTTACCTTCTTCTGGCAGATATGAAGTAGTGGGTATAACTAACGCACCATTTATTAAACCAGCAAAAGGTCAAGGGAAAAATCCACTTGCAGGAGCTATAGCACAACCTAATTTTGCTAGAAACAATCCTAATAATGTGGTTAGGAAACCAGTTATACATGTTAGGCTAGCAGAGGATGGTGTGGCTAATGATTATTTCATTCCTTATGATAGATTACCAGCTAACGTTAAAAACTCTAAATCTATAGCGCAAGCATTGTCAACTTTTAAACCAGCAACAGCAGGAAGTACAACTGCCAAATCAACACCAAAACAAACAGCCCCTAAGTCAACAGGTAAGAAAACAATACAAGGATTTTAAAGATGGATGAGGAGAAATTAAAATTACTGTATGAAGCCGTATCCAAAGATTATAGTGTTGGCAGTTACGAAGAGTTCTCTGGTAAGATGGGAGACTCAACAAAACGTAAAGCATTTTATGATGGAGTGGGTAAAGAGTACGATCTAGGAAGTTACGAAGATTTTGAAACTAAGATCGCCCCACCTGCACCTGTTGAACCTGAACCAACTTACGGAACAAAGCAATTAGAAGAAGTTGCTATAACAGCCCCCAAAAAAGATGATGGTTTTTGGTCAGATACTTGGAACACGTTTGCATCTTCCCTTAACAAGGCTTATGCAGGTGTTGCAGATATTCCAAAAATAGTTTACGAGTTAGCAGCTATTCCTCAAAATTTTATAGCAGACCAATTGCCAGAAGGGGAGTTAAAGAATACGCTATCTACCTCCTACGCAGAACTGTTAAACGAAACAGGAAAAGCAAGCACCCCATTAAAACTGTTAGACCAAGTGTCTCAACATTACAGGGGAGAGTCAGAGGCTTACAATAAAGAGGTAACTAAGTTTGAAGGTGATATTTATAACTCAATTAAGAACGGTAAACTAGGTGATGCAGGAAGACAGGTAGCTAACGCTATTACAGGCTCTGTACCGTCTTTACTACAGCTATATGCTACAGCAGGTCTAGGACAAGCAGCAAACCTCTCTACGATCAGCAAAACAGCTTTAAATGCGCTACCATTTGCTTCAAACAAATTAGCAGAGATTGAAGACAACCCTGACATTAAGAACTATCAAAAACCAATCGTTGCTGCTTTTAACGGTTTAAGTGAAGTTGTGTTTGAACAAGCATTCGGCTCTAAAGCAATTATAGATGATATTGTACGGGACTTGGGTAGGGATGGAATAGACGTAGCCAAACGTAAAGCAACAGAGTTTGCAGAAGGTTATTTGAAAAAGATATTCGCTAAGAACGGTATTCCTGTAGCTTTTGGTAAAGGTGGAGCTTCTGAGGGGCTTACACAGTTCACTCAAAACATGCTTGATAAATATAGCGGTTTAAATCCTGACTTAGATTTGATGCAAGGTGTGGCTGATGCTATTATAGTTGGTGGTGTAATGGATAGTGGTATTCAAGGTGCAGGAAATATACTAGGTTCAGTTAAAAATAAACAAGGGCGTGAGAGAGTAGAGCAGCTAACCACTGAAATCAACGAACTTAAAGCTGACTTAGATAAAACAGGTAGCGATGCTGTTAGTGACGTATTAGAGCAAAAGACAGAAGAGTTATCTAACTTAGTTGAAGGGGCAGTTACAACAGAGCAAAAACTAACCCCAGAGCAGAGAGCCGATACAGACATTCTTGTACAACGTGCAGATGCTATAACCGATATACTTAAAGATAAAACTTTATCTGAGGTAACTAAAACTACCTTACAAGAAGAGTTAAATCAAGTTGAGGCAGAGTTAGACTCCATTATTACACCTGTTGCAGAAAATACAACTACTGAACCTATAACAGGTGTATCTGATGTTTATGGGAGTAAAGATGAGATAAAGACTATTGGGGATGAAAAACAATATGAAACGTATGTTCAGAACATATTCCCTGAGTCTAAGGTTAATGCTGTTATGTACCACCAAACTACTAAAGACTTTGACTTAAAGAGCTTCGATAAGAGTAGAACAATGTACTTTACATCCTCTAAACAAGGTCATTTCTCAGAAGATGGTAAAACAATATCTGTTGTCGTTAACTTGAAGAACCCTAAATATGTTGATGCTAACGAGATAACACGTAAAACAAGTAAAGAGCTTGTTAAGGAGTATGAAGATCAGGGTTATGACGGTTTAATCGCTACACCAGAAATTTACGAGCAGAGAATTAAAGATAATGGACTAGACCCTAAAGATTATGCTGATGACTTAAAGTTCCCTGAGGTGTTGGTATTTAATCCTGAGCAAATACATGAGTTGGGGTCTGAGGCCGATGTTGAATCGTTTAAAGAGTATGAAAGATCAAAAAACACTTCAAATATAGAGTCTGAAATAATTGTACCAGAACAGCGACTTACAGTTACAGAACAGAAGCTAACCGAAATACAAGCCAGACGAGCAGAGATAACCAAAAGACTAAGTGATAAACTCTCTAACATAAATACAGGAATAAACCCGGATGCTATTAAAGATTTAGTAGAACTTGGTGTTACGTATGTAGAAGAAGGAGTAATACGCTTTAAAGACTTTGCAGATCGGATGAGACAGGACTTAGGTAAGACTATTCCTGATGAACAGTTACGGGATATTTACAGACAGTCAGCAGAACAGTTAGGATACGGTGTACGTGGATTTGGCGAAAGAGTTAGAACCGATGAAACAACACCTACAGAGACAGCAGAACTTTTAGATAATACAGAACAGCTTTATCAAACACAGGATTATGCGGAAATAAGGAGTAGGTTGTCTACAATGGACGATTTAGAGAAACAACGGTTAGTGGGAGAACTTTCTGCTGTAACATCTCAACTAACATCCGAACAAAATATTGGTGTGCTAGCAGGTATTGAGTTAATTAACAAGTACAATTCAGAAGGAAACTTTGACGAAGCAAGTAAGATAATTGAAACCCTCTCTAAGTCTGCTACAGTTGCTGCACAAACATTACGTCAATACGGAGAGTTTAAATCATCTACACCAGACGGATACATACAGCTTGTTGAAAAGTGGTTAGATAAAGTTAATAAGAAGCTAACCGAACCTCAAAAGACTAAAATAAAAGAACTGTTTGCTAATCAACAGCAAGCGGCTGCAAGAGTAGAGGAAGCATTAAATAAAGTAACTGAAACTTTAGATGATGCTGACTACAAAGATTACTATGCAAATGAAATAGCTTACGAAGATGCAATCAGAGATTTAGAGGATTACATTGACAATATAAGAGGAAAGAACTTACCAGACACTTTAGCTAAAATACTACAGGGAAACCTACTTAGTTTTAAATCTGTTGTTATCAACCCATTTGCCAACTTAATGCAATTCGGTTTAAGAGGTACAGAGAACGATGTAGCTACAGCAGTTGATGCCCTAGTGGGGCTAATTACAAGCCGTAGAACGAAGTCTCCTACCCTTAGTGCGGATAACATTAGGTTAGGAAGTAGAGCTGTTGTACAAGGCTCTAAAAGGGCTACACGTAAAGCTGTCAGAGGTACTGCTAATGCAGAGCTGGCAAAATATGATGTAGGTGGTAGATTAAAACCCAGAGTAGCATTTAACAGGTTGTTTGAAAACCTTAAAAGTTCAGCTACCCGTGAGGAGAATCAGTATGGATGGTCACAAGGATTATCAGATTTTACAGAGTCTACTATTGGTGTTCCTGCTAACTTAATGTTCAGGTTACTTCCTTTTGGGGATGATCCATTCTTTGAGCAAGCTAAAACACAAAGACTTGTTGAGATCGGTAAGAATGATAAGGGTTTAGAGGGAGATGCACTAGAACGATTTGTTTTAAAACCAGATGCCAAATCCTTAGAAGAAGCCACAAACTATGGTAAAGAAGCTACTTTCCAAGAGGAGAACGTAATATCCCGTAACATAAACCGCTTAATCGGGGACGGAGCTAAACGAATAGAGGAAATAGGAGGCACAACTGCCAGTGCCAGTTACAGGTTCATAATGAAAGGTATCTTACCATTTGTAAATACTCCGTCCTCTATTGCATTAAAGACAGTTAAGTTTGCTGTTCCTGCCATACCCTTTAGTCAAGCTATTTATGATGCTACTCAGCTAACCAAGGCTTATAAGATGAAAGATAGCAAGCTTAAAGAGACTCTTATACGTAGGCATCAAAAAGACTTCTCTGAACACATGGGTCAAGCTATAGTAAGTGGAGCAGTATTAGGTGCAGCAACAATCTTAGTAGCCAATGGACTAGCAACAGGAGATTTACCAGAAGACAAGTTTCAAAAGAAACAAAAAGATTTTATGTTTGCTACCCAACCGCCAAACACAATAAATGTAGATGGAGTTAAAAGGTTGTTAAATGGAGAAGATTTCGCTTATAAACAAGGAGATAGAGTAGTATCTTATGTACCACTAGGATTGATTGGCGCACAGATAGGTATAGTTTCTTCAACAAAAGGAGAACAGTTAAGGGAACAAAAGAAGAAAGCAGATGTAGTTAACACTAAAGGAGAAGCGTACTACCCAGAAGCAGGTTTAAATCCACTTAATTTCATAGGTAATTTTGCAACAAATGCTCCTGCTGCTATGCGCTACTTCTTTAACCAATCATTCGTACAAGGGGCAGAAACAATTCTAAGTGCAGTCTCTACACCTGATGGAGCTAAAAATATAATACCCCAGCTAGGAAAGACTTTTGTTACAATGGGGATTCCAAATACAGTTTCTCAGACATTCAGAGCCTCTAACGATTATATGAGAGATTTGTACACAGACGATCAGTTACAAACATTTGCTAATATCATAAAAGAAAAGGTCGGTAATGTTGAAGACTTGCCTATTAAATATGATATGTGGGGTAAACCTATTAAACAAACACCAGATGGTTCTAATCCTTACGTGTACCAGATAATTGATATATTCAGGAGTCAAAAGATTTTGCAAGACCCTATTACTTATGCGGTGTTTGACATACAACGTAAGACAAGGGATGACGGAGCTATACCTAATTCAATAGACGACACCTTCACTAAAAAGGATTTTAAAGTCAAGTTAGATAAGGAGCAAAAGTCAGAGTTGACTAAGATGGTAGGACAGGAAAGAAGAAAGTTAGTGGAAAGAATACTTAAAAACTATACTGATAAAACTGACCCTGAAAGAATGATACCTAGATTGAAATCAGCTTATTCAAGAGGAGCAGCTATTGCAAAATCTAAATTCCGTAGAAAAATAAAAATATAAAGATATGCCAAGAAACAAACTAGCCGGAAAAGGAAAAAGTACGCTTAGTCCAGAAGCAAGGAAAAAGAAATTAGCTTACGATGCAAAGTTCTCTGCAAAACCAGAACAGAAACGTAATAGGGCAGAAACCAATCGTGCTAATAGAAAAGCCGGAACATACGGAAAGATGACTGCTATGGGAAAAGATCGGTCGCACACTAAGTCAGGAAAACTCGTTTTAGAGAGTAGCAAGGTCAACAGAGGCCGTAATGGCAAGGACGGAAAGAGTACTAAGAAGTAGCATGATGTTTGCACCACTATATAATAGCACGACATATTTTTCCTAGTTTTGTAAGACATCAAATAAACGGGGAAATATTTAATGCCGAATACAAATACAAACGACAGTTATAAAAAAGTAGCCCTATGGATGATGGGATGTATATCAAGTATTGCGTCATATGTTGCGGTCATAAACAAAAGTAGGTTAGAGGATGTCAAAAAAGATATAGACTATCTCAAAACACAAATTAATATTAGAGATAATATGATAGTTAAAGAGAGAAAAGAAAAAGACAGTCTGCAAGCAGTGATCGTAAATAGAACTGATGCAAGTTATAAGGAGATAAAAGATTTACTGGACATTAAAAATAAAAATAGCACTATTACAATAACCCCAAAGAAATGAAGCGCACATTACTAATAATCTTAGCATCAATAGCAGTTATCTTTATATACGGGAGTTGCGGTTTGTTTAAAGCGACTTCTAAGAATAAACTGTCAGACTACACCAAAACTGAAAGTAACACAGATGTTAAAAAGACTGTCGATGATGTGAAGGTTACAGAAGCCAAAGGCGTCAGTGAAAACACTTCAACAGTAACAAGTGAGGATATAACGTACAGGAAAGGGAATCCTAACCCAACTCCTATCGAATTAACAGCAACCTTTAGATTAGACACAGCTTCTACTTTAAAAGGAGACACAGCATTAAAACTGGTAGACATAAACAACAATGGGGTAAGCGTAGTAATCTATCAGGACAAGAAAAGGAACGAGCTAACCGCTAAAATTACCAGTAACGGTAAGAGTCAGAATATACCCTTTGAAGAACTAAGGATTAAAAAGAATTATTCAAATACGTCCAGTAAAATAGACACCTCTAAAAAAGATTCCAGTAATTATAAGTTGACATTAGATAGCGCAGGTAAGGGTAAATCAGAAGACAAACACGTAGTATTGGATAAAAAATCAGAACCTACTTCTAAAGGGATGTGGGCTGTTATTGCAATTGTTGCAGTTCTTGCAATAGTTGGTGCAGTATTGTACTTCATTAAGAACCCTCGCATAAATAAGTAGCGAGCCTCATAAAATACCTCTTTTATATTTGCCTACTTTTGTGATTATATAAAAAGCAAAGAATGGCAACATACACTCAGTTCAATTTTTCTGATTCAGGGCTTAATTATACCACTGTAGAGACAGAGCTACTTCGGCTGTACTCAGATGTAAGTGCCGATCTTGGTACACGTCATCCACTAGAACTTCCTATGGACATAATCAATGCTCAGATGATTAATAGGTTGTATGATAAAACTGCTTACCCTGAGAAGTGGAAGAAAGACCTAGCAATAGCTTACCAGTTACTTTATAATTACTACGCATAAATGGCATTACCTACCTATGTTTTAGAAGCTATAGCCGATGGGAAAGAATACCTGTCAAATATGAATGAAGACCTACGGGAAGACTTCTTACGTGGTTGTGCTTGTAAATCTGAAAATCAAAAGATACTGGAAAGAGTACTTGTTGCACTTGATGGTAAAGTTGAGCTTGATGAATTTGATGACTCAGTATTAGCTAACCTAAGAATTTTGTACTGGATTATAGGGGGTGGAGAAATTATTAAATTAGACCAGACGATTACTTTCCCAACACTACCAACTAACAAACAAGTGGGGGATGTAGACTTCTCACCTAACGCAACAGCTAGCTCAGGATTACCAGTTTCTTATTCCAGTTCTAATACAGCAGTAGCAACTATAGTAAGTGGCTTGATTCATATTGTCGGAGTTGGAAGTACAACTATTACAGCTACACAAGCGGGGGATGGTACATACAATGCAGCCTCGCCAGTTGGTAGAAGTTTAACAGTTGCAAATAACGTAGTTGTTAACTTTGGGTTTACAGATACTAATCCAGATGGAAATGTAACAGCAGTTTCTCTACCTAGCTCGCTAACTATATCATCAGGAGTCAGTCAGTATACAATAAACTTCACAGTATCAGCTAACTTAAAATACCTAGTACACAGAGAACCTATATCGGAACCAGTTAAAACAGTTTGGATTAACCAGATTGACTACAACTATGGAGTGATACCAGATTCTAAATACAGGGCTTATGTAGAGTCAGGCACTTACAGGTATTATTACACACGGGTATTATTCCCATTATATTCAGGCATTAACACAATTCAATTCAAAACTGCATAAATGGCATCACCACTAACTTATAACCCCTCAATTGACACTATTGTACTAGCCAGAGCAGTTGGTGCTTTATACTATGCTATAGACGGACGTTCCACCTACCCTGACACAGACCGTTTTGTTAGGAGACCATTTCAATCACTAACCTTTGTCAAGAGCTATTTTAACAATGAAGAGTTCCGTAGGGGGATGTTTAGCATATATGTCAACGAGACAGGGCTTTTAGATTTAAGTACGGGATATATAATTGGAGGGACTACTAAAGAATATTGGTGGAAGGAGGAAGATTTAAGTGATGATGGGTTAATTGAGAAGAGTGTAGATTTAACTGACTATGCTACCTTAACATACTTAGATTCTAAAGTAACAACAAATGTTAACACTATAAGTGATCTAGTAAGTTATACAGGGTTAAGTGTCAATGTATTTGTTAAAGATGAAGTACGGGGTGGCTTTTTTAATTACACCACTAGCGAGACAGAAGTTGTTGACAATGGTCTTATATTCCCAGCCACAGGTAAAGGAGCAGGAAGGTGGATTCGTTACGCAGAACAATCAATGCCTTTATCCAGATACTTTGATTACGAAGATATTGAAGTAATTCCAAGAGCTATTAGAGATGGTTCATTCGCAAGGGAAGCTGACATAGCAAACCTAAAATCTCTATTAATGTCAGGTAAGGGGGTTGTTATAACTATAATGGGAAGTTCTAACTCTGCGGGCGCTGTTGGATATGGAGAGGACGGTATATACGGAGAGGCAACAGGTTTTGTTAACGCAGTAGGGCAAATGATATTTGCAATGGGTGTGCTACTAACAGACCCCAATTTCATACCTTTACAAAAAGCGGTATACCCTGTTGTTGACGCTTACAATTCTAACAACCTAGTTACTAATTCAGCAAATAAAAACAGACTATTAATTCCTTACCATTATCTAGCAACTCCTGTAAATCCAACATTAAATTATACAGTAAAACAGCCAGGTTCATTTCTTTTAAACAAGCTAACTATATATTATTATGTAAGGTCTTCGGCTAGCGCACCTACATTTGACGTAACAACATCTTTGGGAACGACTACAATAGATACATACAAAGCTCCATTGACGTATGTCGAGCCAAGTACAAACGTAACTTTCAGACTAGAGAGTACAACTGTTGATATCCCTGCAACAAGAGAAGTTTCATTTACTATTAGCAATATAGTTAGCCCCACTGACCCTGCAAACGGTTTTGCTGCTGTAGCGGGATTTGCTTTTGGAAATGGTGTTAAAATAAACAATATAGCTGTTTCAAGTGCGTCATTAAAGAATAGCAGCTTCAATATTACAAGGGGTATCACTACTGACGAGAGGTTTAATCTAGCAAAAAGTTTCAACACAAATTTCTACATTATTCAGTTTGTTGATAGTAGAACGGCTCTTAACACAAATCCTTACGAGTTTAAGGAGTTACTTAGGGTAAGAGTAAAAGAAGTAAGGGCTGTTAGCCCAAATTGTATAATAATATTAGCCACAAACCCTGCCGCATTGCCGGGTGAACCTAGTGGCAGAGAGGACATACCTTATTACAATAATGCAATGAGGGAACTAGCTATAGAAGAAAACTGTAGCTTCTTTGATGCTGAGAAAGCCCTCAATACAGTTCCATCACAAGCGGGAGAGGGTGTTTATTACGATTACATTCACTTAACAGCTTTAGGTTGTAACATATTGGGAAACGCTTTTTTCGATTTATTTAAGGTTGAGAATCCAATAGGTAAGAAATTCCCATATAATGTAGGTCGGGGTGTCATAATTAACGAAGGATTAATACATAACGCTGCTGAGATTGGAACGGTTGGTACTTCTGGTAAAGTAGTTTCCATGACAAATCCTGATGGTGGGATATGGAAAGCAGCTACTTCCGCTGATGTTGGTGCGATAAGAATTACATTGCCAACAAACAATGCTAACGTTATGTACCTGATTACAGGCGTTATAAATATGTATAATCCTGATTCTGCACTAGCTAGTCCTGTTGGTTTTAATATATCTGTACAGGGTTCTAATATGGCGTCTAGGGGTGCAACTTTTATCGGAAGCAATGGGATTAAATATCCTGTAAGGTTCTACACTGATTCAACAGCAGGTAAAAAATATATTTACATTGGTGAGCTTACTTCTTCTTGGTATTTCACTAGCCTTACAATCACCCACGTACAAGCAAGCCATACAGGAGCGACTTTAGAAACGGTAGAGAAAGGGTGGTCGGTCACACTAGCTACAGCATTTGAAGGTACATTAAATGGTACTGAGAACAATACTTTACCAGTTTCAGGAAATAGAATCGGGAACAGTTTAACGAATTTTGCTGCTTTAGGGACTTTGGTTAAAACATCAATACTGATTACCACGCCCTCTTATTTTACTTTCGAGGTTTATTATCATACTCATTCTGCGAGTCCTGTAGTTGGAAGACTTACATTGCAAGGGTTAAATGATAATGTTGCTGATCTGATTAAATCAGTTACAGCGACTGCATTTGGACAGAATATCAATATGTCGGTATTTATATATGAGGGGTGTTTGTGTTTGTGGCTCCCAGCATCTACAGTAAGGAAATATGTAGTTGCATGTTACGACGACTCCACTACTAATGCGCCTAATAGAGTGCTTTCTATGACTCAAGAGGTGAAGCCTACAACAGGAGTAACTAGGTTAGTAGATATTACCCCATTGGAGTCTGAATTTAAAGATAAAGTACCAATTTTGTTCACTACATCTATTACGTTGAGTACTTCTGGTATTTATATCATGAGTCCTGCTTCAACTACAAATAGAACTCTAACACTCCCTATTATTTCATTAGGTCTTGGCAAAAATTATACTATATATAATAATAGTTCATTTAATCTTGTTATAAATGGGGGTAATCCCGGTTCTGGAATAGAATCTTCTATTAGTGTTGATGGAGTAGCTTTAAGTACTTATACCTTAAGGCCAAATATGTTTTTTAGTATGTATTTTGATGGGTCAATGTGGGTAGTGTTATTTAGCACTAAGACTATTGTAGACACTACATCTACCCCCTACACTAAAGCAACAATAAATGCCACATACCCCAATGTAGGAGCAAATACAATAGTTATTCAAGATGGGGCTAATCAGACATATATTAAAAAAGATAATTCACCTACAGGAAATTGGTCAGTATTTCCAACAATTCAATTAACATAATTATGAGAAAGATTATATCATTAAGCATTTTACTTATTTCGTTTACCTGTGTAAAGGCACAGTATTACCAATTAGGTTTTGATAGTGTAAGGGTAAAGAGTAAGTTTAAATTGGGTGCCGTTGCTACGGGTTCAACTACAGATAGTTTGTTAACTAAAAAAGCAAATGGTGGCGTTTATAAGGTGAGCAGAGCAGACTTTGCCCCCTTAGCCTCACCAACAGGTAGTGGGACAGCTACATGGGTAAGTTTAGTAGGAACTACCAGTGTTACAGCAGGTTCTATGATTATACAGAATGGTACAGCTTTTGGAACAGGTTCTAATGGCATGATACTTATATCTTCATCTGCGGGGGCTGCTTATCCGTTTTTAAGCAACAGTAATTTAGTATTTCAGAGTAGAGGAAGTGCTAATGCTGATATAGTTTTTGCTACAAGTACCACACAACAAGTGAGGGCTTACATAAAAGGCGCTACAGGTAATTTGCATGTTGGATATACTGATGGTAGTGATGCAGCCTATAAACTTGCTGTAAATGGTTCTTTTCTAGCTACCACAGGACAGATAACCACCGCTCCTTCAACAGGTAATGATATTGTCAGATTAGCTGATTTAAATTCTTTCGCCAACTATACTGCAAGCGGAGATGGAAGTACTACAGCCATAACTATTACTCATGGACTGTCAGGTATCAGTGGAACAAGTAAAGTCATTGTACAGCCTTTAAATGCTGCTAGCGCAGGTGTAACATACGTATCAATCAGTTCAACTCAAGTCACAATAAACTATACTGTAGCTCCTGTCTCAGGTTCGTCCAACCTCTCATATTCAATTTTAATCAAACCGTAACTAAATGAAGAAACTGATTATTTTACTACTATTTATCTCTGCTAAGTGCTTTTCTCAAAGTGTTAACGTACCTCAAGTATCATTTGGTACACGTGCTGATATGAGACTACAAAAAGGTATGCCAAACACACAAGTACTATTGAATGGACTTGTTACTATTGGTGACGGTAATGGAGGTCTATACATGTTTAATGAAAGCAACACTGATGCAGATGACGGATTTCTAACTTTACAAGTTACAGGAGTAACCACAGGAAGGTGGAAGAGAATATCTAACGGTAATACTTTTAAAGGAAGTTCTACTTTAAGTGGGGTAGCTTTACAAACTGCTTACACAGTTAGTTTTGGTCAGACATTTCCTTTTACCCCATTGACCATTGTTGTGAACCCAAGATCGGCTAACGCCGCTGTTCCAAGTTGGATAAGTAACATAACAACCACAGGATTTACAATTAACTTTGCCAGTATACCTGTTGTAGGTACTAATAATATAGCAATAGACTGGATTGTTATAAAGAACTAATAAAACATTTTATCATTTAAAAACAAAAACACATGGCATCAGCAATCATTAATTCTAAGACAGTAGTTAAAAAAGCATCAGCTTTCTACACAGTAGACGAGGCAATAGACCCTACACTCTACGCAGCAATTGTAGCAGGTACAGAGACTCTTCCTGAGAACTCTACAGTAAGGCTTATCAGTAATGCAGACGTAGCAACTATTAAATTCAGTCCAGATGGAGGTACATGGGCAACAGCACAAAATGTAGGGGACAGTGCAGCATCAAGAACTGCGGTAGCGGCTCTTGCTACCGTTGCTACTGCTGACGCATCTGACTTAAGTACTGCTATCGCACTTTCAAACGCATTAAAAGTACGCTTAAATCAAGTTATTGCGGCTCTAAAAGCGTAAATTTTGTAACTACTAACTTATTTAGTATCTTTGGAACGGCTAGCACAAAAAGTTAGCCGTATTTTTATATGGCAAACAACAAATATTTAAATTTTAAAGAGGGTGATATAGTAGGCTCCTGTACTTTTGTAAAATATGTGGACTCCAAAACAGATAGTCATAAGGCTCAGTTTTTATGCAATTGTAGTAACTTGTTTGAAACAGACGTATATAGGGTGGTAAAAAACAAAACAAAAAGCTGTGGTTGTCTAAGAAACAGGTCTAAAAGAAAATATCAAAGAGTTAAAAACACTGAGGTTGGAAACTGTATTTATTTGGGGGATGTTGTAGGTAATATAAGCTACGGACATTTTAAATGTAAGTGTGGTAATGAGTTTTCAACATTATTTTCAAACGTAAAATCAGGTAATACTAAGTTTTGTAAGCACAATTGTACACACAATACTAAGAAAACTCGAAAAACACATGGACACAGTAAAGATAACACTACAGAATATATAACTTGGTGCAGCTTACGCAATAGGTGTAACAATCCTAATAATAGCTCTTATAACCACTATGGAGGTAGGGGTATAAAAGTATGTGACAGATGGTTAAGCTCCTTTGAGAACTTCCTTGAGGACATGGGGTATAAACCTACTCCACAACACTCTATAGAAAGGGAAGATGTTAACGGAGATTATGAACCTTCCAATTGCAGATGGGCTACAGCAATCGAACAAGCTAATAACACAAGAAGAAATTTGTACATCACCTATAGGGGTAAGACACAGACATCCGCGCAATGGTGTAGAGAATTTAATATAGAACGGAGTGTTTTTGAGACTCGGATAAAGAGTTTAGGTTGGGACGTTGGTAAAGCATTAACCACACCATCGGGGACAGATAGACAGCAGCCTTTAGCCAGAAAAGTTGTAGATGTTACTACAGGAATTTTCTTTGACAGTATCAGGGAGGCTAGTAAAGCATATAATCTCAAAGAAAAAACTTTAGGTGATAGATTAAGGGGTGTAAACCCTAACCCAACCAATCTAGAACTTGTATGAGAAGACGATTCGGAGGTAAAGCAACAGGTCATAGGTCATCGTTTGAAGCGAGTGGACAAGTTATCCTAGAGACAGCAAAGATTAAGTTTGAATACGAACCAAAGGATAAGAAGATTAGATACATTAAACCGTCAACATCACATTTGTACCTCCCCGATTATATACTTGATAATCAGATACATTTGGAACTCAAAGGTTTATTTTCTACAACGGATAGGAAAAAACACCTGCTAATAAAAGAACAGCACCCTAAAATTGACATACGCATAGTGTTCCAAGAACCAAATAAAAAGCTATCCAAAAAATCTAAAACCACCTATGCTATGTGGTGTGAAAAGAATGGTATTAAATGGGGTACACTCGATATGATAGTACAGTGGGCTAAAGAACCTAAACGAAAATAAGCTGTTAGGTATGGTTACCTTTGTGTTATGGGAGAGTTTAAAATAGCAGAAACAAAAACTGGTATAGCGGAAGGTGGTTGGGCTAACAACCCAAATGACAAAGGTGGTGAAACTGCGTTTGGAATAGCACGTAAGTTCTGGCCTACATGGGGCGGTTGGAAGTATATAGATGAGATTAAAGCTAAGTACGGTACAAAGGCATCTGTCATAAATAAGTACGTGAAGTCTAATCCAGTTATAATGGCACTCATCAGTCAGTTCTATAAAATAAACTTTTGGGACGTATTGAAGCTAGATCAAATAAAAGATCAACAGTTAGCAGAGACAGTCTATGATTTTGGAGTTAACAGTGGAACAGGTAGATCAGCTAAATACCTACAAGAGGCTGTTAATAACTTAGGAGGCAGTCTTAAAGTGGATGGTCAGATAGGAAACCAAACCATCACGCAAGCTAACAGTATCAATCCTTCACAGCTACACACAGAGTTTAACAAACTGCGAAGAGACTTTTATAACTCTATAGCTAAAGGTAATCAAAAACAGTTCCTTAATTCTTGGCTATCAAGACTGCACCCTTACAACGAAATGAAAATGATTCAGTATAAGCTAGGTATCACAGCAGATGGAATCTATGGGGATAAAACTAAAGAAGCTATTAAAGAATTTCAAGCTAAACACGGCTTAAAAGTTGACGGGATACCCGGCAAGAATACAACCGACACATTTTATAAACTATAAAAAAAACATAAAAATTATGAGTGAAGTACAAGTTATTGAATCAAAACAGTTTAGCCTAAGTTTCAGAGATGTAGCCAGAGGTCTAGTTATGGCAGTCTTGACGCCAGTTATTGTTATTATCCAAAACTCCATAGCGTCAGGAGAGCTTACATTTGACTGGAAAAATATCGGTATAGCTGCTATAGCAGGTGCATTGGCATATTTATCTAAGAATTTCTTTGAACCATCTAAGGTAATTACCATCCCTGAACAAGCTAAAATTGAGCAAACAACGCAGACTATTAAGGACGCTGTGTAAAATATGAAAGACATTATTGTAGAGTAAAGATGAATTTCTAAAATAAATTTGTCGAAATATTTGGATATTAAATTCCCCTGTTCTATATTTGTTGTAAATAAAAACTCAACTATAGGATATGGGGAAAAATACCTCTTACAAAAGCAAGGCTGTTGAAATCTATTCCAGCCTACCTGCTAACCAGAATCACACAGAGAAATCAAAGCAAGTCGCTGAACAGTTAGAAGTCGAATACACCGATACATTCAGACGAACTATGTTGAAGTGGGTAACTAAGGCGCAACGAAGTGAGCGGATGGCGACTCTTGATGCAGACTTAGACAATTACACCAGTACAGAGACTAACCAGTATGCCCCTGTATATTCTATGTCGGCTTTAAAATATGATGGTTCTATAATGACAATCGAAGAGTACTGTGCTTTTTATGGCATACCTAAAGAACAGGTAAAATCATTTAAGCTAATTACACATCAAGGTAAAGCTGCCTACTATAACATAGCATCCAAAAGTGTAGAGGACGGTATCGAAGACTTGTTTACTAAAGAGTTTATAGAGGAACTGTTTGAGGGTATGAAATCCCACATCCCTAACTACAAAACTTACAAACGAGAAAAGACCGCAGATAACAATTTGTTAGTTATAGACTGTGCTGACATACACATAGGTAAGCTGGCATTAGTGTATCAAACGGGAGAAGACTATAATTTAGAGATAGCAGTTCAAAGGGTTACAGAAGGTTTCCAAGGTATCCTCAATAAAGCTAGAAACTTCAACATTAATAAGATTCTGTTAGCGGTAGGTAATGACATACTTCACACAGATAATGCTAAGAGTACCACAACATCAGGTACGTTTCAAGATAGCGCAACAAGCATATCAGAGAGCTTTAACGTAGCTTTAAAATTGTATACATCCCTAATTGATTCAGTTATATCTGAGTACGACATCGACATCGTGCATTCTGTTTCTAACCACGACTACATCTCAGGATGGATGTTAGCTAGAACACTGGAATCTTGGTACAGAACTTCTGGTAATGTTAGGTGCTATACAAACATGCAACATAGGAAATATTATCAATACGGTCAGAATATGATCTGTTTTTCACATGGAGATGGAGCTAAGATGCAAGACATACCCATGCTAATGGCAACTGAAAGTCCTATTATGTGGAGTGAAACTAAGTACAGGTATGCCTACCTACATCACATACACCACAAACAGGTAAATAAATTCCAGTCTGGTAAAGATTACATTGGAGTAACAGTAGAATACCTTAGAAGCCCATCTTCATCAGACAGGTGGCACTCAGATAACGGCTATGTTGGAGCAAAGAAAGCAGTTGAAGGTTTTATACACAGTTTAAATGACGGTCAGATCGCCCGTATTACACATTATTTTTAAACAAAACATATTATGAAAACAGAACAAAGTTTTAAAGTAGCTCAGGTTTTAGAGAAACCTACCTACACAATAGCAGACCTAACCGCAGGAAAGATTGTCATTGAAAGGGACGGTTCTATTGAAGACTTGGATAGAGTGTTACGGTTAGCTTTTCCCGACGATGACGATGATGTCAGAAATAGTGGGTGGGGAGAGTTTAAATACTTTTATAAACAAAATGAAGAACAGTGGAACGCCTTTGATACTTATGAGATTGAAGAAAACCAACTACCGGTTGTTAAGGTATCAGAATTGATTGGGGAAGTTGAAGGTGCAAGTGAGGAAGTAAATGAGTGTAGTGATAATTTTGGAGAGGTTGTTAAAACTGCTGGGATAAGGGAATTTAGCACAGGAAGTAGGCGGGATGATGATAGTAATAAACCTTTAGTAAACCACTTAGACCCTTACCTTAGATTAAGATTCGGTTATCTACTAAGACAGGGAGCAAATAAGTACGACAAAGGGAACTGGAAAAAATTGCAACCTACAGAAACTGCTCTTGAATCTTTACATAGGCACTTAGCTAAATTCGAGCTTAATTTACAAAACGGAGTTGAACAAGATGAAGACCATTTGTCAGCGGTTATATTTAATGTGATGCTCATTATGAAACAAGAAGAGAAAGAAGGTATAGCAACAGATCACTTTTACGGAACTTTAAAATGATACTATTAATCTGGATTTACCTAGTTGGTGCAGTGCTTTCTTACGGACGTAATCTTAGCTCCTACTATTGCACATACAGGGAGAACAAGTGGTTGTTTAACAGTCAATGGGAGGAGTTTAAAACCTCCCTTATTAAGCTAAGCCTATTATCTTGGCTAGGATTTTTAATTGGTTTAATACCATACTTTGCAGATAACGAAGAGATATTTTTAAAATTTAATTTATTGGAGGAGGATTGAAATGAATTATGTAATAATAAACTTAAATGGAGATATTATTTGCCCTTGTTGCGGAGAGACTTACTTCTATTGTTTTTGTGATGAGGAGGATTTGTTATGATTAACATAGAAGAACTTTTTGATTGCCCTGAATGCGGTAATCACATAGATGATTGTGACTGTGGAGAGTGTTAGTGGTGTGGTTTGACTGAGTATTGGTGTACTTGTAATGAACCTGATGAGTATTAAAACTTTAAATAATAAATTATGAGAAATTTAGATTACTGCCCTGAGTGTGGCATAGGATTAAATAACAGAGAAGAAGGTTTGGGATTCTGCTCAAACTGTAAAGCAAATTGGGAACCCGACTATAGTGACGAAGATGAAATTGACGAAGACGGATTTCTTGATTGGATGGAAGATGACCGAGATCACTACTAAACAACAGCTACAGGCTCTGTTTGCAACACACGAGTTTACAGACCATCTAAGCGACTTTCTCGATAAGATAGAGGAAATATACCATCCTAAGATTAAAAGCCTTGAAGAAGCTAAGAATGAGTTTATAGAGGAGTTACGACCATACATTGAAATCTACGGTAAAGATATGTGCAATTCTTTCGGTAAGTATTGGCTTGAAAAAGGAAAGGGTAAGAGAAAGATGAGATTTCAATACGAGAAGACCTTTGATATTAAACTTAGGTTATCCCGCTGGCAGAAGAACCATGAAAAATTCAGTATAGTTAACATGCTAAATAAAGGAAAATAAATGAGCGATAAACAGTTCTATAGAGCTAAAGACGAAATAAATTCAGTTATTAAAAATAGAGAAAAGAACTTTGAACGGGGTATACTAACAGGTTTTCATACGCTAGACGAAATTATCAGTTTTAAAATTGGTTATAGCAGTTTACTGTTTAGCTATGCGCATACTGGTAAAAGTGTTTTAGCTTTAGATTTACTGGTTGGTATCTGTGAAAGAGAGCCAGATACAGTTATCAGTATATTCAGCCCTGAGTTTAGAACAAGAGAGGAGTTAATAAGTGCTGTTGTACAACAAAAACTAGGCTTAACATTATACGGTCAATATAAAAATCATGTTAGTGACGGAGATTTCATTGAGGCTTTACAATGGGTGTCAGACCGATTTATTTTCTTAGAAAGACCTAAACGTACAAAAGAGAATCCACTTGCACCAGTAACCATAACTGATGTTTTTAGACTTTGTAAAGAGGCTGAGATTGAGTACGGTTGTAAAATAAAACTGTTGTTCATAGACCCTGCAAATTATATTTCTAGGAGTTCAGAAGAATCTAAAATGTCAGTTCAAGATTATGTACTACACTTGCATGATACAATTGCTGATTACAGTTTAGCTTTAAAGGTTCATACCATACTATCATCGCACTGTAGAGATGTTGAGCTTATAGTCGATAAGGACAGTCAAATTAAATACTACCCAATTCCACACGTAACGGACATTATGGGCGGTCAAAGTAATGCAAGGGGAGGCTACCAGTTAATA
>Ga0065704_10000257_pt1 | contig 75701 bp, 67 predicted proteins | sample SwiRhicommuniRL2_FD_59091 | JGI IMG/M metagenome (GOLD analysis project Ga0065704, IMG submission 59091) | Switchgrass rhizosphere bacterial communities from Rose Lake, Michigan, USA - RL2 v2 (version 2) | ecosystem: Host-associated > Plants > Roots > Rhizosphere > Soil | place: East Lansing, MI | reverse complement strand
CCACCGCCTATGAATGGTGGTTCGCAATGACAGTTTAAAGATGGGGCGAGAGGGGGTCGAACCCTCACGGTGTCTCCACCGACGGATTTTAAGTCCGTTGCGTCTGCCGATTCCGCCATCGCCCCGGCACGCATATTCTACCTTAATTTGAAGTCCTTTCCAATCGTGATGAGTTATCGCAGTTCATAAAATATCTGTCTACAGATCTTTCGCTGCAAGAGGCATTCTTTTTAAGTCTGTAGAGGGCTATTAGATGTGAGCTAGCAATCTATTGGTAATGTATCTTTTGAGCCTGCTGATTGTCATGTAAGAAGCGAATTTCGGTGCTGGCAGATCAAAAAACAGGGAAGGTGGTCAAGAATGAAAAAATTTCAGGTCTCTCTTTGGACAGAGGTGTTGCTCCTCATCCTGACTTCTTGTGGTGTGCCACGCGCTACACCAACTCAGGCAGCAAATAGTGTTGTCATCTCAACCTTTACAGCCGCGCCCGCCAATTCAGCAACGCCTTCAACAGTTTTGACACCTACTCTTCTGTCAACGCCAAATTTAGAAGTAGTAGGCCAGCTTCCCGGTTTGTCCCCAGTGAATATAACGGTAAGTTTGGAAGGACAGGAATTTACTTGTACACAAGTAAAAACAGTGGCAGACCACTATGAAAGGACTTGTCTGAAAGGGCTACGCTCAGAATCTCTGTTTCAGGTTGTCATTGCCGGGAGAGAGCCGTTTCTTGTAGATTTCATTGAGGCCTCCGTCCTGCAAGCTAAGGAGCCAGACAACAACATCGCCGCTCCGCTTTTGGGATTTATGGCAACCCTGCCTTACAATGGTGCAATTCCAGAAGACGCCAAGGCATGGGTTCAAAGCACAATCCCTACCTTGAGTGGTCAGCCTGATGACGCAAAGGAGACAATGTTCGGCGGAGTAAAATACGTGCTCTCCGGCCCGCCCAAGGCATTAGTTTTGGAAATGGGTGAATTGCCATAGCAATACCTACCCGAAGGGCAAGTTTCTGTTTAATAACCTACAAGTTTTCTTATTTTGAAATGCTTTCCAATCGGGAGGAGTTATCGCGGTTCAGCAGGTATCTGCTTCGCAAATCTTTGATGACAAATGGAAGATAGAGCAGAAGGATCGAGATCACACCGATCAATTCCATGTACAAAATATAAACAGGCCATTCGGGAAGCAAGTCCAGTAGGCTGGGGGTATTCGGCTTGTAGTTGATCATCAGGTAATTACTGCCGATGGCAGAATTAATGAAATAAACGATCAACGCATAAATATTCATCCAAACCGCCACTCGTAATAGGGATTTCCAGGTTGGGCGGAACCCTTCCACGACGGTCATGTAAATGGCAGAGGTGATGATCAATCCGTGCGAAATGAAATATTGGAAGAACAGAAAGTGTGGAAAGCCATAATTACCAAGCCCAGGCGTTGCCAAGACCTGAATGGCACCCGCGATCCCTATGAAATACATGAACTCGTAAATCCTGTAATTTTTTGTGATCAGCATCAATGCGCCAGTCCACACGAGCAAACTGCAGAGATGCAGAGGTAGCATCGTTTGAATTGTCCATGTGCCAACAACGTAATTCCAGTAATGCCAGGCAATCTCGTTGACCAATAAAATCAAAGCCAGCATCCAGCGAATTACCGACTTGGTAGTGTCACTGGCATTTTTAAAACGGAGTAGAAACAGGTTGAGAAGAACTAAGGCCCCCAGTGCGGCGAAGTGCGTAGTCCCGAATAATTCGAATGCGGGACCCTGATAATTTGCGGTGAAGAAATTAGTCATGCGGGTTATTTTACAGCGAAATTTCAGAAAGGAATACTGGGATATTTATCCTACAAATTCCTGGAAGGATTTTCTAAAGCGCGCTTTACTAAATCTTTGAGCGTTATCCACAATGTCATTGTGCCGAAAACAATAAGCTATTTCATCGAATCGCTTGATGACATCGATCAAACTGGCTATGGACTGTTCCTCAAAAAACAGACCGGTCCTGCCGTCAATGACAGTTTCCAGTGCGCCCCCGGCTTTATACGCGATCACAGGGCACCCAGCTGCCTGCGCTTCAACGATCGCGATCCCGAAATCCTCCTCTGCTGCACAGACAAAGCCACGTGCGTTTCCGAGAAGTTGAGCAACACTTTCATCAGGCTGATAACCTAGAAATTCGATATTTGCCGTGGACCGCCTCTGAAGTCTTCTCTTTTCAGGACCCTCACCGATAATTTTGAGCGGCAGGTTTAGCTTTGAAAACGCTGCGATAACAAGGTCAAGGCGTTTGTGGGCGACGAGCCGTGATAGGGTGACAAAATAATCTCCGCGTCTCCCGTTGGGATGAAATCGCTCAATCTCAACGGGTGGATAGATCACGCGCGCTTCACGCTGATACGAGAACTCAATCCGTTCTGCAATCCCCTGCGAAATGGCCGCGAACTCATGAACACGTGATGCCGCAGTTTTGTCCCATGTTCGAAAATTTTCCATGGCTAGGTTCAGGATCATATTTTTGCGTGAATGTGTGCCGTCGATGTTAACGTCACTCCACGCGTAACGCATCGGCGTGTACGTATAGGAAATATGGCGCGTGCCATTGCTTACAAGCACTCCATGCGCCACTGCATAACTGAAGGAGACGATCACGTCATACTTGCAAAAATCAAATCGCTCGATGGCCGAAGGCATCAATGGCAGGAGGAAACGATGATGTGTTTGGGCAAATGGCAATTTATCCAAATAGGAAGTAATGATTTCTTTATTTGAAATGGGTGTACTTGCAAAAGCATTTCGGTTATAGATAAGTGTGAAGACATCAGCCTCAGGAAAAAGCTCCAATGCAGCAAAAAGCGTCTTTTCTCCGCCTCCCATGCCTGGCAGGGCATCAACGACGAATGCAATCCGTGACTTAGAGTTCATTGAGATTTTTCCAGACCAACTCAGCACTTCTTGCCCAGGAAAAGTTCTGGGCGCGGGCCAATCCTTTTTCCTTCAATTCTGAACGAAGCCTTGTATTGCTCAAACATTCCTTGAGTGCATTTTTTAGTCCAACAGAATTGGACAAACAGAAAATCAACCCTGCCTGACCAACAACTTCTGGCAAAGCACCACCATCTGAAACGATCACAGGTGTTCCGCTTGCCATCGCTTCGAGCGCGGGTAATCCGAAGCCTTCATCCTGAGAGGGTAGTACAAGCAGCGTAGCCTTCGCGTATAATCCTGCCAGGGTTTCGTCTTCGACATAGCCAAGAAAACGGACCTGTTCCATTTCCTGCGAGAAATTTACAGACCTAAACACGTTTCCGTTCACACCCACAATGACCAGCCAGGTCCCTTTGAAATCAATTTTTATTTCGTTCCATGCGCGCAACAAATGATCAAGATTTTTGCGGGGCTCAAGAGATCCTACAAATAAAATATAACGATCAGCCAAATGGAACTTGGACTGTTTTGCATCAGGACAGAACAAGGAATGGTCAACTCCATTTGGAGTGACCGTCACATCCTTGACACCGAAACGCGCCATCACTTTTTGCTTCACATATTCTGATGGCGCAAATACTTTACGAACATGGCTTGCTAAAATTGGAAGAAACAAGCGATACCATCCCGCGAAACTCCCTCGATACCATTCTGGGTGTTCAAGTGGACTTAAATCGTGGATGGTCAAGGCTTGATTCCGAATCATCAAAGGCCCAGTGTTTGCGGGTGACCACAGGATAGAATTCCTATTCAACCTTGTGGGAAGGACAAGCTGCTCCCACGCGTGACCCATTCCTCCCTGTCTGCGCGTCGATTCGACCCGGTAATCGCTCCCAAAACATCGAAGGATTTCATGCCCGTAGCGCTCCACACCTGTGACGTGGCGTGCCAGGAACCGCCCATTGACCACCATCTGAGATGCGGTGTCACGCGTCATGGTTGATCCCTTGTCCCATAAAGAGACCGATCACGAGTCCCAGCATGAGACGACCTGGCGCGAGTGTCCAAAGATAATGGTCAAAGAAACTGATGACACCCAATCCTGTCAGCGTAGCACCAGCAAGGATCGCGTCTGGATTTTGTGCTATGAATAAATGGTAAATAAATGAAATTGATAATGTAATGACAAGCAGCAATCCAGGGATTCCCAACTCCGCGCCAGCCAGCAAAAGAATGTTGTGAACAGGTTCAATCACATAACCCTCGCCAGCATGTCTTGAAAGTTCGATAATGAATGATCCGATTCCAACGCCGTTAATCGGATGATCACGAATCATCTTTATTGATTCTCCGCTCAGCCAGGCACGACCAATAAATGAGAATTCTTCTGAATGCGAAGTGGTGTTTAGCGTACGCGCCTGAACCAGTTGGCGATAAGGAATAAGGGCGCCGATAAAACTTATGGAAATGATGGCAAGCAGAACAGCGAGTCGTTTACGGTCAAAGTATTTTGCTTTCCAAATCAAGATCAGGCTAAAGGCAATCAGTGCCAGCCAGGCCGAACGAGAGAAGGTCAGCGCGAGCAAGACTATGCCCGGGATGAGCAAAAGCAGCGCGAGGTTGTTCGGTTTTACTTTGCGCATAAAAAAAGCTATCGGACCAAGTAATAGAATCAATGCGAAGCCGCCCAGGATATTGGGATGCGGCAATGTTCCGTAGGCACGCAAAAACGACTCACCGCCTGGTAATTGCACAATACTCGCGCCACGCACAGATGAATCTAGAGTTCCTGGCCAGTTTGAATTGAGCGAATCAAGAAAACTTGTGGACTGCTGAATAAATTCAACAATACCAGTAATAAATTGGATACTCAATGCAGCGCAGAAACCAAGCAAAACGGCTTTCCATACATGCGGCCAATCGCCTAGGGAAAGGATGAAGAGGAAAACGAGCAGAATATGGAAGGAGATGTATAACGAAATGCGCAGGTCTCTTGACCAAAGAGTGCTTAGAAAAATCAAGAGGCAGAAAATCACAGAGAGATAGAAGCGAGAGGCAAGCCGTGCCCTGAGTGGCACGGCCCTATCGAAGGAATGAAAACCATTATTAAGCTTTACAGTCAGCCAAAAAATTACAGCCAGTAATACAAGTCCATCAGCGAGGAAGAACAGAGCATCAGTATACGTAAAGTAAATCCGATCATGATGAAATCCGTTGATCGTCTTGTAATACCAGAAAGATAATCCCAACGGAAGCAAACCAATCATGAAAGCATAAACGCCGCGCAAAACTTTTTCTGCTTGCACAGGCCAGACTCGCATTGAACCAAGAGATAGGGTTGTCAGCAATGAAAGGATGGGAAAGGTTCCCCATGAAAAAGATGCTAGGGAATTGACTGGCGGTTGTTTTGATAACTCTGGAACCGTTGCGTTTGGATTCTCCCAGACTTGAACACCGCCTTTTAACGTTTTGATTTTTATCCAGCCGTTTCTTTCCAGAACAGGAATATATTTGGAAACATTCACGAACCCCCAGCGGACGCCGTGCTTCCCGGACTTTTGCAGGATCGCGTCTAGCGCAGAGAGTCCATTTGGAAGCCAGAACGCTGTGTCAATCTGGCCGATCCCGCTCGTGCGGAGTTCAGGGAGAGTCCGCGCGGTGTGGTAGCTGCCGTCGATGGTGGTGGCGGTTGTCAGCGTGGAAAGGAGCGCAAGCTGATCGCCGAATCCAAATGTCACATAACGCCAGTTCGAATGGTCAGCCTGCTTGAGAAATCCCACAATTTTCCGCATATCCACCGCACCAGGCTGGAGCGGCAGAAACACGGTAACGAGCCCAACAATGAGGGAGCTCGTCGCCAGCGTGAGAAAAATTTTCGTCCTTGTTCCTCTAGAGCGTTGGCGTCGAAGCAGGATCACGATCATTCCAAAAAACGGAAGGAGCGCAAGAGATGCCCAAAATGCGAAGCGATCATAGGTTAGCCATTCCCAGCCTTTGCCGAAGAACAAGCGTGGTAGGGGAGTGGTATCGCCGAGGCCGAGCAGAAAGAGCATGCAGAATGCGAATCCAAGCCCGAGCAGTTTTCGTTTGCACGCCAAAGTAAGCGCGGAAGGAATGAGGATGGCAAGCGGTCCATACATTGGAAGGAAAAAGAGCAGAGGCGCGAGAGGATCTTTAAAAAAATTATGACGAGAGGCGTGATCAATCGGCGTTTGGATGGATTGCGCTTGTCCCCACTCCCAGAAGGGCCAGATCACAATCAACATTGCGAGTGTGGAAAACAGACCCACGATAAAAAGCCTGAGCGCAAGGGTCTGCCAATTGATCTGTTTGGTGGTGAGGAAATGAGATACGATCGCCAGAACGAGCCAGGGCAAAAGCAAAAGAGTAGCATGGTGAAAAGCCATGACCGTTGAGAGAAGGAAAACTGTTAGAACGCCATTAAGTCTGTTTCCATCATGCAGAAATTGATTCAGCGCCGCCATGCTGAAAAGAGCTGTTACCGTAGCCGCAAGCGTAGGAAGTTGACCAAAAATATGTGCCGTAAGATAGACCGACGGAAGAAACGCTGCGCCCAGCGCCGCATAGCCTGCAGTGGCCTTGCCGACAAAGATGCGTGCGAAAGCATACACGGCAAGGGGCAGGAGAGTTACAGTGATCCAAAGGATGATCGCAAAGGCCGCGTCGATCCCAACGAGGTGACTCAGCGCGCCAATGAGTTGATGTACTAATGGCGGATAGGAAGTAACAAAAAAACCTGTGTACCAGCGCGCATCCCACAAGGACCACCAATCCATGCGATAGTGATCGCCGAAGAACATATGAACATACGCGTCATAGCTCAGACGATAACGCGCCGCGAGGATCAATGAGCCGTGAAAGAAAAAGGAAAATAAAACAGCAAGGCGCGCGTTACGCGGCATCAAATGGACTCCAGCAGAGGGATACGTTTTGAGCTTTGCCGTTTTTCAAGGGCGCGATTGAATACTTTGATGTAGCGATAGCAAGTCGCTTTCGGCCGAAGTTGCTGAATTGAATTGAAATTATGCTGGGCTTGCGCGTGTCGAAGTGATGGCGAGTTAAGCAGCAATCGAATGGAATCACAAAGTTTTTCAACGCTGTTGTTTTCAAAGAACTCCACTTGCAAATGATTTTCCAGCGTCATTTTGCGAATCTCACGCAGGTCGGAAGCCACTACTGCGCGTCCCCACGTCGCAGCCTGATATAAAACACTTGAAGAGCCTGTGGAAGCTGCATAAGGCAAAATCACGATGCGCGCCCGCTGAAATAAATCCTTTACCTCATCTTCTGAAACTTGTCCGAGCCATTGAATACCCTGGGTCTCATTGAAACGAGTCTTCAATTCCTGTGCATAATTGGGAAAACGTGTATGGGCTGTCCCTGCGATGGTCAAATGCAAATGTGGATATTCGAAGCGCAATCCGGTAAAGGCTTCGATCAATAATTCCAATCCCTTATAGGGCGCGAGGGTGGTGAAGAAAAGCAACTCGCAAGCATCCGTTTCATTGAGCAGTTCCGGTTCGTGATACGCGCCAATCGGAATGTGGGCGCATTCCACACCGCGCGCGGAAAGCCAGTCTGCGTAATGCTGCATGGTCAGGCAAACCACGTCGGCTTGGGTTGCGATGCTTGTCAGTAAACGTGCGCCCAAGGGTGCAAAGGATCCACCCGGAGCATTCAAGGCGCGCAAGTCAGCCAGCTCGACCACTTCATGCAAGGTTACAACTGTTGGAAACATCCGTGCTGCGCTCATAGGAGTGAATAAACCCGATAGATTGGATAAAGGGGATTTACCGAAGATGCTCGCCCCCAGATTGAACCAGATCAAATCAGGATTTAGTCTCTTCACGCGGGATAAAATGGTTTGCCGCGCGTTTAGAGAATCTGGTTGCCAGCAGTAGTCAATTTCCGTTAAACCCAAATGATTGGGGCGCTGCCCGTTCTTTATGGATCCGGCCAGGATGGTTAATTGTGAAAATAGCCCTGAGCTTGCCAAGCTGCGTGTAACATGATAACCATATTGTCCAATACCAGTAATTGACGGGGGAAATGGACTGACGATAACGAGGTGCATGGGTCGGTTTGACAGAACCTTTTATGCGTTGTATAGTTCTATAATTAATACGTAAATTTTATTGTATTGGATTTCTGGTCCATAGGACGGCTTCACTCATGTTAGACGTATCCTCTGAGAATCTGTTACGCTCCGTTTTTCACACGCTGGCTTATGCGGATGTGTTCGATTATCCATTGACTGCGCACGAAGTATACCGTTATCTAGCTTCCGTGAATGCCTCGTTTGAAGATGTTAATCAAGCCCTAGCGGATGAGGGCTTTTTTTCGAAAGTTGAAAATTACTATACCTTGCGTGGTCGCGAAGAAATTGTAGGAATAAGGAAGCGACGGGCGGAAGTCGGAAATCGATTGTGGCCAAAAGCTGTGCGTTATGGTCGGTTGATTGCCTCTCTTCCCTTTGTGAGAATGGTGGCGCTTACGGGTTCGCTAGCCATGAAAAATGCGGACGAAGGCAACGATATCGACTATATGATCGTCACCGCGCCGAATCACCTTTGGACTTGCCGCGCCTTGGCTCTTCTGGTCGCAAGACTCGCTAAACTGGAAGGCGTAAACCTTTGCCCGAACTATCTCATCACAACCAATGGGTTGGCGTTAAACGAGCGGTCACTGTATGTGGCGCATGAGTTGGCACAGATGATTCCGCTTTCTGGCATGGAAATTTATGATGAGATGCGTCGTCTAAATAACTGGATGGTTGATTATCTACCGAATTCATTAATAGTGTCTGAGATACCTGAAGGCGTGAATCTTGTGCAAAAGCGCCCTTTGATACAAAGAGTTTTAGAAATTCTATTCCAGCTTCCGTTTGCAAATTGGTTTGAAAATTGGGAAATGAAGCGCAAGATTGTGCGTCTTACGCATGAGCAATCTCTTAGTTTTGAATCCTTCTTTTCTGCTGATGTTTGCAAAGGTCACATCGATCGACATAAACACAAGACAGAACTTGCCATACAAGAAAAGTTGAAACAAATTCCTTTAGAGTTTTGATATGACTCAAATCCTTCTTGGTCAATCCTACTTCCTGCGTTTTGATCCAAAACTTTGGGAAGCAATGCAGCCCTATCCGCCGCTAGGCACGTTATATGCTGCAAGCTATTTGCGTCAGCATGGGTATGAGGTTTGGTTGTTCGACGCGATGCTGGCCGAGTCTGAAGAGGAATGGGGAATGGCACTGGATGAACATCAGCCGCAATATGCAATCCTATATGAGGATAATTTCAACTATCTTTCCAAAATGTGTCTCCTGCGAATGCGCGATGCTGCGTTCAAAATGATCGAGATGGCAAAGTCACGCGGCTCCATCGTGATCCTTTGCGGCGCAGATGCAACAGATCATTACGAGAATTATCTGGCACAAGGCGCAGACTATGTGTTGATCGGTGAAGGGGAGGAAACGCTTGTCGAGTTGCTGAGTCAATTGTCGACCGGGAAGGATACCAGTCAGATTATCGGACTTGCGACATCTCATACCCAACAGGTCAAACGTCGTCCAGATATTTCTGATTTAGATAAACTTCCGTTCCCTGCTTGGGATTTGATCGATGTCGAAAAATATCGCGCCATCTGGTTGAAGCACCATAGCCATTTTTCGATGAACATGGTCACCACCCGCGGCTGTCCGTTTCACTGCAATTGGTGTGCCAAGCCAATTTGGGGACAACGCTATCATTCACGTTCGCCTGAAAATGTGGCGGCAGAAATGAAGTGGCTTAAAGAGACATACCACCCTGATCATATTTGGTTTGCCGATGACATTCTGGGACTCAAGCCCGGGTGGTTGCCGCGCTTTGCGAATGCGCTTCAGGCACAGGGAAGCCTGATCCCGTTCAAATGCCTCAGCCGCGCGGACTTGCTGACGCGTGAAGGTGAAGTGGAGGCCTTAGCCCGCGCCGGCGCGCAGACCGTTTGGATGGGCGCGGAATCAGGCTCGCAAAAGATCCTGGATGCAATGGATAAGGGAACACGCGTGGAACAGATCCATGAGGCTGCGCGGCGTTTGAAACGCGCCGGAATCCGCGTTGGGTTCTTTTTGCAGTTTGGGTATCCTGGTGAGACGCGCGCAGATATTGAGAAGACGATTCAGCTTGTACGCGATTGCGACCCTGACGATATCGGGATTTCGGTTTCCTATCCCATGCCTGGCACAAAATTTTATGACGCGGTACATGAACAACTGGGTGAAAAACAAAACTGGCGAGACTCACAGGATCTTGCCATGTTATATCAAGGTCCATTCTCGACCGAGTTTTATCGCAAATTACACAGCGTGATCCACAAGGAATTTCGGGTACGGAAAGCCTGGAGGTCAATAAAGAACGCCCGCGATGTCGCTCGTCTTGGCTATAACTTACTCACATTGCCTGTTGCCCGAATGCAATTGAACTCTCTTGCTTCAAATTTGCAAAATGATTTGGCGGCCTTGCCGCATCTGCCGCACGAAGCCGCCGCGATACCGACTCCCCAGGAGGAGCGATGAGCGGACCTCCGCTTGATACCATAGCGGAAGCCTTCTCGCGTACCGCAGAAAAATACGATTCGTTTGCGGAGGATCACCCACACCTCACCCGGATGAGAAGTAAAGTTTATTCGCACGTAATGCGACATGTGCCGCTCGGCGCGCACATTCTCGAACTCAACGCGGGCACAGGCACCGACGCAGTGCAACTTGCACAACGCGGGTATTTCATCCACGCGACGGATATTGCCTCTGGTATGTTGAATCGTTTGCAGGAAAAAGTAAATAAGTTTGGATTGCATGACCATGTGACGATTGGGGAACGGTCATTTCTTTCATTAGAAAATATCCAAGGCGCGCCATTTGACGCGATTTTCTCTGACTTGGGCGGACTCAATTGCGTTCCTGATCTAACGCCCATAATTCAACAGTTGCCAAAAATTCTCAAAGTTGGTGGCATAGTAACCTGGGTGCTCATGCCACATGTCTGCCTGTGGGAGATGGCCGAAGTTTTTCGTGGGAATTTCTCACTGGCTTTTCGGCGGTTCTCGCATGGTCGTGTGAGAGCCAATCTCGAGGGTTTGAATTTTGATGTATATTATTTTTCACCGCGACAAGTCATTGGATGGTTTGGCGATGATTTTGAAATTCTCGCATTGGAAGGATTATCCGTAATTACACCTACCGCGGAGAGCAAGAACTTTTCTAGATGGCATCCACGCCTGTATCGAATATTAAGCCGATTGGACGATAAATTATCACCACACTGGCCGTGGTATGGTTGGGGAGATTTTTATATTCTGACGATGCGCTATCGCGATGTAGGCACAAGAGCATGAGTTTCCCTAATTACCCTGACAAACATAAACTTGAATCGCTATTGACGGCAGATGAACTCGTTGCGTATCGCGGGCGTCTGGGCAGAATGCCGAAGGTGAAACCAGAAGGTGTATTGTTTTGTCTGGAACGGGGACTGCCACATCGCATGCGCTGGCGAATCCCCGTTGGGCGCGCTGGCGCAATGAATGCCGATGTATATGTGGTGAAGAAAACAAAAGGAAAAGTGGCGGTGCTAACAAGCTTTGGGGGTGGCTCGCCAATGGTGATGGAACTGGCTGAAGAGCTTGCGGCGATGGGCGCGAAGAAGATGATCCTGATGACCTGGGGTGGAATTCTCCAAACAGACATCAAGCCGGGTGATATTGTGGTTTGCAATCGCGCTATCCGTGATGAAGGTGCGTCACATCATTATTTGCCTCCTGCAAAATATGTTGATGCGAATGAATCACTGGTAAATGAATTGATTGATGAAGTTAGAACGCGTGGAGCGCAGTGCATAGTTGGTACAACATGGACGACCGACGCGCCGTATCGTGAGACGCGCGAAGAGGTGGCGCAATATCAAGCGGAAGGTGTAAAGACTGTTGAAATGGAATCAGCAGGATTGTTCACTATAGGTCAGGTGCGCACGGTACAAACCGCTTCTGTTGTGATCGGGATGGACAGTCTTGCTTCGCTGCAATGGCAAACACCTGAACGCCTTGATGGGATTATGCATTCTCTTGAAACCGTCTATGCTGCGGCGATTGATGTGCTCAGCAGATCATGAGACAAGATTTATTTGTCTGCCCACGTTGTCGAACTACGCTCGAACGCAACGCCCCTGACAGGGTCACTTGCCCGCACGATGGACTTGAATTCTGGAACGCGGACGGCATTTGGCGCTTCCTCCTGCCCGAAAGTGAAGCCCATTACGCGCGTTTCATCAGGGACTACGAGTCGGTTCGCCGTTCTGAGGGCCGCGGCAGTAGCTCTGCAAACTATTACCGCGCCCTGCCTTTCAAGGATTTGAGCGGCCAGCACGCGAGGGACTGGGCTATTCGCGCTCACAGTTTCAATGTTCTCGTGAAAAATGTACTGACGCGGCTCCAAAATCCGCTCGAGCGTTCGTTGAAGATCCTCGACCTGGGCGCGGGGAATGGCTGGCTTTCCAGCCGGCTCTCTGCGCAGGGAGACCGGGTCCTTGCCGTGGATCTTTTGGTAAATGAACAGGATGGATTGGGTGCTTGGAAGAATTACGAAAATAGCTTTACTCCCATACAGGCGGAATTCAACCATCTGCCGGTTATGGATCGCTTTGCGGACACAGTGATCTTCAACGCCTCCTTTCACTACTCTGAAAATTATTCTGAGACGCTCAAAGAGGCCCTGCGTGTAACCTCATTGGGAGGTCTGGTTGTGATTATGGACTCACCTGTGTACCATCGCGGCGACTCAGGTGAAAAGATGGTCGCGGAGCGGGAGGCACAATTTAGGGAGAAATATGGTTTTGCCTCAGATAATTTGCAAAGCGAAAATTACCTGACCTATGAACGCTTGAACCAATTGGCCACGGAATTGAACCTCACCTGGAAACGGATCACCCCCTTCTACGGTTTACGCTGGTCCCTGCGTCCCTTAATGGCCGGGCTGTTGCGTAGACGGGAGCCCGCCAAATTACATCTGATCGTTGGCAGAAAAAAATACTCTTGATGTAAAAACGATCTTGGAAAATTAGCTGATTGATATGTTTTGGAAACTTCTTTGCTTTCTGCCTATTGATTTTTGTGGTGTTCTTCTGTAAAATGAACTCATCCTTATAGCAATTCATCACTCATAGTTCCTATGATGCTCAGCATCAAGACGCTCGTTCCCCTGACTAGCAACTCAAACTGCATATCGAAGCGCAGATTGGCTCTGGCGTGCTAATAGCATGCACTCAACTCAGACGGGTAAAATTCTCATAACGCGATGATCTTTCTGTACCTTTGGCTGTAGAATGATCGAATAATTCTGACAAGGCGATAAACTAGATGGAATCCTCCGACACTGCTTTTGACCACTATCTGCAAGCCGTCACTGAACTTCAAACGCGGGTTGTGGAAAGTCAGCGCGGTAAGTTAATCCAGATCGCCGAAAAAATGGCAGAAACCACGCAAAGAGATCAACGGATTTTCCTCTTCGGAACGGGTCATTCCCACATGTTGACTGAAGAAGGATTCTATCGCGCGGGTGGTTTGGCAAATGTTGTTCCAATGCTGAGCGAACATTTCATGTTGCACCATTTACCGGAATTAGGCTCACGCCTCGAGCGGACACCTGGTCTTGCTGAACTCATTCTGGATCGTTATGCTCCTGAAGCCGGAGAAATGTTATTTGTATTTTCGAATAGCGGAGTCAATCGCCTGCCAGTTGAAATGGCTTTACGCGGGCGGGAACGGGGAATGTTCGCTGTGGGTATTTCCTCACTTGCCTATGCCCAGCAAGCTCCGCTTTCTGATTTGGGAATGCGTCTTGATCAGGCTGTGGATGTGGCATTGGATAACGGCGGGATTCCGGGCGATGCGTTGCTTGATCTTCCAGCGTTGCCCTGGCGAGTCGCTCCCTCGTCAACCGTAATTGGTGCCCTCCTTTGGAATTGTCTGGTTTCTGAAACAGCCAGTCTCCTGCTCACCTCAGGCATCCAGCCTCCCATATTTGTCAGTATTAATGTGCAGGGTGCCGGGAAACATAATCAGGCTCTCCTTGAAAAATGGCGCCCGCGCAATATTCATTTATGAAACCTATGTCAACAACTCATGAGCAATTTGCAATTGGAATTGATGTTGGCGCAACAAAAATCGCCTCCGTTCTTCTTTCAGAAAAAGGGGAGGTGGTTAAGACAACCCAAATCCTTACACTTGCTCACGAGGGAGCACAGGCGGTTTTGGATAAAGTGGCAGATCAGATCCGAGATCTCGCGCAACAAAGCCCGGGAAATGTAGCTGGTGTAGGAATCGGTTCTCCGGGGAAAGTGGATTCAGATTATGGCGTGGTCTATAATGCAGTTAATCTTGGATGGACAGAGGTAAATCTGACTGAAGAGATTGTCAATCGTATTGATCAGAAGCTGCCAGTCTGGATCCAAAAAGATGCGAATCTGAGCGCCCTGGGTGAATATTACTTTGGAGCCTGCCAGGATTGTACTGATTTTGTCTATTTAGGGATTGGCTCCGGCTTGGGGGCAGGAATCATCAGCAACACTCATCTCATCATTGGTGGTGACTGGTATGCTGCAGATGTGGGGCATCTATCTGTCGATCCAGATGGACCGGTATGTGTTTGTGGTGGGCATGGGTGCGCAGAGACGACTGCTTCCGGTCCCGGGCTCGTGCGTGTGACACGACAAATGCTAGCGAACTCTTCCGCGAGGAGTATGCTTGCGAACAGGACTGAATTAACACCGGCCGATATACTGGCCGCTGCGGGTGAGGACGATCCACTTGCTTTAGAAGCTTTGGCTCAGGTTGGACGTGTTTTGGGTATGATTATGTCGGCGTGCACGGCAATCCTGAATCCCTCACGGTATGTGGTGGGTGGAGGGCTCGGCCTGGCAGGATTCGAACATATCGTACCGGCTGCCCGTGCGGAACTGATGCGGAGAACGATTCCTGAGAGTCGCGCTCTGCTGGATATTATTCCATCTCGCGTTGAGTCGCCAGCGATCGGTTCTGCGTGCCTGGTTTGGTATTCGCTATCGGGAAAGGTAGCGGAGAGATGAACTGTAACAAAACGGTTGCGGAAAAGATCTTGTTGGAAAGGAGGTGGTGTTTCTTAGTCAATCAGTTTGTTTAGCAAGCGTATGTTTGCACGACCAATACGAAAAGGAGAAGAAAATGCGTAAGTTGTTCACCATAGTTAGTCTGCTCGTTGTTCTTTCATTCGTTCTCACCGCTTGTGGCGGAGGCGCGGCGCCCACTCAGGCCCCAGCCGCTACTCAACCTCCTGCCGCAACGCAACCACCTGCGGCGACGGAGGCTCCTGCAGCAACTGAGCCACCAGCCGCTGGCGAGAAAGTTACATTAACGATCGAGAGTTGGCGTAACGACGATCTGTCTATCTGGACGGATAAAATTATTCCAGCTTTTGAAGCCAAGTATCCCAATATCCACGTAGTATTTGCACCCTCGGCTCCTGCAGAATATAACGGTGTGCTCAACACCAAACTGCAGGGTGGCACCGCCGGTGATTTGATCACCTGCCGTCCCTTCGATGCCTCGCTTGAGCTATTCAAGCAGGGCTATCTGACCTCGCTAAACGACTTGCCTGGCATCGAGAATTTTGGTGATGTCGCTAAGAGTGCCTGGATTACAGATGACAACAAAGATGTTTTCTGTGTGCCAATGGCTTCCGTGATCCATGGCTTCTTCTACAACAAAGATATCTTCGATAAATATGGCTTGCAGGAACCCACCACCCGTGAGGAGTTCATGAATGTATTGAAGACCCTCAAGGATAAGGGGGAGACTCCGCTTGTGATGGGCACAGCAGACCAGTGGGAATCCGCTACGATGGGTTTCCAGAACATTGGTCCCAATTACTGGAAAGGTGAGGAAGGTCGCCAGGCCTTGATTAAGGGCACCGCCAAATTCACGGATGAACCGTATGTCAAGACATGGCAAGACCTCGCTGACTGGGCTCCCTACCTGCCTCAGGGCTACGAAGCGGAGAAATATCCTGATTCTCAGACGCTCTTCACACTCGGCAAGGGCGCCATTTACCCGACGGGCTCGTGGGAAATTAGCCAGTTTGAAAAGGATTCCGGTTTCAACCTTGGTATCTTCAAGCCGTATGTTGCAAATGCTGGCGATCAGTGTTACATCAGCGATCATACTGACATCGCCATGGGTATGAACGCCAAGACGCCGCATGCCGAAGAGGCAAAGACCTTCTTGAGTTGGGTCGCGTCTGACGAATTTGCCGCACTCTATGCAAATGCGCTGCCGGGCTTCTTCCCGCTGAGCAACGCCAAGGTGACCTTGGATGATCCGCTTGCCAACGAGTTCCTTAGCTGGCGGCAGGAATGCAAATCCACGATCCGCAACTCCTACCAGATCCTTTCACGCGGTGAACCAAACCTCGAGAATGAACTCTGGCGTGTCAGTGCGGCCGTGATGAATGGCTCAATGACCCCTGAACAGGCTGGTCAGGAAGTTCAGACTGGTCTGGAAAAGTGGTATAAGCCTCAATAAGCTTTTGTTGATACTTCATCCCGATGGCTTTCCAGCCATCGGGATGAAGTCGTTTAGAAACATTTCCCAGTCTTGTTTTTCAGGAGGCGCCTTGTGCAATCATCAAAGCGACGATCGCAAATTCCCGTTCACGTGCTGGTATTTCTTGCACCAGCAGTTTTGCTCTACACCCTGTTCATGGTGGTGCCCCTGATCAATTCACTGCGGTTAAGTTTCTTTGAAATTGTGAATCAGAACCAACAGAGTTTTGCAGGACTGCAAAACTATATCAAATTATTTACAGATTCAAATTTTGCGCCCTTTTTCTGGAGAGCGTTACGCAATAACTTTATTTTCTTTGCGGTGCATATGCTGGTTCAGAACCCGATTGGGCTGTTACTGGCTGCGCTGTTGGCGGAAGGTGGGCGAGTTCGCGATTTCTTTCGCACAATCATTTTTATGCCCACCGTCTTATCTGTCGTCATCATTGGCTTTGTTTGGCAATTAATTCTTAATCCATTATGGGGTGTTGCAGAAAGTATGTTGAAAGCGGTTGGGCTGGGGGCCTGGTTCGGTCCATGGCTGGGCAAACCCGAAACGGCCCTGGTGACCGTTGCGCTCATTTCTGTCTGGCAGTTCGTTGGGATTCCGATGATCTTGTTTTATGCGGCACTCATCGGCATCCCTGACGAATTAACGGAGGCTGCACGCGTCGATGGCGCGACCGCCTGGGATACGTTCTGGCGAGTCAAATTTCCCCTGATCCTCCCCACCGTTGGGATTGTGGGAATCCTGACCTTCGTGGGCAACTTCAATGCCTTCGATCTGATCTACACGATGAAAGGCGCCAATGCCGGCCCGGATTTCTCGACAGACATTATGGGGACATTTTTCTATCGTACATTTTTTGGTCAGCAACTCCAACTAGGCAACCCAACCATGGGAGCGACGGTCGCCGCGATGATGTTCCTGATCATCCTGGCCGGCGTATTAATTTATATGTTCCTATGGGCACGCCGCATCCAGACTTATGAGATGTGAGGATCATGATGAAAACCGTTTCTTCATCCCGCCCATGGCAATTCATTGAACGTTTTATTCCGCTTTTAATCCTCACAGTTTATTCGGTCATCGCCCTCTTCCCGATTGTGATGATCCTGATGAATTCGTTCAAGGCCAAAAAAGCGATCTTTGGCGCGCCTTTTGCATTTCCCAACGCAGAAACCTTCAGTTTGATTGGCTATCAGACAGTTACCGATCGGGCCAATTTTCAGAATTACTTTCTCAATAGCGCGATTGTCACTTTCGTGGCATTGCTATTGACACTGCTCATTGGCGCTATGGCCGCATTTGCATTAGCCGAGTATGACTTTCCCGGCAATGCTTTGATGGTGTTGTATTTGTCTATCGGTATCATGATTCCTATTCGTCTTGGCACGGTGGGTATTTTGCGCCTCATGGTCAGCCTCAAGCTTGTGAATACATTAACCGGGCTGATCCTCATTTATGTAGCTCAATCTTTGCCGCTGACCATTTTTATCCTTTCACAGTTCATGCGGCAAGTACCAAAGGATTTGAAGGACGCTGCGCGCATTGATGGCGCAAGTGAATATCGCATCTTTGGCATGGTCCTGCCGCTCGTGCGTCCTGCCCTTGGAGCCATTGGCATCTTCACCATGATCCCGATCTGGAATGATTTATGGTTTCCACTCATTATTTCGCCATCAAGCAAAACTGCTACCGTGACTCTAGGTGTGCAGCAATTCCTGGGTCAGTTCGTCTCTGACTGGAATGCAGTTCTGGCCTCGCTGACATTGGCGATGATCCCTATCCTTATTCTTTACATAATATTCTCTCGTCAAATGATTCGCTCCATTACGGCTGGCGCTATCAAATAAGGAGTCTGTATGAAAGTTGGAATTGTGGGCGTTGGATTCATGGGAACGACTCACGCAGCTGGTTGGGCTTCAACACCCGCTCAACTTGTTGGGTTTACCGCTGAGACAAGGCAGGAGGCCGATACTTTAGCAAACAAATACCATGCAAAGGTTTATCCATCCCTGGATGAAATGCTCCCTGATGTGGATGCGGTCGATATTTGTTCACCTACGCATTTACATCATGAAATGGCATTGAAAGCTGCTTCAGCGGGAAAACATATCGTCTGCGAAAAGCCATTGGCGCGCACGACAGAGCAAGCCGAAGAAATCGTGACAGCCTGCCAGAAAGCTGGTGTTCAACTTCTGGTTGCGCATGTAGTCCGTTTTTTTCCTGAATATGCTCTCGCTCGGTCTGCTGTGGTTGAAGGACAGATTGGCAAACCTGGCGTCATCCGTTTGCACCGCGGAAGTTATCGTCCAAAGAAATCCGCGGGCAACTGGTTCCTCGACGATGAGAAGTCGGGGGGCATTCTGATGGATTTGATGATCCATGATTACGATTATGCCCGCTGGGTAGCCGGTGAAGTGGAATCCGTTTCGGCCCGGCGCGTGACTGAACGTTATCCGGACGCGCCCGTCGATTATGGCCTGGTGATTCTTAGTCACCGTTCCGGTGCGTTATCCCATATCGCGGGTGCCTGGGCTTATCCACCTCCGACATTTCACACCCATCTTGAGATTGCCGGAGACCGCGGCCTGATCGAATTTGATTCAGAAAGCACAACCCCGATCCAAAATTTGATTCTCAGATCCAGCGGATCTGACGCTCCGGATGTTGCCTTGCCCTCCAGCCCGGTCAGCGAGAGCCCCTACACAACACAAATCAAAGAATTCTACAGCGCGCTTGCCGATGGGAGACCTTCACGAGTCAGCGCGACCGATGGGCTGGCTGCCGTTCAAATCGCGGACGCGGCCATTCGATCTGCTCATGGCGGTCACCCAGTAAAACTGCAGCCTCTTGCGGAGGCAATATGATCAAGATTGCTATCCTATCGTTTGCTCATCATCATGGTGAAGCTTATATCTCCAACCTGCGTAGTATGGAGGGCGTGGAACTGCTTGGCGTAGCGGATGACGATCCGATGCGAGGTCAAACGATTGCAGCGCAAAACAAGGCGCAGTATTTTCATACGTACGAAGACCTGCTCGAGGCCAAGCCGGAAGGCGTCATCATCTGCACAGAAAATAATCGGCATCGCCCTTTTGTGGAAATGGCCGCTTCACGTGGAATTCATATCTTGTGTGAGAAACCTCTCGCGACGACTCTGGAAGACACGCGCGCAATTGTAGAAGCCTGTGAAAAAGCCGGTGTCCTTTTGATGGCCGCTTTTCCCATGCGGTTCAGTGCGCCTCTGTTGGAAATTAAAACTCGACTTGATAACGGCGACTTTGGTGACGTTTATTGTTTCAACGCCACAAATCAAGGAGAATTGCCAACCAAACACCGCGCCTGGTTTGTTGATCCGGAACTGGCGGGCGGGGGCGCGATCATGGATCACACTGTTCACCTCGTGGATATTATGCGCTGGTTCACAGGCTCTGAAGTGGAGAGCATGTATGCACGCAGCAACAAGATTTTCCATGCCGATGAAGTTGCAGTGGAGACCGGCGCACTGGAAATGTTAACTTTTGAAAACGGCGTTTTTGCAACAATCGATGCGAGCTGGTCCCGCCCGCAATATTGGCCAACGTGGGGCGGATTGACTTTTGAAATGGTCACTCAGCGCGGGGCAGTGATTGTGGATGCTTTTCGGCAATACTTAAACGTGTATCGCCACGACTGGCAGCGTTCCAACTGGGCGTATTGGGGCTCTGATATGAACCAGGCAATGATCCATGACTTTGCCACGGCCATCCGCGATAACAGGCCCCCTCGCGTAACAGGCATCGATGGGTTACGAGCGGTTGAGGCGACGCTGGCTGCTTACGAATCCACTCGAACTGGAGAAACAGTTCAGGTCAAAAACATATGACACTTCCTGACCAGCGTTTGCTTATTCATAATGCACATCTATTCACGCCGAATCACGCAGGGGTGACAGGGTGGCTTCTCATTGAGAATGGATTAATTCGCTCGATAGGCTTTGGTAACGTACCGAATTTTTCATATGATACTTCAATTCAATCGTTAGATGCGCAGGGGCAAAATTTATTGCCCGGGTTTATCGATTTACATGTCCATGGCGCGATGGCACATGAAGTGATGGACGCGTCGCCCACGGGTCTGGAGGAGATGTCTCGCTTTTATGCGTCGCATGGTGTCACATCGTTTCTTGCCACAACCTGGACTGCCAATCATTCGTCAATTATTAAAGCACTTGAATTAGTGCAGGAGATGCAGGGTCGCATTGAGGGGGGTGCAACGTTATTAGGTGTGCATCTCGAAGGCCCTTATCTCAACCCAATACGTTGCGGCGCTCAGGACGTGAATCTGATTCGTCGGGCCGCAAAAGAAGAAGCCTTGGAAATCCTCGACACGGGTGTGATTCGCCTTCTCGCTCTGGCTCCCGAATTTGACGAGAACCTTTGGCTAATTGATGAATGTGTAAAGCGGGGAATCACCGTTTCTGCTGCACATACGACTGCAAACTACGCACAAATGCAAAGAGCCGCTGAACATGGTATTACTCATCTGACTCATTCTTTCAATGCCATGGAAGGACTGGGGCACCGCGAATTGGGGACGATCGGCGCGGCCATGAGCTTGCCACAAATTTCATGTGAGTTGATTGCCGACAACATTCACGTTCATCCCGCGGCGCAGAAAATTCTTGTGGATGTGAAGACACCAGCAGGAGTGATTTTGGTGACCGATGCAATCCGTGCCGCAGGGTTGCCCGATGGCGACTATATGCTGGATGAACGGCCTGTTCATATTGAAAATGGCGCTGTACGTTTATCGAATGGCACCCTGGCTGGTTCTGTTTTAACCATGGAACGTGCCTTGAAAAATGTATGTGCTGCTACCGGACGTTCACTTGCAGAGATGTGGATCACTTCCAGCCTCAACGCCGCGCGTGCAATTGGTATTTCCTCGCGGAAAGGCAGTTTGGAGGTCGGCAAAGATGCAGACCTGGTTTTATTGGATGAATCGTTCCAGGTGCAATTAACTGTTGTTCAGAGAGAAATTGTTTTCAAAGAATGATCACAGGATCTAGAGCAGGAGAGGTATCCAATGCTGGATACCTCTTTTGATTCTGAAATTTGCCTCTTGAAATTTGTCTCAAAAGTGCTATGATTGTTTATGAGCGATTTTGATTGGTTATGACTGATTTTCTTCCCACTCCTGAACGCCAGAAACAGATCCTTTCTCTGCTTGCACGGCAACGACGCCTGAGCGTGACCGAGATTGTCAAGCAGTTTTCGATCAGTGAAGCGACAGCCCGGCGAGATCTGGAATCCCTCACATTGCAGGGCAAGGCACAACGCGTGCATGGCGGCGTGATCGCCGTGGAGCAGGCTCCACCTGAGTTGCCTATCCTCGAGCGGGAAAATGAGCAGTTGGATGAAAAAATCCGCATCGGACGCGCCGCCGCCAGTCTGGTCGCTGATAACGAGACTTTGTTTTTAGGCTCAGGTACCACAGTTGTAGAGGTGGCGCGTAATTTACGTCAACACAAAAACCTGACCGTGATCACAAACTCCTTGCCTGTATTGAATATACTGGCCGGTCTCAAAGGGATCACGGTCATTTCCTTAGGTGGGATGTTGCGCGATAGTGAACTTTCATTTATTGGACATATTACAGAACAGGCGCTGATTGAAGTCCACGCGGATAAAGTGTTCATGGGAACGCGCGGCGCGAGTCTCGAGCATGGATTCACAAACGATTATTTGCAGGAGACATTGACAGATCGTGCCATCCTGAAGAGCGGACGTGAAGTGATTATGGTTGCTGACCACACGAAAGTGAATCGTGTTTCCACAGTCTTGTTGGCGCCATTTAACAGCATCCATACCTTTGTGACAGATTCAGCGGTAGACAAAAAGTTTGTGCAGGCATTGAAGCAGCAAGAGATTCATGTTGTGATTGCTTGAAGTTCCACATTGGTGTGTCGCGTTCCAGATTTCTGATGTTCGACTTTCGGCGAGAAGACCAGCGACTATGAAACTAGAAGACTTTAAGCCTCAATCAAAACTGGTGACCAAAACAACATTGGTGGATAAACCAAAATTCCCAGTTGTTGACGCGCACAATCATCTTGCGGAGCCATTCGGTGGTGGCTGGGATAAGAGGCCTCTGAATAAACTTCTGGACCTGCTCGACGAAGCCTGCGTGACTCACTACGTTGATTTGGATGGTGGCTGGGGCGAAGAGATTCTCTATCATCATCTTGATACTTTCAAAGCCAAAGCACCTGAGCGATTCCAAATTTTTGGTGGCGTGGATTGGAGTCAGTGGAAGGAGATGGGGAACCGATTCCCTGAATGGGCAGCCGGCAGGCTGAAAATCCAAAAGGAAGCGGGGGCACAGGGACTCAAAATCTGGAAACCGTTTGGCTTGCACGTCAAGGATGATCAAGACCAACTTGTCAAAGTGGATGACCCGCGCCTGAGTCCCATTTGGGAAACAGCTGGTGAGCTGGGTTTACCTGTACTAATTCATGTTGCAGATCCCGTTGCTTTTTTTGACCCGATTGATAAAACCAACGAACGCTGGGAAGAACTTGGAGAGCATCCAGATTGGGCATTTACTAGTCCACCCTTTCCGCCTTTTATGGAAATCATGAACGCGTTCAAAAATCTGGTTATGCATCACTCCTCAACTATTTTTATCGGCGCACATGTCGGATGTTATGGAGAGAATCTCTTCTGGGTGGGGCAGATGCTGGCGGATTGCCCAAACTATTACATTGATATTTCCGCGCGGCTCGGTGAATTGGGGAGACAGCCTTACACCGCGCGAAATTTTTTCATCCAATATCAAGACCGCATTTTGTTTGGCTCAGACATGGGCCCGGATTTGGATGCGTACCGTTTGTATTATCGCTTCCTCGAAACAGATGACGAATATTTCAATTACAACACTAGCGATGTTCCCCTCCAGGGTCGTTGGTATGTGAGTGGTTTGTATCTGCCAGAGGATGTATTGAAAAAGATATATGCCGAAAATGCCCGCCGTATATTGAAACTGGAGTGAACCATGACTGAACTCAATTTCCTCGCTATTGCTGATGCGGCAGAAGATCTAAATCCTTTGCATGACGTGTTAAGGCCATTTGAGCGCGACGACGCGGTACAGATTCGCATCAAGCGAATTGGCTGGGATCGCGCCTGGCAATCCCTGTTGATGGATGCTGTGGAAGGCAAGGGTCCCCATGTTTCGCAGATTGGTTCGACATGGGGCGCGACGATGGCTATGTTCGACGCCTTACGCGTTTTCAAAAGCGAGGAAGTGGATCGAATGGGAGGCGCGCCTCAGTTTCTACCTGCGGCCTGGGAAACTGTAAAACTCGCCGGCCGTCCCGATGTGTGGTCGATTCCATGGACAGTTTATACCTTCGTCCTGTTCTATCGCCGGGATGTATTATCGCGTGCGGGCATTCATCCGGATGAAGCATTTACCACAACCGAAGCCATGTGTGAGACCTTTGCAAAGTTGAGCAAAAATGGGATCCTGCCGTGGGCTTTCCCAACTTTGCATCCTTATCAGGATTTGGTGCATATTGCCTCTTCATGGGTGCGCGCGAATGGTGGCGAGTTCCTTGCTTCTAACGGGAGTGATCCTGCTTTTGCAAAGCCTGAAGCCAGCTCAGGGTTGATGAATTTTTTTGAATTGTTTCCATACCTTCCACCTTCGTTACGCGGACTTTCGGTTGAGGATTGCACTCAGGCCTTTGCGCGCGGTGAAACCGCGCTGTTGATCGGTGGGATCGAGGTCGCGGATGAACTGTTAGCCAGCCCTTACACCTCCCAGGAATTGCGTGAAAATCTAGCAGTGACCACACTCCCCGGTATTCCATGGGTTGGTGGCGACCATCTGGTGATCTGGAAGAACGTTCATGCCGACGCGGATGTGGAGAGGGTAGCGCTTGACCTGGTTCAATATCTGGCTGACCGGGATACCCAGGTCCAATTTTTTAAGTCACAGAACGCATTGCCTGCCCGCCTTGATGCTTACCAGCAAATTGAATTCTCACTAGATACATCGGCTGAAACCATGCAAAGGATTCTGAAAACGGGCTGCCCACATCCAGCTGTGCGGTTGTGGCGGCGGATTGAGACATTCCTGGATGAGATGTTACTGGATATTGGAAATACGGTGCTTAGGCAACCGACAATTCCCGCTGCTGAGATTGCGAAGCGAATGTTGAGCGAATATGAAGAGAAACTTTTTGCATTGCTGAAGAAATGAATTGAAAATGGTACTTGAAAATTACGCAACCTATCGTGAAATCAAATCGCAAAGCGCGGCCTGGCAAAACGCATTAGATGTGGCGGATGCCGCCACATTGCCTGAGGCCGCGGAATATGAACAAGTCATTTTTACAGGCTGCGGCTCAACCTACTACCTGTCCCTGGCGGCTGCATCGTTATATCAGGAACTTACAGGACGAGTGGCGCGCGCGATCCCAGCGGGAGATTTGCTTTTGAATCCGCAAATCGTCATACGCGAGAATATTCCTCAGCTGTTGGTTGCCGTCAGCCGCTCAGGAACAACGACCGAAACGATCAAAGCTGCTGAAAAATTTAAGGCAGAACAGCGCGGTAACGTGATTGGGATTACTTGCTATGATACAGCCCTGGTTGATTTGAGCGAGGGTAGTCTTGTGATTCTTGAAGGTCAGGAAGAATCAGTTGCGCAAACGCGCTCTTTTGCTTCCATGTATGTCGCCGCGAATGCCTTTTGCGCTCGTATGGCTGGACGAAAAGATTTGCTGGAACTAATGAAAAAGTTGCCTGAGCTTGGTAATGGGCTTATTAAGAATTATGAATCGTTTGCCAAAGAAATGGGTGAGAATCTAAACTTCGATCGGTTTTATTTTCTGGGTTCCGGGATCCGTCATGGGCTGGCCTGCGAAGTGAATCTCAAAATGAAAGAGATGACCTTAACGCACAGCGAACCATTTCACTTTTTGGAGTTCCGCCACGGACCGATGAGCATGGTGAACGAGAAAGCTGTTGTAGTAGGGTTATTATCCGAATCAAATTTCAGCCACGAGAAAGCTGTTCTAAACGAGATGCAGGCTCTCGGTGGAAAGACAATGTCGCTGGCTGAGTCTCAGGCAGATATCTCATTTCAAAGTCAAATTCCTGAAAACGCGCGCGGCGTCTTGTATCTTCCTGTTTTGCAATTGATGGCGTTCTATCGTTCGGTGGCAAAGGGCCTCAACCCTGACCGTCCGAAGAATCTGACGGCGGTGGTGCAACTAAATATGTAAGGTGATTTGCTCAATCGTTGAAAAGGAGAAGAGACTATGAAATATCGTTTGCTCGTCTTCGCTGTCATTGTCAGTTTATTGCTGACGGCATGTGGAGGGACAGTAGCCAGTCAGAAAGCTGATATCACGATGATGATGTGGGGCGACCCGGCTGAACTCGAAGTCTGGAACAAGATCGTAGAGGACTTCCATACGGCCAACCCAAATATCACTGTCAAAGTGGATGTTTCGGATTGGGACTCATATTGGACCAAACTCAAGACTTTGCTTTCGGCTGGTACCCCACCGGATGTATTCGCGATGGATGCGCCTCTTTATCTGGACTATCAGAGTCGCGGCGTTCTATTGAACCTTCAACCCTATCTCGATAGGAATCCAGATCTGTTAAAAGGGGTGTACCCGCAGACGCTTGAGGCTTATAAAACGCCGGATGGCATGTTTGGTGTACCGCGCGATTTTCAAACCGTCGCTCTTTTCTATAACAAAGATATGTTTGACTCGGCGGGTGTGGCATATCCCACTGCTGATTGGACATATGACGATCTTCGCAATGCTGCGAAGCAACTAACCAAGGACTCAAATGGTGATGGAAAGATTGATCAGTTTGGTTATTCACTTGATCTTTGGGATTTTGAACCGGGGATGAGCGAGATCATCTGGGCCTACGGCGGTGACCTCATCAGCGCTGACCATACCAAAACCCTGGTCGGTGAACCGAAAGCCCGCCAGGCCTTCCAATTCCTACATGACATGATGTTTATTGATAAGTCCATACCGGATACAAACACGCTTAGTGAATATGGCGATGATGCGTTCCTGGCAGGCGTTGCGGCCATGACAGCGATTGGTCATTGGGTCGTACCCGGTTATGCGGAAGTCAACTTCAAGTGGGATGTGGCTCCAATGCCGAAGGGTCCTGCGGGACAAGCGACCAGCGTGAACAGCGCGGGCTTTGTAGTGGCAAAGGATTCCAAAAGCCCGGATGCCTCGTTCGAGTTCCTCAAGTATGTGTTGAGCGAACCTGCCCAGAAGCGATTGGCGGAACTTGGATTTGCATGTCCTGTCCTCAAGTCTGTGGCGGAGAGTGATGCATTTCTAAAGCAGAGTACTCCGATTGATCACAAAGTCTTCCTTGACTCGCTGGCTTTTGCTCGCATGAAACCTGTTTTCAAAGGCTATGATGAATGGTCAAGCGCCATTGGTGATGGCATGGCAACGATCTGGACCGGCGAAGCGGAGTTGGATCCAACATTGGATGAGGTTGTCAAATCGGCGGACGAAGTATTGGCAAATAATCAATAAACTTTCTTTCATCCTTTGACCCTCTCCCCACTTCGATTGCGGAGCACTCCGCGCAAAAAGGAGAGGGAAGAAAGGTGAAGGCTCGGAGTCATCATGGAATACGGCCTGAAACCGCTTGGCCGCGAAAAGATCTGGTTGTGGGCATTACTGACACCAACGCTGATTGGTCTGCTATTCGGCGCGCTCGGTTCCGTGATTGCGACGGTTTTGCTGAGTTTTGCCAAATGGGATTTGCTCACGCCGCCTACCTGGGCAGGGATCGTTAATTACGTCAACCTATTTAATGATGACAAGCTTCTACTCTCGTTGACGAACACCCTCAAGTTCACCGCGCTGTATGTGCCAGGGGTAGTTGTCATTTCTTTGTTTGTCGCTGTACTGATGAATCGGAAAATACGCGGCGTGAGTCTGTTCCGCACCGCGTACTTTTTGCCGGCTGTCACTTCTGCGGTTGCGACCGCGCTGGTATGGAACATGATCTATGGTCGCGACACGGGCATTTTGAACTTCATCCTTGAACGCTTTGGGTTGCCGCCTGTCTGCTGGCTCTGCACAGAGAATGCTATGTATGCAGTGGTGATCGTCAATATTTGGGGCGCGATTGGCGAAGGCATGATTATCTTCCTGGCGGGCCTGACGGCGATTCCACGCGAGTATTATGAAGCCGCGGAAATGGATGGCGCCAACGGTTTTCATCAATTTTTCCGTATTACGCTGCCGCTCGTTACGCCGAGTATCTTCTTCCAGACCCTGATAGCCACAATTAATGCTTTTCAAGCCTATGACTATATTTATATGCTCACGCGACGTGGGCAGGGAGACAGCTCCGTACCTGTAGTTGTTTTTTCCATTTATCGGAATGCCTGGAATTTCTTTAACTATGGTGGAGCGAGTGCACAAGCGATTGAACTCACTGCCATCGTCGCAGTATTAATGGCATTTTATTTCTGGCTCGAACGTCGTTATGTAGTGTATGAATAGGATTTCATGATGACAAAGTCAAATCAAAAACTCGTCCTTGATATTGTTTCCTATACACTTCTTCTGCTCGGCATGGTTTTGATGATCGGTCCGTTTTTGTGGATGGTCTCCACTTCTTTCAAATTGCCTGGAGACCAGTTTACCAAAACTCTTATTCCGCCGACATTCACATTCAATAATTTCCGCGAACTCTTCTCAGTTGACCTGAATTTTCCATTACTGTTCTGGAATAGCGCGTACATCTCGATCCTGACCACGGTGGGTCAACTGCTGACTTGTGCGATGGCTGCCTTTTGTTTCGCGGTGGTCAAATTCAAAGGGCGTGATCTGCTCTTTACCCTTTTGCTCCTGACTCTCTTAATTCCTCCGCAAGTGACTCTTATCCCGGACTTTATCATCTTTAAGTATCTGCATCTGATTGGCACAAGCGTTCCACTCTGGCTGCCCGCGTTCTGGGGAGGTGCCTTCGGAACGTTCCTGCTCCGACAATATTTCCTCACCATCCCGCGTGATCTGGTAGATGCTGCCCGGGTAGATGGTGCTTCACTCATTCAAATTTTCTGGAAGATTTATTTTCCGCTGGGCAAGCCTGCACTTGCTGCCCTCGCCATCTTTACCTTTCAAGGTGCATGGAATGACTTGCTTCACCCGTTGGTCTATATGCCATCGGTTCCAAACACAATGTTGACAGTTGGCCTGGCCTTTTTCCAACAACAAATGTCTCATGGAGGTAAATTCACCGTCCTGATGGCCGGGGCGCTCATCAGCATCCTCCCGTTATTGATTGTTTTCTTCTTCGCTCAAAAACAATTCATTGAAGGAATTGCTCTGAGCGGAGTGAAGAGGTAAAACTTCGTTGGTTGAGTAGCCCTGAAGGAAGTGAAGGGCATATCGAGACGAACAATTACAAGTGAACAAACACCATCTCACAGGTGGTCTCGACCCTATTCGACCACCGAAAACAAAGAGGAAAATGCAATATGACTAAGATAACTTTCATCGGCGCGGGGAGCACCGTCTTCGCAAAAAACCTTCTCGCAGACATTCTCAGTTTTCCTGAGCTCGCTGAATCGACTATCAGCCTGATGGATATTGACCCTGTGCGTTTGCGAACTTCCGAGATTGTGGCACACAAGGTCGCAGATTTTTTCGGCGCGAAACCGAAAATCGAAACGGCACTGGATCGCCGTCAGGCCCTGGAGGACGCGGATTATGCCATTAGCATGTTCCAAGTTGGCGGATACAAACCCAGCACGGTCATAGATTTTGAGATTCCAAAGAAATATGGCATCCACCAAACGATTGCCGATACGCTTGGAATCGGCGGCATCATGCGCGGACTTCGTACGATTCCTGTCTTTCTGGATATATGTAAAGATATGGAAGAACTTTGTCCGGACGTAATGTTCCTACAATACGTCAACCCAATGGCAATGAATACCTGGGCAATCAACCGCGCCAGCAGAATCAAAACGGTTGGTTTGTGTCACAGTGTACAAGGCACCGCCGAGGCTCTCTCTGATGATATTGGTGTGCCATACAGCGAAATCAATTATGTCTGCGCAGGGATTAACCACATGGCGTTTTATCTCCGCTTCGAACACGACGGCGAAGACTTGTATCCGCAGATTCGTAAAGTAATGGAAACAAAGTCTTATGGACGGCGTTATCGCGAACTGGCAGACCATGTGCGTTATGAAGTCCTGCGCCGCACGGGATATTTTGTCACAGAGTCAAGCGAGCATTTTAGCGAATACGTGCCATGGTTCATCAAGCGTGACCGCTCCGATCTCATCGAACAATACGAAATCCCGATTGATGAATACATCCGGCGTTGCGAAGACCAGATTGCAGAGTGGGAGGCTGAGAAAGCTGCGCTCGAACGCGGCGAACTGGACGAACAGCGCTATGAACGCAGTCAGGAATATGGTTCCCTGATCATCCATTCAATGGAAACAGGTGAACCGCGCGTTGTCTACGGCAACGTCGCAAATCATGGCCTGATTGATAATCTCCAGGTGGGTTGCTGCGTGGAGGTCCCCTGTCTTGTGGACAAGAACGGACTCCAACCTTCCAAAATTGGCACGTTGCCACCTCAGCTCGCCGCGCTCATGCAAACGAATGTTAATGTGCAGTCACTTGTCGTTGAAGCTGCGCTGACGGGGAAACGTGAGCACATCTATCACGCCGCGATGCTCGATCCTCACACCGCGTCTGAGCTCAGCCTCGACCAAATCTGGTCGCTTGTGGATGAACTCATCGAAGCGCATGGCGACATGCTGCCAGAGTATCAATAAATATGATAACTTCTCAGATTAACGGAGTTCCTCTTGTCTTCTAGTTCCTCGGTTTCTGAAACCTGGTGGCATCCTACCATTGGACTTACCTGGCAATGGCAGCTTTCCGAGCCGCCCGTGGATACATCGGTGGACGCGGATGTTTTTGACATTGACATCTTTGATAACGATGCCTCCGTCATTACTGACTTGCATGCAAAAGGACGCAAAGTCATTGGGTATATCAATGTTGGCTCCTGGGAGGATTGGCGTCCTGATAAAGATCAGTTTCCGTCCGAAGTATTGGGGAAAGCCTACGAAGGGTGGCCTGGCGAAAAGTGGCTGGATATTCGCCGCCTGGATTTGCTCGCACCCATTATGCGCGCCAGGCTTGATATTTGTAAAGCCAAGGGCTTCGATGCCGTCGAACCCGATAATATGGAGATCCACAGCAATGGGTCGGGCTTTCCCATTACTTATGAAGACCAGTTGCGGTACGCGTTATGGCTGGCAGAGGAGGCTCATCAACGCGGCCTGGCGATCGGAGTCAAAAATGCTGCTGACCAGGTCAGGGATTTGATTAATCACTTCGATTTCGCCATCATTGAAGATTACTTCTTCTATGTCTGGCAGGAAAAGATGTTGTCCTTTATCCAAGCCGGCAAACCTGTCTTTGCGGCGGAATATGACGACACGGGAGTGGATTTTGTGGCTGCCTGCAAAAAGGCCAGGGAACTCGGCTTTAGCATCATCCAAAAGCATCGCATTCTCACCTCTTATCGAGTCATCTGTCCATGATTTATCAAGGAGGTGCAGCAAACATATAAGACCAGGCTAATGATTTTATATGGTTGGCGCGTGGCGGGGTGCGTTCGCCGATATCCATGTCCCTGTCAGGCACGCGGTCACGCGGTGTCGTGGGTATCGCATTCAATCCCATATAGGAGGTTCACATGATTCAGCGTAAGAGGATTCTCTTCAGCGTCTTGTTAATTGTTGTGTTGTTTGCAAGCCTTTGGAGGGTGAATCTTACGAGCGTGCAAGCGGCACCGAAGCCAACCGTAACTCCCACGCCAACCCTTGGGCCACCTCTGCCACCCGGAACCTATTACGTTTCGGTCAGCGGCAATGACGCAAACCCCGGTACGCTCGCTTTACCCTGGCGACGCATTCAATACGCGCTGGACCACGTCGGCGCGGGAAGCACAGTCAATGTGTTAACAGGCGTCTATAACGAGACTGCCATCTTCCGTAACTCTGGCTCAGCGAGTGGAGGATACATAGTCCTGCAAAACTATACAGGTAACACGCCTGTCATTGATGGCACAACTCTGCCTATCAGCGGCGAGACGGGATTGGTCGTCATCGAGAATAAGTCTTACATCAAGGTCAGCGGCTTTGAAGTCCGCAACTTGAAGGCGGGCGGAATTACATCTGCATTTCCTGCCGGCTTCTGGATTCGCGGCTACGGCGACCACATTGAAATTCGCAATAACAAAGTGCACGATATCGAAAACAGTTGCGCGCATTGTGGTGCGCATGGCATCGCGGTTTATGGACGCAGTGCTACGAACTCCTTCCACGACATCATCATTGATGGGAACCAGGTCTACAACGGCAAGTTCGGTTGGAGCGAATCGCTCGTTCTCAATGGGAACGTGGAACTATTTACTGTTTCGAATAATATCGTTCACGATAATGACAATATCGGTATTGACTTGATTGGATACGAAGGCACAGCGCCCGATCCAGCGGTTGACCGCGCCCGCGATGGCTTGGTAATTGGCAATACCGTGTACAACATCAGTTCGTTTGGCAATCCCGCGTATGGCAACGAACGCAGCGCGGATGGCATCTATATAGATGGTGGTACGCGAATCCTGTTGGAACGTAATATCATTCATGATACCAACCTTGCCGTCGAGTTGGCGAGCGAACATGGAGGCAGAGACGCCAGCTACATCACCGTTCGCAACAACTTCATCTACAATAATACACAGGTTGGCATTGCCCTCGGTGGTTATGACAAGCACCGCGGCAGTACACAGAACTGCGTTATTGTTAACAACACGCTCTACAATAACTATACTCAACGCGACTGGGGCGGTGAAATTTACATTCAATACGATACACGCAACAACCTCATCAAGAACAATATCATTTATGCCAATGATGCAAGGCTCTTTGTGGATAGTTGGAGTTCTGTGATGACTGGCAACGTGATTGATCGCAACTTATACTTCGCGCTGGGTGGTGGCTCGAATGGCACGTGGATTTGGCAGAATGTCACATACACAACCTTTGCCGCGTATCAAAGTGGATCAGGCAACGATTCCACCAGCCTCATCGGTCTTGACCCATTGCTTGTTAATCCATCAAGCGGAGACTTACACATCAGCGCGGGTTCACCAGCCATTAATGCCGGCGAGAATTTACCGAGTGCCCAGATCGGCACGCTGGATATTGATGGCAATTCACGGATCATCAATGGAGTTGTGGATCTCGGTGCAGACGAACGCTAACAGCTCATAATTTGACCAGTGGGAGGCGCGCCCTGCGCGCCTCCCATTCCTTCAACAAACCTGATATTAGACACCAGATACATGAAACCTATTTCAATCGGCAAACTTCGCGGACTTCAACAAATTTCCTCCAGGCGCGGCACCATCACAGCCCTCGCGCTCGACCATCGTCAAAACTTGCGGAAAGCAAACCCTGCTTTTGTAAATGATGAAGAACTCTCTCGATTTAAATTGGAAGTCGTCTCCGCTCTTGCTTCTGAAGCAACGGCTGTCTTGCTCGACCCTGAGGTCTCTGCGGCACAAGCGATTGCTCAATACATGGTTCCCAAGGAGATTGGGCTTGTTGTCGCGCTTGAATCGACGGGTTATACAGGGGACGCGATGGCGCGACAGGCGCAAATTATCCCGGGTTGGTCCGTAGAGAAAGCCAAGCGCATGGGCGCCTCCGCGGTCAAGTTGCTGGTGTACCATCATCCTGATTCATCAACTGCAAACGAAATAGAATCCTTTGTTGGGCAGGTCGCAGAGGATTGTGCCAGACATGATCTGCTTCTGATGCTCGAGCCACTTTCGTATTCACTGGATGCAAGTAGGAAATTAACAGCAGAGCAAAAACGCTATGTTGTGGTTGAAACTGCCAAACGCCTCAGTCCATTAGGTGCTGATATTCTCAAAGCTGAGTTTCCACTGGATACAACAGAAACAGACCAAAATACCTGGAAGGATGCCTGTGAAGAGATCTCTTCTGCAAGTTGTGTACCATGGATCCTTTTATCGGCTGCGGTGGATTACGAAACATACCTTCGTCAGGTAACGGTTGCCTGTAGTGCAGGCGCAAACGGAATCGCAGTTGGACGCGCCGTATGGCAGGAAGCGATATCCATGAGTGGCTTGGAAAGAAACGAGTTCCTGAAGCAGCGTGCGCGTCAAAGATTGGCGCGACTTACCTTGTTATGTGAAGCCCTCGCGAAACCCTACACCAATTTCTACATGGCTGACGCACCATTTGATTGGTATAAAACCTATTAAGGAGTAAACGTCTTCCGACGTTGGAGTGCCGAAGTCTGGAGACTTCGGGGTCCATAAATTGCATGAGACCATTTGATATTCTCGTTGCCGGTGAAATCAATCCCGATTTGATTCTTTCTGGCAATGTCATTCCTGAATTTGGTCAGGTTGAGAAACTGGTGGATCGCGCGGCGCTTGCCATCGGTTCCTCATCTGCCATCTTTGCATGCGGCGCGGCGCGGCTGGGTTTGCGCGTTGCATTTATCGGTGTATGCGGCGATGATATTTTCGGTCATTTCATGCTGGACGAAATGCAAAAGCGCAGCGTAGATGTGACGAACGTTCTCATTCGAAAAGATGGACAAACAGGACTCAGCCTGATCCTGAACCAGGATTCGGATCGAGCGATCCTCACTCACCTCGGTCTGATCCCCGCCTTACAGGCTGCAGACATTTCTGATGCGTTGCTCTGTCAGGCACGGCATTTACATGTCGCCTCCTATTTTCTGCAAACGAATCTTCAGCCTGATTTGCCTGATTTGTTTCGCCGAGCACACTCCCTCGGTTTGACCACATCGCTCGACACAAATTACGATCCATCCGAGAAATGGATGGGTTTTGATGAACTGCTGTCAGCTACAGATATTTTTTTCCCAAACAAGACTGAAGCGCTTTCCATTACACAAACAACCCAGGTGGAATTGGCTGCCCAACAACTTGCGAACAAAAGTAAATTTGTCGTCATCAAACTTGGGGCGGAGGGTGCGGTTCTTCAAGCAAATGAGGAAATGATTTCTATCCGCTCCATTCCGGTGAATATTGTTGACACCATTGGGGCAGGGGATGCCTTTGATGCAGGATTTCTATACGGCTATCTTAATCGTTGGGATTTGAAAAAATCTTTGCGCTTAGGCGCGGTGTGTGGCGCGCTTTCGACTCAGGCTGCTGGGGGGACGATAGCGCAGCCAACACTGAATGAAGCGTTGGCCTATCTGAAATGATCCTCTGCATTACTCCAAACCCAGCGCTAGATCGCACGCTCATCGTGCCGAACCTGGCCCTGGGCAACGTCCATCGCGCGCAGCAACTCATTGTTGCGGCGGGAGGCAAAGGGTTGAATGTGGCACGGGCCGCGCAAACACTCGGGAGAAAATCGCTCTGCATGGGATTTGCAGGAGGTCATTCTGGTCACCTGTTGGCAGACTTGGCGCAAAGTGAAGGGCTCAATTCTTCCTGGACGTGGACTGACTCTGAAACGCGCACTTGTACGATCCTTGTTTCTCAAAATGGTGATGCGACTGAGATCGATGAACCAGGGTTGCCCATCTCAGACGCAGATTGGGCCCGCCTACGAGGAGAAGTGCAAAAACAGCTCTCGCCTTTTGCCCTGATCTGCGTGAGCGGCAGCTTGCCTCCCAATTCTTCTGTTGATGATTTACATGAACTGCTTAGGATGCTGATGGATGCAGGCAAGCAAGTTTGGGTGGATACAAGCGGCACTTCACTGGATGCAGTACTTACATATCCCGGAATTTGTATCAAAGTAAATGGAAATGAAATGAGCAAGTCGCTTGGGTTTGAAGTAAAAGACATTCCATCGGCTCAGCGGGCGCTTACACTACTTATTGAGCGTGGTCTGTCCGCTTGTGCCATTACCTTGGGAGCTGCAGGAGCCTTGCTTGCCACAAAGGCGGGAAGATGGTATGCGCAGGGACCTCAGGTGCGTGCGATCAGTTCGGTGGGGAGCGGCGATTCATTTCTTGGCGGACTCCTCAGTGCCCGGGATGCAGATAAAGATTGGCCCGAAGCGCTACTCGACGCGGTTGCCGCTGGGACAGCAAACACACTTTCAGCCGGTGGGGGCCAGTTTACAGTACAAGAATTTAGAAGGATTCGAGAGCAAGCACGAATTCAAACCTGGTAATTTTCCTAGATCGTTTCAGTCAACTGTGCAGGCGGCGCTGATTGCCGAAATGAAACCATCCTCGAGAGTGGCTTCGACCCATTCCAGTGAGGTGATGGGGATATCCGCTGCTTCCAAAGTCTGACGGATTGCCATCCGACAGTGTTCAGCAGCCAGGATGACCGCGTGGGGAGATACAAAACAGTAACACCTTCTGAGGTTAGAGCAAATCCATCTCGCGGGCCTTGTTGATTGCCTCGATGCGGCTGTGAACACCTAGCTTGGAATAGATGTTTTGGGTATGAGCTTTGAGGGTAAAGGGTGAAAGAAACAGCTTTTTAGCGACCTCCGCCGGGGGCAAACCAGATGCCAGCAGGCCGAGGACTTCCAACTCGCGCTCACTTAAGGGTCAACAAGATCGGGATGCTCCTTTTTCCCATTTGGCTCTATTCCAGCAGCTGTTCTGATGGCTCGCATCGGATGAAATCCCGTCAGTAATTGTCTGGCATATTGAGAGTGGATTTTTCGCTCTGCAGCTTTCTGGAGAAGCCTGTCGAGTTCGGGGCTGTCGTCGAAGAACCGGGTATACCCGCAAGTCTCCGCAATTTCGAGCGCTTTTTCCAATTCCTCCTGGGCCGCAGATGAATTGCCCTGTCCATCACAAATCAAGGCTTGCGCAATGGAGAGTTCGGCAACGCGGAAGAGCAAGCCGCACTCTCTGGCAGCTTAGCGAGGCGGTAATGGGACGGAAACGTCTGCCTATCTATCTCAATGTGGTTGGAGATTGCGAGATACCTTGTGATGTCAAGGTGGAGATCTATCGGATCGCGCAGGAAAGCTTGAACAATGTGGTCAAATACGCTCGGCCAACTCAGGTGGAGATCAACGTCCGGCTTGAGGCGGGCCAGGTGTATATGGAAATTAAAGATAATGGCATCGGGTTCGACTCAGCCTGTGTCAAACCAACCGGCCTGGGCTTGCGGATCATGCGCGAACGTGCTGAAGCTATTCACGCCGAACTGCAGGTCGTCAGCCAGCCAGGTTTAGGGACAACAGTTAGTCTGGATTGGAATAAGTAAAAGAGAATATACTTATGTACCGCACTGAAATTCGCGTCAAAGGAAAAATAAATCCGACCTGGTCGGATTGGTTTGGAGAATTGCACATGCAGGAGAATACCTGCGGCGAAACCATACTCCGCTGGAAACTACCCGATATGGCAGCGGTCTACGGGGTCATTTCCCGCCTTGGCAGCCTTGTCATCCCTCTGGTCTCTGTCAATTGCCTTGAGGAATTAGATAGTGATTAACCCAATTGGTATACCCAGTTGCAGATTGATCATCTAACTGATCCTAGTGGAAAACCTGTAGAAGTTCTAGATGTTCCTTAATTGTTAGGTGCCTGTTATATTAGCTGAGCCTCACCTCGCCACACAGATGTACACTGATCCCCATCTCTTCAAACATGCTCGCTTTTGCTGCCAGGGCTTTGTCAGCGGTTTCTGCAGACGGCGCATACACCACCTGAATATGATTGGCTTTGTGGCGAGCCATTAATTGGTCACGGCTGACACCATGCAATACAGCGCTCATGATCGGCCATTGGGGTGTGGTGGATTTCCAACGGAATTGCATTTCCTCGGGTGGTAATGCGACCACTGTCCCCCGGCCAATATCTGCGTGCAGAGCGCCATCCTGAATATAAACCCGGCTCCAGACGATTTCACCGGCTTTACTCTCGCCTTTGATCGAGCCGCCGCCCTTCGGAAAATACATGGCAGGTTGACGTTCACTCACTGCGCCCGTATAACCGCCAACGAGGTGGGAGGGAGGCACCGCCCCGGAAATCTCAAACACCCAAACGAAATCGTCAATATGGTTATCTTTATACTGTTGGCCCCAGCGAACATCATGTAATGTGGTGGCTGGATCCAGCCCCATGGATGTCCACACGCGGTTTGTGACGAGGGCATCCACACCGGCACCTTCATCCACTTCGTTGAAATGTGGCATTGCTTTGCCAGGGAAAAGTTCCCGGCCGGTTTCTTTATGATACACGGCCGGCCGTTCCACATTATTGAACAGTCCTTCGGCAAGATCGGATGCGGCCGTCATATCCTTCAGTCCCAACTGATATTGAATGCCGATGGCATCACATCCAAAAGCGTCAGCGATGCGCAGAGCGGCAATATACATTTTGATCTGTTCTAGGATTTGGGAATTTGTAAGTTCGGTGGCTTCATCGCTTCCAATCATGAAAGTCATCCCTTTTTCATCCAGCCAGTTGCGGATGCTTTGCGCTTCAGTATCCGAAACGAGACGCATTTCAGCCAACAAAGCTGCCTGGCTCAAACGTTCCTTATAGATACCCAGCGGATTCAGCAATTCATCATCGATGATGGCGTTGTACATGCCCATACTGCCTTCATCAAAGATTCCAAAAATAGCCTTGTCACGCTTGAGTTGCTTTGCCAAGGCAGCTCCCAGCTGAGATTCCTCTTTAGGGAGCCGCGCCGGCTCAAGGTCTCGTACGTGACGCGTATCGTGCGTGATGGTGCCTTCCTGCAACCATTGGCGAATTCCTTTGAGGAAGAAATCATCCTGGAAATCCTCACTCCAAATTGTGCTGTATCTGACACCCATCTTCGTGAGAGAACCGTTTAGATTTAACAATCCCACCAGGCCTGGCCACTGTCCACTCCAGTTGGCGACGGTTAAGATCGGGCCACGGTGATCTCTCAGCCCGGCCAGAACATGATAACTATATTGCCAGACGGCTACTGCTACAATCAGAGGCGCCTGCGGCGGAATTAATTTAAAGACATCCATACCCATGCGCTGATTCCATATAAAACCATGTTTCAAGGCCTCTTCGTAGGTATGTGCCCGTTTTACCGTAATTCCCTGGGCAGCAAACGCCGTAGTAATCTGTCGCTCCATCTCGGCCTGAGCGGGCCAGCAGGTCTGGTTGGCTGACAGCCGCAAATCTCCACTGGCAATGAGAAACGCCTCATTCGGGTTGAGGGTTGGGGGAGATACTATTTGAGGAACCTGGTAAGTTGCCATGATTTGTTTCCTTTTCCATTCATAATAATGAGGGGTTATTTTTCTATTATAGCGGGCTTCTTGTTAACAAATTTTACAATCTAGGCGAAAAGTTGACGGTAAATCTCATAAAGATAAATTTTGCCCAAATAATCCTATTGACAAATCAAATCTCCAGTAGTACAGTATACCGTATTACAGAATTCCATCATACAACAGCCAACCATGAAATCTTCACAAGGATTATGATGCCGGACGATCTTTCCAAGGGTAATTCAATGCTCGAATCAGCCGCGATCGAGCCTTTAGAGCGAGAACAACGACTTTATGAGCGCGTCGTTGAAAAAGTATTGGAACTTATTTCATCCGGAGCCTGGAAGGCAGGCTATCGCTTACCATCGGAGCGCGAACTTTCTGAAGCATTTGGCGTTAGCCGAACTGTCGTTCGCGAGGCAGTCAAAGCGTTGGAAGCGCGGGGCGTGCTTGAGTCTGCAACGGGTAGCGGGGTCTCGGTTCGACGAGCTGATTTCAATATGGTATCCCGCTCCCTGGAAACGTACATGCAGCTCGCGAATCGGGATGATTTTGAGATCCGTTTGAACGAAGTACGGCGAGTGCTGGAAGTGGAGATGGTTGCGCTGGCAGCTGGTCGGATTACCCCTGAACAGCTGATCCAACTTCGCCAGATTTGCCAGCAAATGCGAGCCGATGGCAACACAGCGAAACAGATGGCGGAACTTGATTTTCGTTTGCATGTCACCCTGGCTGAGTCCACTCAGAACGAGTTATTCAAAGTGTTGCTCGCGCCATTGATCAATCAGTTGCGTGAACAGATTATTCTGACTTGGGAGGATTTTCCACGTCCAGTGGATCTGGTCTTCGAGCAACATGAAGCCGTTGTGTCTGCCGTTGAGAAGGGTGATGCTGAGGCTGCACGCCAAGCGATGACAAAGCATCTGATATTTTCCCGTGAGGTCTTGGAGGATATATCAAAGTCGCATCAGGATAACAATCCATGACAAGTGATGCACCCAGGCTGAACGTTGCGGTTGTAACGGGTGCTGGCCAGGGCATTGGCCGGGCGATTGCCTGTCGACTGGCGCGAGATGGTTTCGCCCTTGCAATCGTAGATGTAAACACAAATGCCCTGGAGGATGTGAAGAAGGAAATCGAGGGTTTGGGGGCTCAGGTATTGGCCTTAAAAGCTGATCTAACCAAAGTGGATGAAATCCAAAAAGCCATTGATCTTTCTGCGGAATGGGGACAATTAGCCGTGCTTGTCAACAATGCAGGTCGTGTCCTCATTACTCCGTTCCTCGAAATTACCGAGGGAGAGTGGGATGCCATCCTGACGCTGAATCTTAAGACCGTATTCTTTGCCATGCAGTTTGCAGCAAGACATATGCAAACGGGTGGGCGCATGATTAATCTTTCCTCCATATCGGGACGTTCCGGGCGCCCGGATCAGCCGCATTATGCAGCTGCCAAATCCGGGGTGATCAGTCTTACGCAATCGGCGGCGCTGGCTTTTGCGTCACAGGGGATTACGGTGAATGCGGTTTGCCCGGGCGTGGTGGAGACACCCATGACAACTGGCATTCATGAAATGCGGGGACGTGCTCTCGGCATTACCCCCGAAGAATCGCTGGCTCGTATGGTTGCCAAAATCCCCCTTGGACGCCCCGCAAAAACAGACGATATCGCCAACGTCATATCATTTTTATGCTCGCTGGATGCGGGCTATGTCACCGGCCAATCACTCAACGTGTGCGGCGGGATGGAAATGAATTGATGTCGTTGCCTCGCATCGCTGATCTCGAGGCTGGTGAATGGCAGGAGCATACCCGCTTCCCGGGTATCTACGTAAAGGGCCTGCTCACATCAGCGGATAATCCTTTGGCAAGTGTCAATGTCATCCAGGTTCCGCCGGGCGGCAAAATTGGTAGCCACCGCCATGCACAGCAGCTTGAAACAATCTGGGTCATCAGGGGGAACGCAATCCTAACCCTGGATCAGACGGAGGTCTCTATCAAAGATGGACAAATAATTGCTATCCCACTCGGACTGGAACATGCCTTGCGAAATGAAGACCAATCTCTGGTGGAACTGCTGACTTTCTTTACCCCTCCGCTACCCTAAATCAAAAAGCGGCACATACCGGTGTTGTCCGCCAAGTTTAGAAGGAAACTTGACGGCCGGCAATTTCACAAGGCATCTCTTTAAGTCCCTGCCCTAGATTCGAACCCGCTGCTTGCAGGTGATCAATTCTATTTTGGAAAGGAACCAGCCTATGACCTGATGGTATGTACCGCTTGATTCCAATTGTAAACGATTTCGACAGCAACAAACTTTATTATGTTACTTGGAAGGAAGGAGATGGTGTCATGAACGGCAATCAGAAGCGTATCAACCTATTGAGTCTAATAATCATCTTCGGTGTGCTGATTACGGCATGTGGGGGTGGGGCTCCCGCAACCCAGCCTCCCGCCGCTACCGAAGCGCCTGCTGCGACGCAGGCCCCAGCCACAGAAGCACCGGCCGCCACCGAAGCTCCTGCTACGGAAGCCACTGGCAAAATGTTTGATGGCGTTACCATTAATATTCTCACGTTTGTAGGTCCACAAGTCGCGGAGCCACTCCAGCGACGCGGACCGGATTTTACAGCCCTCACTGGTGCAAAAGTCAACATTATCACGGTTCCGAATAGTGAGTTGTATCAAAAGATCCTCACCGATGCGACCGCCGGAACCAATGCCTATGACGGTTATCTCTTTGCGCCAGCCTGGATCGTGGATTTTGCCCCTGCGGGTTTAATCGAAGATCTCACCCCTTATGTTGAGAAGGATAAGGACCTCCAATGGGATGACGTCGCGCCGTTCTTCCGCGATTTCAATTCCTACAATGGCAAGGTTTATAGCATTCCTCTGGATGGCGACATGCACATGGTCTATTACCGCATTGACTCGCTTAAAGATGCTGGCCTCGAACCGCCTAAGACCTGGGATGACTATCTGGCGGTCGCAAAAGCTCTTAACGGGAAAGACCTGAACGGAGACGGCGAACCCGATTACGGCTCCTGTATATCCAAGGCCCCGGCGCAGCAATCCTACTGGTGGATCTGGTCCATTGCAGCGCCGTATATTCAGAGTCAGGGAAGCAGTCAGGGTCCTTTCTTCAATACCAAGGATATGACCCCACTGGTGAACAATGATGCCTTCAAACGTGCTTTGGAAGTTTACAAGGAAACTGGTTTATATGGGCCGCCCGACGAAACCAATCAGGGTGTGGGCGATTCGCGCGGTCTTTTCCTGGCCGGTCGTTGCGCCCTCACCATGGACTGGGGCGATATTGGAACGCTGGCGATTGACAAGGAAAACTCCAAGGTAATTGACAAGACCGGTGCAATCGAGAATCCCGGATCAACCGAAGTTTTGGATTGGAATACTGGCAAGCTCGTTCCATGCGATGCCACTACTTGTCCTTACGCTGTGGATGGCGTGAACCATGCTCCGTTCGCCTCCTTCGGAGGCTGGGCTGGCGCAGTCAATGCGGCGGTTGATCAGAAAAAGAAGGATGCCGCTTATGCCTTCTTCTCTTATATGTCGCAACCGGCCCAATCCAATCAGGATGTGACTGTTGGAAAGACCGGTTACAACCCCTTCCGGATTTCGCAATTTACCAACAAGCAAGCCTGGCTTGATGCAGGCTTTAGCCAGGCTGCTGCGGATAGCTACCTGGGTGGCATCGAAGCCAGCTTGAACAGCCCGAATATGGCTGCGGATTTGCGGATTCCGAAGAATCATGAATATATTCAGGTGGAACTCGACCGTATTCTTTCTGAATACATTGCCGGAGATCTGACCACAGACGAAGCCGCCCAACAGTTATATGACTCCTGGGAAACGATCACGAATGACGCCGGCCGTGATGCGCAATTGACTTTCTACAAGGGAACCCTTGGACAGAAGTAAGCCTATGGTATAGGTGAATTTGACTCCTCAATGCCCAACTCAGATTGGGTTGGGCATTGAGCCTTTTATTGGATTACTACTCATGGACACGACCGCTACACACGAAGAGCAACAGCCCGTCCGGCTCCACACGATCATTTCCAGTGCCGCCGATCGTCTGGCTGGATCCGTATTTATCTTGCCCGCTGTCCTGGCTCTGTTATTTCTTTCCCTCTTCCCTTTGATCGCATCGCTGTATGTTTCCCTGGCAAAATTCGACATTGCTCCGGGCGGCTTTAAACTCACCTTTGTTGGATTGAATAATTACAAAAAGTTATTTACCGGATCTGAGGGGACTCATTTTCTGGGGAAGTTCGCACCCAGCACATTCATAACCTGGCTGGTATTTGGCGCTGTCGTCATTGGATTAGGGATTTTCCTGGCTCGCTATGTATTAAATAATAGGATTTCTATCGGAGGCCTGATCGGTCGGATGTTATTAGCTCTTGGGCTTGGAAGCCTAACCTGGATGTTAGTGCATACTTTGTGGAACGGCGGTCGACTGGGAACCGCAAGCATTACGCTTGTCTATGTTTTTGTAGGGATCTTTTTTCAATACATTCTGGGATTAAGTCTGGCAATGCTTACAGTCCAACGTCTGCCGGGGCGGCGCTTCTTTCGGGTGGTGTTTTTGCTCCCCATGATGATCACTCCCGTAGGTGTCGCCTATATGTTTCGAATGCTCACGGATACGAGTAAAGGTCCTTTTACTCCTATATGGCAGGCGCTTGGTTTGATCAATTTTTCCTGGGTCAATAACGCCTGGGGGGCACGAACGGCCATCTTAATTGGGGATATCTGGCAGTGGACGCCCTTTATGTTTATTGTGCTTGTCGCCGCATTGGAGAGTCAGCCGGTCGAGCCTGTTGAGGCCGCTACAGTCGATGGAGCAAATTCCTGGCAAATCTTTCGGCATATTACCTGGCCCGCCATTTTGCCGGTGAGCATGACCTTGATGCTGATCCGCTTGATCGAAGCGTTTAAGATTGTGGACCTGCCCAACGTGATGACCAATGGCGGACCTGGCACGGCTACGCAGTCTCTCACGTACCATGCCTATATTAATTGGCGTGCGTTGAATATAGGTGCTTCCGCTGCGGTAGCTTACATGCTGCTCTTTCTTGTGACATTTTTTGCCATGATTTTTGTTAATCTGATTCGTCAACGTACGGTAGAAACACTTTAGATACGAAGCATATCACGTTGAATGCAAGGCTTGGAGCAGAAATTTATGAGACGCTGGTTTCAGAGTAAATCTATCAATACCCCCTCACCTGCTGGTGCGGTTCTTTCTTATGTCGTGCTGGGAGTTTGGGCATTGCTGATCTTATTTCCACTTTACTGGTTAATCATCACTTCTTTTAAGAATTCCAGCCAGGTTGCCGAAGGTCCGTTTTATATCCCGTTCGCTGACTTTAAACCTTCCCTGGAGGCCTGGCGCTATATTTTGGTGGGGGACCTCAGCCAGGATACGCTTCGAAACTTTGGAAATACACTCCTGGTTGCCCCCGTGAGTTCATTGATCGCTCTGGTGCTTGGAGCGACGGCCGCCTATGCTCTCGTGCGTTTTGAATACCGTCCGCGGGTAGGTGCAATTCTTACGTTCATCGGCTGTCTCGTCCTCAGCATTGTCTTGATTTCCGTAGGTCTGTCCTGGCCTATTGGGCTGATCGTTTCGGCAGCAGTATTTATTCTTCTCTTGCAGACCATTGGTCGCCGCTTCAAACGCGCGCTGGGAAATAATGATATCGCCTTCTGGATGATCTCCCAGCGCATGTTGCCCCCGGTGGCGGTCGTTATCCCGATCTATATCCTGTTCCAGCGCCTCCATCTGTTGGATACGTATACGGCATTGATCATCACGTATGTGACCAGCAACCTGCCGATTGTGATCTGGTTAATGCGCGATTATGTAAGCACAATTCCAATTGAGTTGGAGGAATGTGCTTCCATTGATGGCGCTTCGCGTTATCGCATCTTTTGGTCGGTTGTTCTGCCTCTGGCTGTACCGGGCCTGGTTGCCACCTTTTTATTTGTCCTGGTCTTTAGTTGGAATGAGTATTTGTTGGCCTTGTTTATTTCAAGCGCCAAAGTGCAAACATTGCCATTAACCATCGCAGCTCAAAACGCCACTCGCGGCCCGCAATGGTGGAACATGTCTGTGTTGATCCTGATCATGATCATTCCTGTGATTGTCATCGCCATTATCCTGGAACGTTATATTACCCGTGGTTTGCTCATTGGTGCGGTCAAAGGATAATACTTGATTATGTTAAATGACTCCGCGCCCTCAATTGTTCGATCAGCACTCGAACATAAATTTCCACCGAAAATAGATTACGGCATTGCTTTTATTGGATGCGGTGGAATTGTAAATTATGGGCATATTCCAGCCTATCAGGCCAGCGGTTTTAACTTGATTGGCGGATATGATCGCAATCCTGAAGCTGCTGAAAAAACCGTGCAGACACATGGTTTGAAAAAATTATATAAGTCGCTTGATGAATTACTGTCAGATCCCATGGTTCAGATCGTGGATGTTGCCGTGGTGCCCGAAGAACAGCTTAATGTCGTAAAAAAAGTGATCGCTGCAGGAAAGCCTCTGCTTTGTCAGAAACCCTTTTCCATCAAGTATGCAGAAGCGGTTGAGATGGCAAATCTCGCACAACGCGCCGGAATAAAGATGGCAGTACATCAACAATTCCGCTGGAGTACGATTATTCAGGCGACGCGTGCACTGTTGGATGAACGCTGGCTCGGAGATATTCTGGATGTCCAGGTACAGGTGAGCATCCTTACACCCTGGGAAATGTGGCCCTGGATAGCCAGTCAACCACGCCTTGAAGTCTTATTTCATTCCATACATTATCTCGACTCCTTGCGATATCTTTTTGGTGATCCAGAACTCGTTACCAGTCGTCATACCCGGCACCCGGCGCAAACAGCCAGAGGTGAGACTAAAACCATTACGACCTGGGAATATACAAATGGATTGCAAATCTTAATTGCCGTTTGTCATTTCGACTGGTCCCCTGGTTTGTATTCGCTTTTTCGAGTGCTGGGCACAGAGGGTCTGATCGAAGGCACGATCGGCACCAATTATGATTATCCGGACGGGCGCAGCGATACGATAAAGTTCACGAGTCGGACTCAGACCGAACGAGATTTTTCAGCCACCCTGCCGGGCAAATGGATTCCTGACGCCTTCTATGGTCCCATGGCTTCCTTGATGGAAGCCATCCAAACGGACGGGGAGCCGTTAACCTCTGTGGAAGATAATCTCGGTACATTGCGTGTGGTGGAAGCGGCCTATCGTTCGATGAGTGAGGCTCGCAGTGTCCGCCCCTTGGAAATCACAGCATAGTTATTGTGAAATGAGGAGATAACTCCATGCCCTTGACCCCGGAACGACTGCAAGACGCCTATCGACAAATGCTTGTCATCCGTAAATTTGAAGAAGCGATTCGTAACTTGTATCAGCAGGGCAAAATTCGCGGTTCCTTCCATCCCTGTGTAGGACAGGAAGCCACCGCTGTGGGAGGCTGTTGGGCACTGCGAAAAGATGATTACATGACCTGCACGTATCGCGGGCATGGTCAGGCGATTGCCAAAGGCTTGAGCGTGCGGGCTGCGATGGCCGAGATGCTGGGCAAGGCCACCGGCTGTTCCAAGGGCAAAGGTGGCTCGATGCACTTTACTGATCCCTCGATTGGGTTGCTAGGTGCAAATGCGATCGTGGCTGCAGGTATTCCTCACGCCGCTGGTGCAGCGTTGGCAGCGCAATTGCAAAAGAAGGATCAAATCGCGCTGGCATACTTTGGGGAGGGTGCGGTCAATCAGGGTGTCTATCTTGAAACTCTTAATTTAGCGGCCATTTGGAAATTGCCACTCATTATGGTTTGTGAGAACAATTTATATTCCGAAATGACTCCTTCGCATGAAACAACTTCAGTCGTTGAGACTCACAAACGCGCCTCTGCCTTTGGTTTCGAATCGATTCAAATCGATGGGAATGACGTTGAATTAATGTACAACACGGTGGAGCAGGCAGCAGCAAAAGCGCGATCGGGAGGCGGACCGATCTATATCGAGGCGATGACTTATCGCCTGTGGGGACATATGATGGGCGACCCGGAAGTTTATCGCACCAAGGACGAAGTGTCAAAAGCCAAAGAGAATGAGCCCATTGTGCGTTGTGGGCAGCGCCTTCTTGGGCTTGGATGTACTGAGGCAGACCTAACCCGGCTAGAAGGCCAAGCGGAAGCAATGATCGAGGATGCGCTTCAGTTTGCTGAAGCTAGCCCGGCCCCGCAGCCAGTTGATGCATTCACAGATGTGTTTATTTAAGGTGAGTTAATTCCATGCCAAACATCACTTATGCCCAGGCCCTGAATGAAGCGCTGCGTGAGGAGATGCGAATCGATCCACGTGTCTTTCTTATGGGTGAAGATATCGGCCATCATGGTGGCATCTTTCGTGTGACAAAGGATTTGATCGACGAGTTTGGTGCCGAGCGCGTCCGCGATACCCCGATCAGCGAGTCCAGTTTCGTGGGTCTTGGCATCGGCGCGGCCATGGCTGGGATGCGGCCTGTGGTCGAATTGTTGTTCATGGATTTCGCACTGGTAGCTGCGGACCAGATTGTCAACCAGGCCGCCAAACTTCGTTACATGTCGGGCGGCACAGTATCCGTTCCCATCGTGGTACGTGCACAGCAGGGCGGTGGACGCGGTAACGGCGCGCAGCATTCACAGTCATTTGAGTCATGGTTGGCCCAGGTGCCGGGTCTGATCATCGTTGCGCCCTCCACACCTGTAGATGCCAAAGGATTGCTCAAGAGCAGCATCCGCGCGGGAAACCCGGTGATCTTTATTGAACACAAGCTTCTTTACAACACCAAGGGCGATGTGCCTGAAGGAGATTATTCTATTCCGATTGGCAAGGCGGAGGTCAAGCGCGATGGGCGGGACGTCACGATCGTGTCTTATTCGCGCACCTTATTGTTCGCGCTTGAAGCAGCCGAGACCCTCTCCCAAAAGGGAATCGAAGCTGAAGTGATCGACCTGCGCACGATCGAGCCTCTCGATATAAATACCATCCTTGAGTCGGTAAAAGGGACCGGGCGTTTGCTGGTGGTGCATGAGTCGCATAGCAATTGCGGGTTGGGTGCGGAGATCATTGCCCGAGCGTATGAACAAGCCCCGGAGCGGCTGATTATGCCCGCCCGTCGGCTGGGAGCAAAGCATGTACCAATTCCCGTTGCAGAGCCGCTTGAAAATGCGGTCTTACCTCAACCTGCTGATATCGTGGAAGCTGTGGAGGCGATGTTCTAATGAAAGAATTACATCTTGCACTAATCGGTGGTCCGCAATACGACGGGCTGTTGGAATTGCTTCCAGCCTTTGAAAAACAAACGGGCTATCGCCTGCATATCGATGTGCGTTTGCCACATGTTGAGTTGAATGAACGCATGGCGAAGGATCTGGGTTCCGAGAACGGTTATTATGACCTGATCTCCACCCATACCAAGTATTGTCCATCCCAAGCCGAACATTTGCGTCCCCTTGATGAATTTGTAAATGCAGATGAATTGAGTGATTTTGTGCCGCGCGTACTGGATCTCTGCCGCATTGCAAATGGCACCGATCAGACACAGGAGCGGTTGATGCAATTGCCACGCAACCTCGACGCCCGTTTACTTTTCTATCGCGCCGATTTGATTCCTGCTCCCCAAACTTGGGACGAAGCTGCGGCACAGATGGTTAAATATAAACGTGATGGTTTTTATGGCTTTGCTTTTCCCGGACGGCACTCTGGCTTGTTTGGCACGTTCTATGAGATGCTCGGCATGGCCGGAGGTGACCTGTTCGATGCTGAGCTTAGACCGATCTTTAAGAGCGAAGCCGGCGAATGGGCGTTGGACTTTCTCCATCGCTTGCATAGTCTGGATTGTGTTACCCCGCCGGACTTAATCGAGAATTGGTATTACGATGAAATCTCAGATCGGTTTCGCAACGGCGACGTATTGATGATTGGCGAGTGGCCCGGTTACTATGGCCTGTATCAGAAACGGGAGACATGTGCGATCTTCGACCAATTCGATGTGGCGCCATATCCGGCTGGTCCAGCTGGGCTGCGCAAATCATATGCGGGTGGCCACACATTTGCCATCCCCAAGGCAGCACACGATCCGGAAGGAGGGTTGACCTTGGCAAAGTATCTCACCAGTCCCGAAGTTCAATGGTACGAAGCCAGTGTTAGCGGTCATACGCCTGTGCGGCAAACTATTTTTGAGAAGATGAAGGCTGAATCCGGGCATCGGACTGAGCATGATGCAAAACGGATGGCCGCACTGGAAGAGACGATCACTCATTACGCCATGATCCCGCCGAAATTTGCGAAATATCCGTTCATCGAAGATATTCTGTGGTCAGGCGTGCAGGAAGCTATGACAGGTATGTACACCGCTACAGAGTCGCTGCTCCTGATGGAAAAAAAAGTACGGGAGGTTCTATCATGATCTGTGGATTCTGGCACGTTTCATTTACGGTCAGCAATATCGAAATGTCGGTGAAATGGTACACCGAAGTATTGGGCCTGGAATTTGTGCGTGATCAAATCCAGAAAAACGAATACACCAGCAAACTCGTGGGCTTTCCAGATGCGCATCTTAAGGTGGCTCAATTGCGGGTGCCCAGCGAAACGATCCCAATCTCGCGTCATCACATTGAGCTGGTGGAATATATCCACCCGCGCGGTGATGACATTCCACTAGACACCAACCGCACTGGCGTCGGTCACTGGGCATTCGTGGTGGATGATATTCATGCAGAGTTTGATCGGCTTAAAGCGTTGGGGGTTAAGTTCAAAGCTGAGCAGCCTATTGCGATTGAAGCCGGGGTAAACAAGGGTGGCTACACTATTTACTTTACCGATCCAGACGGCATCACTCTTGAATTGCTTCAACCTCCTCCTTAACTGAAACCGAGATGCTTGCGCCTTTATCTCTCACGCCCTCATTTGGATTCGGCGACCGACTCGGACTGGCAACGCCGGGCCATATTGCTTCGGTGCGCGGCACAAAGTTCGCGCCCATTTTTGCACAGCAGTCTGTACGCGAGAATGCCCGCACGGGGCGGACTCCTCAACAAGTGATGGACGATGCGCAGCGGGCGGTCGATGCTGCACACTGGGATATACCCTGGGGCGCGGACGCCGATCATCTAAAAAACATTGAAGATATTCCGCCGTTTGTAGAGGCTGGCTATACTTTTTTTACCATTGATCCCGGTGAGCATGTCGATAACGCGGGGGATAGTGATCCGCTGGATGTACTGAAGAAAAAGGTTGCGAAATTTAACTGGGATGAACTCTCAGAGTTGTACCTCGATCAGAGCGTAGATCAGCCTTGGGGTCAGTTTACGAAGTCCCCGAAGTGGGACGAGGAGTCCTTGATGCGTGCAGTCGTCAAATATGGGGGAGCGATCCGGCATGCAGCCTCAATGTTTAGTCGTTTATCAGAGTTGAAAGATACGTTTGATTTTGAAGTCTCGGTGGATGAAACCGATTCGCCTACGACACCGCTCGAGCATTTTTATATTGCCAGCGAGTTGACGCGGCTCAAGGTGCGGTTCACATCGCTAGCGCCGCGTTTTATCGGTCGCTTTGAAAAAGGCGTGGATTACATCGGTGATTTGAATGCCCTGGATATCGAACTTGAAAAACATGCGGCGGTCACAAGGCACTTTGGCACCTACAAATTGAGTCTGCATTCCGGTTCTGATAAATTCAGTGTCTATCCGTTGGTTGCAAGACATTGGGGCGAGCGCATCCACGTGAAGACAGCAGGGACGAGTTACCTCGAGGCATTACGTGTTCTCGCAACCCATGAACCAGCTCTGTTTTTGAATATTTACACCCTGGGTCGTGAGAGTTATGAAGTGGACAAACGCTCGTATCACGTGTCGGCATTGTTAGAGCTATTACCTGCCACAACCGATTTGCCATCCTTGTTGGATGATTTTCAGGCGCGCGAAGTGTTGCACGTCACCTTTGGATCTGCCATTGGAAGGTTTGGCACGGAATTGAAATCAGCAATGATAAAACACAAGGATGAATATTATGAAGGATTGCGGACCCATTTTGAAAAGCATCTGAGCCTGCTTCAGGAAAAAAATGAATCTTGATGAACTTCAATCGTTATATGACTTCACGGGTCGCACTGTATTGATCACAGGCGGGGCAGGTGCATTAGGTGCCGGGATTGCTCAGGCGCTGATGGGGTGCCATGCCAATGTCGTCATTCTGAATCGGGACCCCGAAAAAGCAAGAAAGGCGCTGGAAGGTTTACCAGGGAATGCCAAGGGACGTGCACTTTATGTTAGCGGCGATGTGCTCAATGGGGAAACCTTACGTCAGGCACGCGAGACTATCCTCACCGAGTTTGGTGCAGTGGATATCCTTGTCAATGCTGCGGGTGGCAATCATCCCTCGGCAACTACTTCTGATGAACAATCTTTTTTTGATCTACCTCAGGATGCGCTGCGATATGTTGGCGATCTAAATCTGTTGGGAACGATCCTGCCATGTCAGGTCTTTGGCCGCGATATGGCAGAGCGCGGCGAAGGCGTGATCCTCAATATCTCTTCCATGAATGCGTTCCGCCCGCTGACACGCATCCCTGCGTATTCGGCGGCCAAGGCTGGGGTCAGTAACTTCACGCAGTGGCTGGCAGTCCACATGGCGCAAAATTATTCTCCGCGCATTCGCGTGAATGCGATCGCGCCTGGATTTTTTCTTACCGAAATGAATCGATACTTGTTGCTCGACAAGGAGACCGGTGTGCCAAGCGCCCGCGGCCGTGCTATCATTGACCACACGCCGATGAACCGTTTCGGGACTCCCGAGGACTTGCTCGGTGCGACGTTGTGGCTGGTCTCCCCAGCCGCATCCTTTGTGACCGGTATCGTCGTTCCGATTGATGGCGGCTTCTCTGCGTTTAGCGGTGTCTGAGGTTCAAAAACAGAACCTGTTTCAGCATGCCTTCGTAAGTGCAGGATGGATGAGCGTTCTGCTCGCCCTATGGAAAAATCATGATTTATTCACAAGCAATCTCCTCCCCGAATCAACTTCTTTCCAAAGACCAAATTATTGAGACCCTGCAAGCAGGACTGGCTGATAATTTTCGTAATCAACGAGTCCTGGTGCTGGTTCCTGACCACACGCGCTCGCTCCCCTTGTCTTTTTTATTTCGGTCCCTGGTCGGTATTTTGCATAACGTGAAACAACTTGACTTTATGGTTGCACTGGGCACACATCCGCCTTTAGGTGAAGAGAGTATTCATAGACTAGTCGGAATCACTTCCGAAGAACGAAGCACCACGTTCCAACAGATTGGTTTGTTCAATCATGAATGGAATGCTCCTTCTGCATTGACATCACTGGGTGTTATGGAACAGGATGAAATTAAGCAGATTGCGGGAGCACATTGGCATGCTTCCCTGCCCAGTGAAGTCAATATTCGGATCAATAAAGCTGCCCTTGAATATGATCACATCGTCATTCTCGGCCCAACGTTTCCTCATGAAGTCGTCGGATTCTCAGGGGGAGCGAAATATCTCTTCCCCGGCATCTCGGGTGCGGACATGATCAACGCCACCCATTGGCTCGGCGCCCTGGCAGGCGTGGTGGGCACGATTGGAATCAAAGATACGCCTGTCCGTGCAATGATCCATTCCGCGGCGAAGCGTCTGAAGACTCCGCTGACGTTGATCGCCTTGGTGGTGGAAGCTCATGAGTTGAGTGGCTTGTTTATCGGTGATACTTTGTCGGCTTGGAGCGAAGCGGCTGATCTTTCGGCACAGCGTCATATCCACTGGTGCCAAACGCCCTTTCAGCGGGTCTTATCTTGTGCGCCTCCCATGTATGATGAATTATGGACAGGTGCAAAGGCAATGTATAAGCTTGAACCCGCTGTTGCTGTGGGGGGTGAAGTGGTTATTTATGCACCACACCTGGAGGTGGTCAGTCACGTTCATGGAAAATATATTTATGAAGTTGGGTATCATATCCTGCCATATTTTCTGAATGATTGGGAACGGTTCAGGAATATTCCGCTGGGTGTGTTGGCGCATAGCACGCATTTGCGCGGTTCAGGCCGCATGGAAAACGGGATCGAAAAGCCAAACGTCAAAGTGACCCTGGCGAGTAAAATATCTGCCGAAGATTGTGCACAGCTCAATTTGGGTTATCTCGATCCAGCGAAGATCAATATTGAGGAATGGAAAGACCGTGAGGAGGAAGGCGTGCTTTTGGTTCCTAAGGCAGGTGAAATTCTTTTTAGACTGAAATGAGGTCAATTCGTTTTCTTATCGTCATGGGTGTTTCTGGAAGCGGCAAGACAAGTGTGGGCAAAGCTCTTGCAAAATATTTGAGCTGGGATTTTTATGATGCCGATGATTTCCATCCACCCGAAAACGTTGCCAAAATGGAAAACGGGATTCCTCTGGACGATTCAGACCGCGCCCCGTGGCTGTCTGCGCTCCACGATCTGATTTCATCCAGTTTGAACCAGAATAAATCTGGCGTGCTGGCTTGCTCTGCACTCAAGGAACGTTACCGCCAGCAATTAATGAATGGCAACGACGGGGTGCAACTGATCTATCTCCAGGGCAGTTATGATTTGATCTGGTCTCGCATGGCAACAAGGATAGACCATTACATGAAACCGCATATGCTGCACAGTCAGTTTGAGACGCTCGAAGAACCCTCCAATGCACTGACTGTAGATATTTCGTTATCCGTGGAAGAAATTTTGGAGCTTGTGATCAAACAGATCATATAGGTGGATAAGATAAGCAGTTCGGCAGTCTCATAACTCAAACCTTGCAGGTGCAAGTCCTGCCTCGTTTTTTACCCCGAAGGTCTATGACCATGATATGTCTTCATCTGGGTGTTTTCACTCTAAGACTGGCAACAACTCCGGCCAAAGCTAACGAAAGACCGATGATAATAACCAAAACAACCGAGCTGCTCTGGTAGGTACGTTGCGTGGCTATGCCGGCAGCCACCTCAGTGACAGCGGCAATTGGGCTGGGAGTTAAAGGGGAAGATTTTGAAAAAACAATTGTTGCGGTCTGCGTAGGAACGGGCATAGGTTGTGTGGCTCCTTTTTTTACCAATAACATCTGCTGCTCATAGACGATATTACTGGTACCCAGATTATTTAATCTTCGAATTTGTTCGATAGTAGTGCCATACGTGATGGCCATGCTCCACAGCGTTTGGCCATATTGAACCTGATGAAAAACATCTCCATCAGGTCGAGCCGTGCTTTGAACAACCGGGATAATGTATTGGCCTATGGAAAACGGGATAGGCGTTCCATTAATGGAATTAGTTCCACTGATGATATCGGGGAGATGGGTAAGAAAGTCCCGTTCCCCGGATGGTTGCTGCCAGCTAAGGGTCTGCAGCGCCGTTTCGATGACTACATAGATCTGATCCTGCCCCCAATCATCCCTGCTCATGGATACCCCTGCTCCGATATCGCTTCGAAATTCCGAGAGCATGGTAATCGAATGCTCGTCATCAGACAGCCAGGCATCAATTGTTGCGCAGTTGAAGGCGAGCAATATTCAGAATGCAGCTCACGCTTCAGAATACACCGCAAGAAAACCTCACTTTTTTGTGGACTATAGTTTTCTGAGGCGGAAACAAGAAACCACCGCCAATTTGAAAGGAGCCTCGTCATGTCTGAGAAAATTTCCGCCTTTCGATCGGCAGAAAATCAATTGCACTACTTTGCAGCCTATAATGCTGCGATGCGTTTGTAGCCGGTGCCTTTCGAATCATTCGACGTGACCACTTGCTATGGGCGAACGCACATCCACCCTTGTGGATAAAAAGATGCCTCGCAATTAATGCTCTTACACGGTGGTTATGCCAGCTCAACGATGTGGTTTCCAAATATTGCCGATCTCAGTGCAAGATTCCGCGTCCTGGCCGTGGATACCATAGGCGAGCTTGGCAAAAGCTTCCCGACGCAACGAAATACCACAAATCAGGACTGTGCTGCTTGGATGGAGAGCATTTTCCTTGAAATATATCAGCCCCAATTACATAGGCGAAAGAAGTCTTTTACGAACCCCTTGCCGCTTTTGTGTGTTTCAATGACCGAAAGGTCAAATCGACAAAACTGCAAATTTGCGCGATACTCTGATCATTCGGAGTCAGCTGCACCCCTAGGTTTAGGTCACAATCGCATCCGGAAATTTACAAAGATTATCAAAGCATAACCGAAATTTAAAGAGATGAGCCAACTATCTTTAGGTAGGGTACGCGCTTTGCAAACCGCCTCTACAGAAGGAGGGGTGTTTACGATTTTGGCTGTGGATCATCGAGATGCGATGCGTGCCATGCTTAACCATGAGCAGCCAGAAACGGTTCGAGCAGCTCAGCTGACTGAAATTAAGCTGTCCATTGTAAAGCTGATTGCTCCCTTTGCCACTGCCGTCCTGCTCGATCCGATTTACAGCCTTGGTCAGGTCATTGCCCAACGTGCCTTGCCACCTAAAACAGCATTTCTTTCTGCCATTGAAGAGCAAGGATATTTGGGCGATCCGTATGGCCGCCAAACCACGCTGCTTGAAAGCTGGGGCATTGAAAAAGCCAAAATGCTGGGTGCAAGTGGCGTTAAAGTACTGCTCTTTTATCATCCTGAAGCTGGTGAATCAGCGGAAAAGCAAGAGCAGTTAGTTACACACTTGCTGGCCGAGTGTAGTCATTTCGATATTCCGATGTTCTTAGAACCCATTGTTTATTCCCTGAATCCGAGGGTGAGCAAGGACTCTGTCGAATTTGCCGCGGAACGCCGCAAAATTATGGTTGCAACTGTTCGACGTTTGGGTGCTTTGAAGCCGGATGTTCTGAAACTGGAGTTTCCGGTGGATTGCCAATACGAAACGGATGAAGCCGTATGGCAGGATGCATGCGCGGAACTCAATGAGGCCTCGCCCGTGCCCTGGACCTTACTTTCTGGCGGGGACTCGTTTGAAGCATTTCAGAAGCAGTTGAAGGTCGCATGTCAAAATGGATGTTCCGGTTTTTTGGTCGGGCGAGCCTTATGGCAGGAGGCAATCTATCTTGAGGGCAACAAACGAGATGAGTTTTTGCACGGCGAGGCTGCGGAGCGATGGCGAAACTTACAGGCGATTGCGGAGACCTATGCCAGCCCATGGTATGAACGATATGAAGTAGGAGATGTCGATGAACACTGGTATAAGAATTATCGAACAAAATAAGGAGATCTATTCATTATGCAATATACAACCGAAAATTTACTCGTCTGCCCGTTGAACGATCCACAAAATCCTGATTTACTTTTGGTGGTCACCCCACAATCGGCGGGCTGGGATTTTATCTCGTTTCAAGTTCGAAAACTGAAGGCAGGCAATTCGTGGTCTTTTAGCAGTGGTGAAAATGAACTGGCGATTATTCTTCTCAGTGGAGAAATCTCTATCGGTTCTGCGCGCGGCAGTTGGGATAATCTGGACAGAAAAGACGTGTGGACAAGTGCAGCAACGGCGCTGTACCTGCCTCGTAACACTGAATTTACCATCACAGCGGAACGCAATAGTGAATTTGCTGTCACCTGGGTTCCAACAGATCAAGACCACGAACCCTGGCTCATTCAACCCCAGGATGTCCCCATCTCCATCCGCGGAGGTGACAACGTGAGTCGTCAGATCAATGATCTGTTGCCACCCGGGTCACCTGTACATCGCCTCATACTGGTGGAAGTGTATACCCCAAGCGGGAACTGGAGCAGTTATCCACCTCACAAACATGATATGCATATCGAAGGTGAGAGTGGGGATTTGGTTGAGGCGGATTTGGAGGAGGTCTACTTCTACAAGATTGATAAGCCGGACGGATATGCCTACCAGCATGTGTACACCGATGAAAATTCACCACTGCAACAGGCGGGCTACCCAATTGATGCGCTGGTAGTAGCCCAAAACAATTGTGCTGTGCTTATCCCCGAGGGCTATCATCCTGTGGTGAGCGCGCCAGGTTACACAACATATTATCTTAATGTACTCGCCGGTTCGGCTCAAAGACTTGCCAACCAGGATGATCCCCACTATTCATGGGTCAAAGAATCCTATCACGGTCTTGATCCACGATTGCCACTTTATTGATGGGCTGATGATGCTGTGCCCTGACATGAAATCGTAAAACTTATCGTGTTATTGGAAAGGCAAAAGGAAGGAAATGGTCACTGACTCTCACCCCCAAGTTGACCTCATTACCATGGGACGTTCCTCTATCGACTTGTATGCAAACGAGGTTGGCGCGTTCGTGGATATAAAAAGTTTTGCCGCCTACGTGGGAGGCTCACCAACGAATATTGCTGTAGGCGCGCGCCGGTTGGGATTGCAGGTGGTGCTGTTGACTGCCGTAGGGAATGATCCTGTTGCAGATTTCATCCTCCATTTCCTGGAACAGGAACAGATCAACACAGAGTATATCCCACACAAGCCTTCGGGTCGTACCAGCGCAGCGGTCCTGGGGATTGAGGAGTCGGGAAAATTCCCATTGGTGTTTTATCGCAGTAATGCTGCAGACATTTTCCTGAATATTGATGATGTGCTGGCTGCACCCATTACGAGCGCCAAAGCCTTTGTTTTTGTGGGTACTAACCTGGCGCAAGACCCCATCCGTAGTGCGACTCTCTTCGCGGTCGAACAAGCCAGCATGGCCGGAATCCCTGTCTTTTGCGATTTGGATTTCCGTCCCGATCAATGGCACGATCCACGTGCCTATGGAGTAGCTATTCGCAGCATTTTACCTTCGGTGGATATTGTATTTGGCACCGAGGATGAATTGAATGCTGCATTGCTCTTTGATGCTCAACAAATGCGTCTGACACATTCACAGGTTTCGGATACAAAAGTGTCTGGGGATGTAAACGAAGCGATTGCGAAACTGCTCTCTCTAGGGCCAAAGGCGTTGATGCAGAAATTGGGTGCAGAGGGCGTGCGGGTGCATGTAAAGCAAGAGGACGGACAGATGGAGCGGATAGATGTACCGGGCTATCCCGTCCAGGTTTACAATATTTTAGGAGCAGGGGATGCGTTTGCAGCAGGATTTTTGTATGGTTACCTGAACGGTTGGGGCTGGTATAAGTCCGGACGGCTGGCAAACGCGTGTGGGGCAATTGTAGTGACTAAACATGGTTGTGCTAATTTCATGCCTGTGATGGCTGAAGTCGAATCTTTCGTGAGCACACGCGGTGGTTTTTAAAGGAATCATAAGATGAATACAAAACGATTAACGATGGCCCAGGCGATGATCGCCTTCCTGAAAAATCAATACGTGGAGCGTGATGGAAAAGAGCAGTCGTTTTTCGCAGGCTGTTTTGGAATTTTTGGACACGGGAATGTAGCCGGCATTGGTCAGGCGCTCCAGCAAAACCCTGATTTTCGCTATTACCAAACCCGGAACGAACAAGCGATGGTGCATACTGCTGCCGCATACGCCAAAATGAAAAATCGTTTGCAGACGATGGTTTGTACCACCTCCATCGGGCCAGGAGCTACGAACATGATTACCGCGGCGGCAGGTGCGACTATTAACCGGCTACCGGTCTTACTTTTACCGGGTGATATTTTCGCGCGGCGGAATGTTGCCCCCGTCTTACAACAGTTGGAATCGCAACATAGCCAGGATATTTCAGTGAACGATTGCTTCAGGCCGATCAGTCGCTATTGGGATCGCATCAACCGACCTGATCAAATCATCACTGCACTTCCAGAGGCAATGCGGGTATTGACGAGTCCAGTGGATGCCGGCACTGTGACACTAGCCTTGCCACAGGATGTTCAGACGGAAGCGTTCGATTACCCATCTAATTTATTTGAAAAACGGGTCTGGCATGTGGCGCGTAATCGGCCTGATCAAGCTAATGTGGCGCGAGCAGTGGAATGGCTACGTCAGGCAAAACGACCACTAATCATCGCCGGGGGTGGTGTTATTTACAGCGAAGCTACCCAAACCCTGCTGGAGTTCGTTGACCATACGGGCATCCCGGTAGGGGAAACGATGGCAGGCAAAGGTAGCTTGCCATATGATCATCCCTTATGCATGGGCGCAGTTGGGGTGACGGGCACATTGGCTGCCAACCATTTAGCCAAAGAGGCGGATGTCATTATCGGCATCGGTACGCGCTACAGTGATTTCACAACCTCCAGCAAGACCGCTTTCCAGAATCCAAATGTGCGATTTATCAACATCAACGTGACTGAATTTGACGCCTACAAACACAATGCGTTGCCTCTTATTGGAGATGCCATGGTCACGTTGGCAGAGTTGTCGGTGGCCTTGAGTGATTATCGCGTACAGGGCAGTTACGAAGCGAGCGCCAGCGCCCTCCATGAAGAATGGGAAACCGAGGTACAGCGTATCTACGACATCCGTAACACGCCGCTGGTCAGTCAGGGAGAACTAATCGGGGCCGTCAACGATGCGGGTGACCCGGACGCGGTCATGGTCTGCGCGGCCGGCAGCTTACCGGGCGACCTGCACAAATTATGGCGGAGTCGTCATCCCAAGCAGTACCATCTTGAATACGGTTATAGTTGCATGGGATATGAAATTGCCGGTGGTCTGGGAATCAAAATGGCTGACCCGCAGCGNGAGGTCTACGTGCTTGTTGGTGATGGCAGTTATTTGATGCTCTCNGCCGATATTGTCACCTCCATTCAAGAAGGCTACAAACTTACGATTGTNTTAATGGACAACAACGGCTTCAAGAGCATCGGCGCATTGAGCCGTTCTCTGGGCAGTCAGGGATTTGGTACCCGCTACGTTTTTCCCGAAAATAATCGCCTTCCAGATGATTCAGCTGAATCAGTCAAGACGCTTCCGATCGATTTGGCTGCCAACGCCAAAAGCCTGGGAGCGCATGTTATCCGATGTGAGACATATCAGGATTTTTTGACCGCGCTGGAAACAGCTAAAGGAATGGATCGCACCACAGTTATCTACATCCAGAATGACCGTTATGTTGGAGTACCTGGCTACGAGAGCTGGTGGGATGTCGCCATTGCCGAGGTCTCGGAAATTGACACGGTAAAAACAGCCCGCGCGGATTATGAACAGGCCTTGCCAAAAGAACGATATTTCCTCTAACGTAATAGGATTGTCTTGAGGCGGTCGCTACGACCCGTTCTTTGGATGAATGCTGCCCAGTAACGCTAACCGAGCTCGGAGCATAAGAGGGATTTTTGACAGAACTCTTGACGTATTTTTAATTTCCGATTAATATCCGTGCATTCTACCCGTGTAGACAATATAGGTAGAATACCTCGAAATTATAAGTATCAAAATATTTATTAATGGAAATAAGACCAGTTACACGTAAAGAAGTTGCTGAACGGGCCGGGGTCTCAGTCGCGGTTGTCTCTTATGTGGTGAATGATGGTCCGAGACCAGTTGCGCCAGAGACGAAGATTAGGGTGGAAAGAGCGATTGAAGAATTGGGGTACTATCCCAACGAATTGGCCCGCAGTTTGAGCCGCAAGCAAACTGCTATTATTGGTTTGATTATCCCCAGCCTGATTAATCCTGTGTATGCTGAACTCGCCGATAGTTTGACGCGCTATTGTGCAGCCGAGGGGTATCGCGTGATCTTAGGCAGCAGCGGTCGTAATCACCAAACCGAAGTAGAATTTGCAAAATCGCTGCGCGCTAAACGAGCGGATGGCGTAATCATCGTTCCCAGCGAATCGCCTGAAGAGATCTTTAAGCCACTTCAACAAGCTCACATTCCCACTGTTGTTTTAGAACACGAACTGCTTAATACTCATTGCATTGCGATTGATGACTTGCAAGGTGGGCAGTTAGCCACTCGACATTTATTATCATTAGGTCATCGCCGCATTGGGATGATCAGACGCAAACCAACCAGCGCCTTAAGTCATTTACGGTATGTGGCCTTTCAGGAGATGTTACAAGCAGCGAATATCCCTCTCGATCCGGACCTGGTTATCGTAAGTGAAGCCGGGCAAGCGAGTGGTTATAGCTCCATGCAGAAATTGCTGGCTTTGTCACAGCCGCCGACCGCTGTATTCACACATAATGACGTTTTAGCCATGGGGGCGATCAGCGCTATTTATCATGCCGGTTTAAAAGTACCAGACGATATTTCGATTGTCGGTTACGATGACACTATTAATGCCGCCTACTTAAACCCTCCCCTGACAACGGTCAAATTGCCGATTGCCGAGATGGGGCGTTTAGCAGGAAAAACGATTTTGGATCTAATTAAAAACGGCAACTTATTCTCCCCGCAGACAACAACCTTGCCAGTCGAACTGATTGTACGGGCTTCCACAGCGCCGTTACGGACGGCTAGCTCCTAACGAGCCAACCGACTTTTCTCAAGCACTTACACAACGAATAAATTAGGAGTATAGCGATGAAGTTAGGTATTGATAGCGCAACAGGCATGAAATCAGACCTACAAACAAATGGGATCCCGTTCGTTGTTGATATAGAAATCATGGTGAAAGAACCACGACAATCATGGTATGGTGCTTAATGCTTCTCACCAATAAGCATTGACCTGTTCTGCACAGAGCAATGAAGCTCCAACGAGATCGCTGTCAACACCAAAACGTCAGCCTCAACGATCTGAGCTTTGTAGAAATGAGATCAATGGCTGGTTTAGAGAAGGAGGTGGCCTGTCAATAAATAAGTGTGCAAATATGGTTGCTCTTCAAGAACCCATTACTAGTTAAAATGAAGGAGAAGAATCAATGTTGTTCAAAAAAGTAAACCTGTTAGTGGTAGTCGTAATGTTGCTGAGCGTTCTGTCCGCTTGTGGTGCTCCAGCTGCTGCACCGACAGAGGCTGCAGCCACAGAAGCAAGTGGCGCGAAGCCAGTCAAGATTGGGGTGAGCATGTTGTTCGATGATCTGTGGCTCACGACGCTGCGCGATGCCATGACAAAATATGCCGCAAGCCAACCCGGTGTAGAGTTGATCATGGTGGACTCTAAAGAAGATGTAGCGACTCAATTGGGCCAGGTCGAAAACTTCGTGACGCAGAAAGTAGATGCCATCGTGATCGTTCCAGCCAACACAGATGCCGCCGATCCCATGACGAAAGCTGCCCAGGACGCGGGCATTCCCCTGGTGTACGTCAACCGCCTCCCTGCGAACTTGCCTGAGGGAGTGTCTTACGTAGGCTCCGAATCGATCCAGGCTGGAATTATGCAGGCGGAATGGATTGCGAAACAACTAAACGGCAAGGGCAATGTCGTCATCATGAATGGGAATTTAGCTCAGGAAGCTGCCCAGAAGCGCACCGAAGGGGAAAAACAAGTGTTTGCCAAATACCCGGATATCAAGATCATCAGAGAAGACACGGGCAATTGGCATCGTGACGAGGGATTGGCTCTGATGGAGAACTGGCTTTCCTCTGGTGACCAGATCGACGCCGTCGCTTCCAATAATGATGAAATGGCGATTGGCGCTATTCAAGCGATTGAAGCCGCGGGCAAACTAGGCAAGATCATTGTCGGTGGCGTGGACGCCTCTCCTGATGCTCTCCAAGAGATGGACAAATCCAGACTGAATGTGACCGTCTTCCAAAATGCAGCCGGGCAAGGTGAAGGCGGTATCAAGGCTGCCATTGCCCTGGCACGTGGTGAGAAGATCGACCAGATCACCTGGGTGCCCTTCGAACTGGTAACCCCTGACAATTACAAAGATTACATGAATAAGTAGACCAGGCTAATAAGCTGGTGGGATGGTGAATGCCATTCCACCAGCAGATCAAATAACAGGAATAGAAAGCATGGATGACAACCTGATCCTTCAGATGGAGAACATTTCAAAATCATTTCCAGGGGTCAAGGCCTTAAGTGACGTAAATTTGGCCGTGCGCAAGGGGACGATCCATGCGCTGATGGGAGAAAATGGCGCTGGAAAGTCCACCTTGATGAAGATACTCGATGGTATTTATGCTCCAGACAGTGGTCAAATTATCTTTCAGGGACAAACCGTCATAATTGACAGCACACATACAGCGCTAAAGCTGGGTATCTCGATGATTCATCAAGAGCTTTCGCCGATCCCATATATGACGGTAGCGGAGAATATCTTCCTTGGCCGCGAGCCGGTAGGCAGGTATGGTCTGATTGACAAGCGTAAGTTGAATGCAGATACCAAAGCACTGCTCAACCGGCTTGAGATTGATATTAATCCAACGAGTCGCATGAAAGACTTAAGCGTTGCCAATACCCAGATGGTCGAAATTGCCAAGGCGATCTCCTACGACGCCAGTTTGATAATCATGGATGAACCCACTTCTGCCATCACCGAACGCGAAGTAGCGCACCTTTTCAAAATGATTCGCTCTCTCAAGGCAAAGGGCGTCACGATTATTTACATCACCCACAAGATGGATGAGGTCTTCCAAATTGCTGATGATGTTACCGTGTTGAGAGATGGCAAACAGGTTGCCACGCTACCTGCCTCGCAAACGAATAAAGGCCACATGATTGCCATGATGGTGGGGCGTGAACTTACCGAAATGTTCCCGAAAGAGTACGCTCCCATCGGAGAAATTGTTTTGTCTGTGCGCAACCTGACCCGTGAGGGCATTGTGAAAGATGTCAGCTTTGACCTGCGGCGTGGCGAGATCTTAGGCATCGCGGGTTTGATGGGAGCAGGACGAACGACGGTAATTGAAAGCATCTTTGGGATTCATAAAATTGATGCAGGTGAGATTATTATTAAGGGCAAAAAGACACAAATTAACTCACCGGCTGATGCAATTAAGAATGGGTTAGCCCTGCTGACAGAAGACAGAAAGCTAACGGGTATTATGGGCGTTCTGCCCGTACGAGACAATATGATCATCGCCAGCTTGCCTAATTACGAAAAAAAAGGACTCCTGGATGGCCGGCTGATTGAAGCAACTTATAAGCAAGAAAAGAGTCGTCTGGATATCAAAAGCCCCAGTATGCATCAGCTCATCAAGCTGTTGTCGGGAGGCAACCAGCAGAAGGTGTTGGTTTCGCGGTGGCTGCTGACGTCGCCAGACATTCTTATTTTAGATGAACCTACCCGGGGAATTGACGTCGGCGCCAAGGCAGAGATTCACAAGTTGATGAGCAAACTGGCACAGGACGGCAAGGCTATTATTATGATTTCTTCGGAACTCCCAGAAATTCTGGGTATGAGCGACCGGATCCTGGTGATGCATGAGGGCAAAGTAGGGGGCATATTTGAGCGTAAAGTTGCGACGCAAGAGTCTATTATGCAGGCTGCCACGGGACACGGTCTGGATGCCGAAGCATCGCAAGAGAAAGTGACCATTTAGCGGTAATGTCGTGAGAGGAGATGAGCCATGGCAAGTACGACAACCCCACAAGTATTGGGCAAAAGCGTGAGCCGCGAGTCGCTTAATGCATTCATCAGGAAGTATGCCATCGTATTGATTTTTATCGTAATGTTTGTGGGGATGACATTTCTTACTAATGCCTTTCTACATCCCCGGAATCTGTTTAATGTGGTCCGGCAGATATCCGTCGTCGGTTTGATTGCCATCGGAGTTACGATGGTCATCATTACCACCGGTATCGATCTGTCGTCTGGCTCCGTCTTGGCTCTCGCGGCTGTCTTTGCTGCCAGCTTGGCCCAACAGCCAAATTGGCACGATGCGAAATATCCTGGCTTGGTAGTCCCAGTGATCGTGCCAATTGTGGCAGCACTGGCAATCGGTTTATTATGTGGGGTGATCAATGGCGGCCTCATTGCCAGGTTTAAGATCCCACCTTTTATTGCCACGTTGGGTATGATGACGGTGGCGCGTGGTTTTGCGCTGATTTACTCTAATAGACCGGTGAGCGGGCTGACAGATACTTATAACTTCATTGGCCAAGGTGAGATTTTCAAAGTCATTTCCATTCCCGGCCAGCCTCCGCTGGGCATTCCCATTCCGGTTATTATTCTTGCAGCGGTGGCAATTGCAGCGCATATCATGCTCAACAATACACGCTTTGGCAGACATATTTACGCCGTCGGTGGGAATGAACAGGCCGCGCTGATCTCGGGTTTGAACGTGGGCCGAATCAAAATCGGCGTTTATACGATTGCTGGCTTGCTCTCTGGTTTGGCGGGTTTGGTGCTTTCCTCGCGAGTTGGCTCTGGACAACCTGGGCTTGGCGTAGGTTATGAACTAGATGCCATCGCTGCGGCGGTCATCGGCGGCACGAGCCTATCTGGTGGAGTTGGCACAATTTGGGGAACAATTATCGGTGCTTTGATTATTGGCGTTCTCAACAACGGTCTTGATCTTTTGAATGTGTCCGCCTACTGGCAGACCATTGTCAAAGGATCGATTATCGTTGTCGCCGTGATCATTGATGAGCGTAAGAATCGCTAAAGGGATTCCACATTTCTATACTTTACCGGAGCTTTTGATGGCAGATAATCCTTCATTCGCTGGCAAATATGCCATCGTAACAGGCAGTACCCAGGGACTAGGCGAGGCGATTGCGCGCTTGTTTGTGGAACGTGGGGCAGCAGGAATCATTATTTGTGGGCGGAATGCCGAACGAGGAGCAGCTGTTGCCGCCGATCTAAATTCAGATACCTGCCAGGTTCACTTTGTTGAGGCTGACCTGGCTGATGTGGAGGATTGCCGCCGCATTGTTGCCGCGGCCGATCAGCATTTTGGTATAGTCGATATTCTCGTAAATGCCGCTGGTGTATCCGACCGGGGAACAATTTGGGATACGTCGCCTGAATTGTGGGATTGGATTATGGCAATCAATGTCCGCGCGCCTTTTATTTTGATCCAGGAAACGCTCAAGATCATGCGTCGGGAGAAAGTCGAAGGATCCATCGTCAATATCGGCAGCGTGTCAGCCTATGGCAGTGTCCCTTTTCTCACGGCTTATGCGACTTCCAAGGGCGCGCTGATGACCCTCACGAAGAATGTGGCTTACTCCATTATGCGCCATCGCATTCGAATCAATATGCTCAATATCGGCTGGATGGACACGCCCGGTGAAAATATTATTCAACACAAATATCACAATGCTGGAGACGACTGGCTCGAAAATGCAGAGACAGGTATGCCGTTTGGTCGCCTTCTCAAACCAGAAGAAGTAGCCCGTGCTGTCGCCTTTATGGCCTCTGAAGAGTCGGGCATGATGACCGGTTCGATTGTGGATTTCGACCAATCTGTGCAAGGTGCTGGCCCTCAACCGATCCCTCAGTAGAATAGAAAAACAGCGTTCGTGTCCCCAAGCGGGGAGTTGAACAACCAGGGATGAACGCCGTTCCTGGGCAAATGCAAAGTAGAAACTCTCAAGGAAAGATCAATTTTCTGGGATTAGAGAAACGATAATCCGCCAAAAAATCAAGAACCAAATAGGACGAAGGAGAAAACAATGATCAAATTTGCGTTATTTGGAGCTGGATTTATCGGCAAAATTCATGGCGCAAACATCGCCAAACACCCTCAGGCAGAACTCGCGTATATCTATGACGTTAATGCGGCGGCGGCAGAGCAGTTGGCGGGGCAACTGGGCTCAACAGTGGCTGCGAGCCCTGATGAAATTTGGGCTTCCGATGTCGATGCGGTTCTGATCGCTTCCTCGACAAACACCCATGCCGAATTGTTGAGTGGTGCGATTCAAGCCGGGAAGCCCACCTACTGCGAAAAACCGATTGACCTGGATATTCATCGAGTCAAGAACGTGGTGCAGCAAGCCCAGCAGACGGATCTTCCCATTCTCATTGGATTTAGTCGCCGCTTTGATGCCAATCATTTGGGAGTGCGGCAAGCCCTGCAAAACGGTGAGATTGGTAAACTGGAGATGATGCATATCACGTCCCGCGGTCCCCAGCCGCCCCCTATTAGCTATGTAAAGGTTTCTGGCGGGCAACTGCGCGATCAAACTATCCATTTCTTTGATTTGCTGCGCTGGCTGGCTGGCGAAGATCCAATAGAAGTATACGCGACAGGTGCGGCTTTGATTGACCCCGCGATTGGTGAGGCGGGTGATGTGGATACCTCCATGGTCATTTTGAAATTCGCCAGTGGGGCATTGTGCCATATTGATTGCAGCCGCCGCGCGGACTATGGTTACGATGAGCGGATAGAGGTATTTGGTTCAAGAGGAATGGCGCTCTCAGGTCGCAAACCTCGTCGTGAGGTCACACTTTATCAGGGAGAAAAAATAATTTCAGATGGTTTGCATCCTGGCTGGTTTGAACGGATGGAACCCACCTTTTATGAAGCGCTGGGTGCGTTCATCAAAGCCGTTCAGGGTGAAAAGACGGAGTATCCCACTCTATGGGACGGGCTGATGGCGCAAGTGATTGCAGAAGCAGCCGTTGATTCGTTGAAAACAAATCAGCCTGTCAAAATCACATATGGGTCGGATGAAAAAATGAGTCATTGACCTCCGAAGCATGCACACAAAGATCAATTCTCAAACCCTTTTCATAGCGGTCGTGGGCCTCGGCGGCATAGGGACGCGTCGTGCTCTCCACTTACACAGGGCAGTGGGTAGTGCGCGAATCGCTGTGGCTATGATTTTGATCAAGATCGCCTCGCCGTACCAGACAAGCTCACCTTGTAATCATGATGAGAGATAGCTCATGCGAAAGCAAATAAGGATCGGCATGGTTGGAACAAGTTGGTGGACGGATGCCATGTATATGCCCGCGCTAACCAGACATCCCCATGCCGATGTGCGCGCTGTTGTTGGGCGAAACCTGGATCACACGCGTGAATTTGCAGGCCAGTGGAATATCCCGAATGCGTATGCAAGCTTGGAAGACCTGCTTTCAAATGAAACAGTCGATGCAGTCATCATTGCCAGCCCAAATAAACAGCATTACGGGTTGGCAATGACGGCCATTGAGCGCGGCTTGCATGTACTCTGCGAGAAACCGCTGGCAATGAGCTATACAGAAGCCATCCATATGGCCGAAGCGGCAGAGAGAGCAGGCGTCAAAACCATGGTCTCCTTCACCTATCGCTTCATGCCTACTGCACGTTACCTCAAGGAACTGATCGGACAGGGTTATATCGGTCAGCCTTATCACCTTAACATGCGTTACTACACGGGTTATGCCCGGGATGGTAAGTACATGTGGCGGTTTGATTTGGACGAATCAGGTTCGGGAGTGGTCGGTGACCTGGGCACACACTGGCTTTATCTGGCGGACTGGCTCTACGGAGAGATCAAAGCTGTAACAGCGATGCTGGGATATCACGTCAGCCGCGAGCCGCGTCCAGATGGGCAGCCTTATAAACTTGGCGATGATTCGGCAGTCATGATGCTTGAGTTCGAGAATGGAGCCAGGGGCGTGCTTCACGTTTCCTCACTGGCTTACGAGGAAACCCCCTTTGGGCAAACGCATCATATGGAATTTCACGGCAGCGGAGGCACCTTATACAGTTTCACAGATTGGGATAAAACGCAAAGCGTCTTAGGCGCACGGGATGGCGAAGGCGCGATTCATGATCTGCCCATCCCCGATCACATTTGGGGAACAGCACGGCGGGATCTTGTGTCTCACACCTATAAAGACGTATTTCGCGATCAGGATTTTATGGCGCGCGGTTTTGTGAGCGCGATTGCGGACAATACATCTGTAGAACCGTCGTTTCGAGATGGAGCAAGGATCCAGCGCTACCTCGAAGCGGCACTTTTGAGCGCGCAGGAAGGGCGGCGGGTGGAAGTGAATGAGATTCAAGCTAAGGAGTAATCTATATGTTCAGAATCGCAAATGCACCTTGTTCATGGGGCGTCATCGAAGGAATTGACGGCGAGCGCGGCGGCTATGTCCAGGTGATTGACGAAATGCAGCAGACCGGCTATGCCGGCACGGAACTGGGCGATTGGGGCTTTATGCCCACTGACCCCGCATTTCTGACGCAAGAACTTGGTTCCCGCCATTTGAATCTGCTGGCTTCCTGGGTCAGCGTCTTTTTGCATGATGCAGACCGCCATCAACAAAGCGCGGACGATGCCGTAAGAACCGCGAAACTGCTGGCGGCTGTGGGCGGGCCCGAGAACATGATCGTTTTAGGGAATGACCCCTATGCAGATCCGGTTCGCACGAAACACGCCGGTCGAATTACCCCAGATTTGGGGATGAGCGAAGATCAATGGCAGACTTTTGCCAGAGGCGCAAACTATGTGGCGCGGCGCGTAATGGATGAAGCAGGGCTTCGAACTGTATTTCATCACCATGTTGGCACCTGGGTGGAAACTCCCGATGAGACCCGCAGGCTTCTTGATATGACAGACCCTACGGTTTTAGGCCTGTGTTTCGACACGGGTCATTGGTCATTCGCGGGTGGAGATCCAGTTCAGGGTATTCACGAATTAGCCGACCGTATCTGGCACGTTCACTTCAAAGACCATGAGCCGAATATAGCCCGTCAATCTCGTGAGCAGGGCTGGGATGGTCCCACCTCGGTGGGCCACGGCGTCTTCTGCGAATTGGGCCAGGGAAATGTGGATTTCCCTGGCGTTGTCAAAGCACTGCAGGATATCAGTTATACGGGCTGGATCGTCGTCGAGCAAGACGTCCTGCCTGGAATGGGAACCCCGAGGGAAAGCGCGAAGCGCAACCGTGAATACCTAAAAGGCATCGGTCTGTAAGCCTTCTTGGTTTACCAATGACCCGACCTTTGGGTAATGGCACGATGAAGAAGACTTGAACGATGTAGGAAATCGAATCATAAAAAATCGATCACATGGTTCTCCTGCCCATATGCCGGCCCATCATAATTTTCCAACTACAAATATTTTACTGCCATACGGTTTCAGTTACGCAGTCATGTAATCTCCAAACAAAAAAACAACTTGATGATAAAAACATCAAGTTGTCTCAACCAGCGGTCACGATGGGATTCGAAACAGCGACGCGTAATAATTAAGGTGCTTGATGATTTGGATTATATTTCTTTGAGGATAGAAATACTTGCTAGAGTCATCATATCTGTGTTATCGCCAAGTTCTGGAATGGCTTTGACAATGACGCTGGCTCGCCTGGAGAATTAAGATAGACCAGTGGTCACGGCAACACATTGCCGATATACTGTGTTTGCTCCCCCAGGGCAGGCTACAATTAATTTGGCATAGCCGAATGGCAGCTGTTATTACTTTTCTGTGTCTGGTTGTGGACTAAAAGATGAACATAAATGACTGGATCGATTTGTCGAAGTTGCTTGACAAGTATCAGATAACTAGTTCAGCGCCATGCCGGCTTGATTGTGGGGGAAGCACCGACCATCGTTTGACTGCCTTGCTCTGTCGACGTTGGCATCCTGTGACCACCAATATCTCCCTTGACCTTCGTACCACTGTGACTTTAAAACCGCATCTGCCGGGAAAGATCTTGATTGAATCAAATCATGTTGGAACCGAAGAAGCAACTGTTCCTAAAATGCCACTTTCTGGCCATTTAGGGTTAGTATCTGCCATCCTGGCTCATTTTGGAGTTCATGGAGTACGCGTGGTGATTGATTCGCAATCCCCTCCTCAAAGTGGCCTGGGAGGGTCGGGCGCTGTTGCTGTAGCGGCGATCGGTGCTATTTCAAAAACCTTATCTATTCTAAAGCTTCAAGAACCATATAAACCTCACGACATTGTATTATTAGCTCATCATATTGAGGACTCTTTATACGGAAATTCAGGATTGCAAGATCAGGCAGCGGCTATGTATGGAAATGTACACTTATGGGAGTGGAGGTATGGCAGTACACTTAACTTTACAGGTCGAAAAATCCTCCTCCATCGAAGGGAACTTGAAAAGCATATTGTGTTGGCCTATACCGGAAAAACACACCCATCGTCCCATAAAGGCAGTTTAGCACTTCAAATGTTCAAGAGAAATGGAAATTTGGAATTATTATTTCAGATCTCAGAACATGCGAGAACATTTGCACAAGCCGTTCAATGCAGTGATTATTTGAATGCTGCAGATGCTCTCTCTATGGAGCTTGCGTTGCGCTCACAATTAATACCTGAGATTCTTCCTGACGACGATAAAATACTGGTAAAAACGGCAGTCGAGACTGGGTGTGGCGCCAAAATTGCAGGTCACGGGGGAGGAGGGTGTATCTGGGCGATCGGTCCAAAAGAATCCATCAACGAAACAAAACAACGCTGGGAAAGTATATTCAAGGAACGTGGGAGTGGATACTTTTTACCAGTCTCGATCGCAACGAAAGGAATGCGCACTCAAGTCAAAGATGTTTGAAATCATTAGGCAATGAATTCTGAGAGATAGTGGACGAGCCCATCTTCGTCATTTGTCCTAATCGTTACCTGAGCTTCCCGTTTTACATCCTCGTAAGCATTGCCCATAGCGACGGCAAGCCCGGCAACTTTGAACATATCGACGTCATTATAACTATCGCCGATCCCAAGTGATTGTCTACTCTTTGAAGGGCCGTTGCTTTGGAGGTCTGCGCATTAAAGACCTCGAGCATACCGGGCACAGAACGGTGAGCCTTGAGAATGCCGCGAAATGTTTCATTGAGCAGGGTGCCAAGACGATCGAGCTGGCCGACATCGTTTCTTTCCAAGATGATCAGCTTACAGAAGGTTTTATCGGCCAGATCCATTTGCCCAATCTCGATAGGCTGTGGATCATTATATTCAACAATCAAGGCGCTGTTATACGTGTGGCGCGGCACAAAGACTTGATCGCGCATAAAGAGCGAATAAGCCAGGCAGGATGTTTTCACACAGTCAAACAGAGCGGGAAAATGTTGAGGAGGAAGAGTCGTCTCGAACAGCACAGTTCGATCCGCCTCTTGAATCAAAGCACCATTCGCCAAGATTGAGGGTTGATCCAAGCTCAATGTATCAACAATATTTGAGACGGACGATAAAACCTTGCCAGTAGCTAGGGTGTATTTGATGCCTCTTTGTTGTCACGCCAAAAAAGTCCCCCGTGTAAATTCGGTCAACTCGTGCCGCGAGTTGAGCAAAGTGCCATCCACATCGGCGACGACCGGTTTGATGTTCATAGCGACTTCCGTATTGAACCGCGTTGCAAATTATGGAAAGAGCGTAGCGGGAATGGCAAATGCAACTCTATTTTCCATTTTCCGATCCGCGGCAACGACCATGCCAACGACGCTATCCAGGTTTTCGTCCCATACCAAACAGCCACTGAAGCCGGGTTGCACGCAAATTCCCTGCCCTTTGATATCCTCAATTTGTATCCAGTCCCTGCCTGTGAGACCCCGCAAAACGCCAGACGCCCAGACACCATCCGGGTGTCCCATTGGAAAGCCAAAGGCCCTGAAAAAATGTCCCCACAAGTTTGTGGCAGGCAAAATAGATACAGGCGTTACTTCTTGAGGAGGAGCGGAAGTCAACTCAAGCCAGGCGATGTCCTGGTCAGGCTTCCAGCGGGTAACCTTGGCCGTCAAACTCTTGTTTGCAGCAACCAGAGGGAAATCCAGTGAAACCTCATCGGCCGGCATTTCCGGCGTTTTCTCTGGCAGGCGTAGCGCGGCAGATACAACGTGGGCACAAGTCAATACCTGACGGTCTCCGATCAGGAAGCCCGCTCCTACAGGAGCATTTGCCCTGATATCGTAAATACGAGCAATGGCGTGCTCAAACTGTGCTTTCTTAAGCCTATTTCCAGACCACATTTTTAGCGCTCTTTTCAAGAGCATATTTCGAACAACCCAGTAATTGCTCGCTTCCGTGATCAGTCCCAATAGTTCCAGATGAACCAACTCATTTGCAATCCGAGTGTAGGAAACCGGTTCGTCCAGTAAAGCCTGTAAAGTTGGCCACAAATTCTGTTCTTCCAGGATTTTGTGCAAATAGACTAAAAGCGAGTCGTCCTTAAGTATTTGCTCGATCACTCTCTCTACGCTTTCCGCTGCATCTCGTCTGCCTGTGTCAATTTCTTCATCCAACTTTGCGCCAATGCGCTGCGTCAGGTAAGGGAACCCTTTTACCTGGGCATAGACGGCTTGCCCCAGTACCTCTGCCCATGAAAGATCGGCAAGTTCTAAGCCATCCATGATCAGGTCGATGGAGTCCTTTTCACTCAAATCGGAAAGATAAATTTGCTCACAAATATTATCCAGCGGAGAAACATCTTGAACCGCTAAATTACGCAGTTCCAGGCTGCCCGCCAAAACCACTGTTAATTGATCCAAAGGCCGATAATTTACCATGTGACGATTTGTAAAGTTGGAGCGAATAACGTTGGCCAAAACATATTGCGTCTCCGGTAGCAAAGCGCCCATTTCCTCAAGCATTAATGTGAACCGTTTCGGCGCAATGCATTCCACGGCCTGGCGTAAAAAAGCCGTAAATTGGGCCGCATCATTGACTTCCTTAATACCGGTATCAATTGAAAGGCCCTCCGTGATCTTCTCAGCAAGATGATTAAAGACCCGTGATGTAGAGGCTCTAGCAATTCCCTGAAAATCGACACGGCAGCTTCTTACTCCTTTGAGCGATAGATCCTGCTCCAGGCGCATGAGTAGGCTGGTCTTGCCCATCTGACGGCCACCATAAATGATGGCATAGCTTTGCTCCACGCCCAAGCATATACGCAGCAGTTTATTCAACTCTTTTTGGCGGCCGCGAAACAGATTACTATCCGCCGGTAATGGTCCATGATAAATGAAGTTGCCCATATCATCCTTCGGTGGACTGCAATAGTTTCGTCTCCTCATCGATCAAACGCTTGATGGGTTGAGTTCGTTGCAGTATGTCGTGGAACGCGCGGGGAATAAAGGTATAGGTTTGTTCCTGTTTATCCAGAATAGCGTAGATACGCAGCATTTTGAGCGCAGCATCGACCTGCTTTGCCTGGATTTGGAGCCCTTCTTTGGCGAGGAGTTCCTCGATCGCTTCCACCTTGAACCCCTCCGCAGGAGCTAATAAGGTGATGAGTTTCTCCAGCGACCCTACATGCCCCCAGATCGTGCGAAGATATTCATCGGCGAACTTGGCACTTGTGCGCAACGCATCCAGGTCGCTCAATAGGATCTTGCGCTCCGTGCGCTTGTAATCATTGGCGGCATTTACCAACTCCCAGCCAACATATTGAATCAGATAGGGATGTCCCGAGGTAAGCTCCATCACTTGCCTGATGAGTTCGGTTTTCTCTTCCATGGCAATATCTAGTGCATCCAACGGCTCTGTGAGCACTTTCTGAGCAGTTTCCGAATCCAGGCATCCCAGGGGGAGAGGTTGAGGAAAGTTGTACAACGTCTGGTGGAGAGGGTCATCCACATCCTGAGCGAGACGACGGCTGCCACAAAATATGAAGTGACAGATTCCGGCCTGTGCCAGTTGCCGCCAAACGCCCAATAAGGATTCGCCATGCTCCCTTTCAAAGCGAAGCAGATCATCCACCTCATCCATCAATAAAACAAGCGGTTTGCCAGACTTGCTGCATTGGGTTGCTACCTCAACAAAGGCAGCGGAGGTAGGTCCGGGGAGTGCAACCTGATTTTGCTGCGCCTGGAAGGCAGTAAAGAATTCTGCGACTGTGCTTACTGTTTGGCAGTCGATGAGAAGCGGTTGTACCCGTCCAGCAGCTTCCAGGCGGGTGTGGGTAAAATGCAGGAGCGACGTTTTGCCGATGCGCCGGTTGCCTACGATGGCGAAGTCAGCCATACCTGCATTCTCCACCAACCGGCGAAGTTCCGCCTCACGCCCAAAGAACATTTTGGCGGGCACGGCGCCACGGATGACATAAGGCGGTGTCACCCGCACCTGACGCAGGACCAGGCGGCGGAAAACTTCGGTGGGGTCAGGCGACTGAAGGATACGCAGGATATCAGATACATCCAGGATGACCAAATCAACTAATTCTTTTCGTAATGCATCCTGCGCGTCGAGCGCCTGTTTGCGAGGCAAATTAAACGCCCAGGAGACAAGCACTAAGACCGTGTATTGCTGATTAAGCCCTTCTTGAGCAAATTTTCGCAGCCTGTCCAAATTGTCTTCATCCAGATTGCCCTGTTGCGGAAAAAAGAACGGCAAGCGGTTGATGTTATAGCCAAAGATTTTCTCGGTCTCGAGTACAACGCCATACCAGATGGAATTCGGATCTTTCCCAGATACGCCAGTGGTTATTTGGATCTGGTCTGCCACGGTAGCCATAAAGTTTTGTACGGCAGCAGCAAACTGTGTGCTATCACTGGCTCGTTCCAGTTCTCGCCAGGGTGCAATGATCGCGCTGACTTGCTTCCAGGTTTCTGGTATCGCTTTCGCATTGAATACTTCTCGCAACAGCGAAAACTGCCAACGGACATGCGGATGTCTGACCCAACTCGCAATGCGGCCGTAAAGTGCTGGATTCGCGCCTGCCTCAAATAAAGCCTGGGCTTCCGTTTCGGCCTGGTCAGGGTGATTGTCTAAAACGCTCGCAATGGCCACCGCCAGTTGATCGAGGATGCCTAAATCCGTGCTGCGGGCGAATTCCGCCAGCAATTCAGGGGAGGCATCTACCGGGGCAGAGAGCCGTCCCATTTTTCGAAGAATGACGCCAACCCGTTCTTCGCCCCAACGGGTATTCGAGATCACCGTGGCGATGACATTAGCCATCATGGTCACCAACAACACATCCTGGTCGGTAAAGATGGCATCAGGATGATTCTCAGATGGCACAATGTCTTCTACCTTGAGCACACCGATGATTTCCTCTTTTCCCGTGAAGCGATCCCGTACCTTGAGTGGCAAGCCCAGGAAGGAGTTCGGCTCGCGGTTTTCCTGCAGAGGAT